>Ga0115002_10003047_pt1 | contig 21290 bp, 18 predicted proteins | sample ArcticOcean_MG_C_8_FD_89576 | JGI IMG/M metagenome (GOLD analysis project Ga0115002, IMG submission 89576) | Marine microbial communities from western Arctic Ocean - ArcticOcean_MG_CB11_86 | ecosystem: Environmental > Aquatic > Marine > Oceanic | place: Arctic Ocean: Canada Basin | collected... | reverse complement strand
TGCCGTAGTTGGTTGCGCTTGCTGTACGGCAGTAGGTTCAACCAACGGCACGGGGCCGTCTATGGTGACTTCAAGGTCGACGCGACGCTGGGTCAGAGTGGAGACGGCATCGCTGAACGCGCCGAGGAAGAGATGATACACCACCGGATGAAGGGCGTTGCCCACCGTGCTGTCCAGCTTGATGGTGAACCCTCCAGAGCCGGAGCCATCAGATTCGGCCAAGCCTGATGCCAGAACCTTGGTCTCCGCAGGGTCAAAGAGGGTATATTGCAGCCCCAGGGAACCCGGGCCTTCAAGTCGGATGGAAAGCTCGTTCTCCGCGCCTATCCGCAACGGCTGGGTGGGTATCTCCGCTAATTTTACCAACTCCGCGGAACCAAAGCTCCAATCACCGGCGGAGAAGGGGTAATCCGGGTGGCGGTTAGCCGTAAGCTCGGCAAACTGTGCCGGAGGATCGTACCGCGTCAACATGAAGGGGCCGTTGCTGATGACCATAAGGCCGTACTCACTGAACCAATCGATGACTGACTGATAGCGCTCTGTTGCCTCGCTCTGAGTGACCAGCGATGTCCCATCGACGTCAAAGACGCCCTGAGGCACGCTGCTGTTCTTGATGAAATCCATCAAGGCCGTGCGCACGAGACGGGAGTCGCGATCCATCACTAGGCTGAGCCACGGCACATCGAACCGACCGGAAGCGGTATCGCTGTAGGCTGCTCGACGCTGGTTGAACACCAGGTCGTCCATAGCTGCCAACACCTCCCAGGGCATGGACACGCTTGAGGGGCTGGCATAGGACGCGATGTAGTTCTCCTCGAAGTGCCAGAAGTCGACATAGACCTCTAGGCGGTTGTCGTCCAGGGTACGGAAGCCTTTGAAGGTATCCAAGAACGGACGGGCTGTCACGGCTAGTGCGCGCTCCACCTTGGACTTCTCTATGTCATAGGCAATGTCAAAGTTCTGGTAGATGGAGTACATCACATCTGCCATGGTGATGGGCATGCCGTGGTGCCACTGAGCTGAGAAGTACTTGGAGTAGTCATAGGTCACTTTGCTGGTGGCCTGTGTGCCGACCCCAATGGTCTTCCATGAGTCTGTTTCAGGGTTAAGCAGGAACGCATCGGAGGGAACAGACATCTTGTCAGTGGGGCCGGCGGTGTCCACTTCAAACGTAGCACGCATTGGCTCCGGGACGCCAGAGAACGGGTGGTTCCACAGAGGCGGATCGTTCAGATTTTTCCAGATGTCATTGCTGTAGACATCCGTCAACCCGCCGATGGGGTTCCATGTGGTGCGTTCAGTCCAGACCCAGAGATTTCCTACGGTCAGCTCGTTCTTTCCAGGGGTTGAGGCCTCTCTCAGTGTCCAGGGGGACTTGGGGCCTGCTACCAAGTCTTCTGTGACGCCGACCAGGTTACGGTCTGCGGCGAAGCTGTTCTCCACGGTGGCCACCCAGAGACGTACGGAGTCCTCTAACGCTATCTGTGTGGCCCGGCGATAGAGTTCGTTGCGCTCTTCCAGGTTACGGAACTGTCCGGTGAAGATGCGTTTGCCAACCTCATCAAGCTCCTGATTCTCGTACTGCCAAAAGCCTGCCTCGCGCCAGCCGGGCATGCTGCCCGTCCAGGGTGCGGCGAACTGGTTGATGGATGAAAAATCGTAGCGGTCAGGGGCTGAACGGCCCCATCCTTCTGTGTATAGATGCCACCCAAAGGTCTGAGGGTTGGAGGAGTATACGGTGAGGATAGCTGGGGCAAAGTTTTGGTACACAGGGTCAACTTGGAAACCAGCCTCACGCAACTCTGCGCGGACAAGGTCTCCAATCTCTCTTCGCTCGTCTTCAATGCGGACGATGAACTTTAGGCGGATGGGACGGTTATTGTAGTTCCAGATGTCGTCCACCAACTCCGCACCTGCGCCTTCCATTGCAGTTTTGATAAGGCTGTAAGCGAACTCAGGGGCGTACCGGATGTTGAGCTCTCGGATGAGGTCAAACACTGTTAGCTGGTCGAAGTCTGACGGGCTGATGTGGGTGACCATTGGATCTGCCATGCCACGGTAAATCTCGCCTGCAACGAAATCGCGATTGATGAGGAACTGCATGGCCCAGCGGACATCGCGGATGGAGAAGGGGTTCAGCTGCCCCTCCGGTGCGGGTGCTGGGTTCAATATGATGGACAGGGTAGTTGCAGGGGCCTCGAAGATTTGGAGGTCGTCAGAGTTGCGAAGCTCCGTTGCCGCCGCTGTCTTCAGACCGAAGAGGTAGAGGTCCATGTTGCCCTGGGCCAAGTCCAGGGGCGCGCGGTCTACGTGAAACGCTTTGAAGAAGACCTTGTCCACGGCCGGGCCCGTTTGGGATTGCTCCGGCTCCGCAGCAATGGCCGAGGTGACGCCAAGAGCCACGGTTAGAAGCAGAACGATACCGATGGCAATCCACGACCTACTACGACGTACCTGCATTATGCTCTCCTGCAGGACTTGTCCTGCACCTATATTCCTGTGGTTGCCCAAGGACGATTCCCTTGACCCGCAGGTTTCACCCTGCACCCATAGTCCCTGGCCGCCCTCCTCATGCAGGAGGAGGGCTTATCAAGTATTCAGACGACTACGATACCTTCGCCCATTGTTCCGGCGGCCTTGGCCTGGCGATGAAGTAGGTGAGTATTGCCACGACAGCAGCCGTGCCCGCTACACCTGCAATCAGAAGCCACCAAGGGGCTTGAGTATCTTCAATGATGGGTGCGGGAACTTGCGGAGCCTCTGGCGGCACAAGTCCTGCTTTGAGGGCGTCTATCTGGGCTTGGAGCACATCATTGAATTCTCCGCTGATGCCATCAATCCGTGATTCAAGGCCCTGGATGCGCTCCGCAAGGAACTCCTGGGTTTGCTGGACGTTATCAAAGCCGAACTCCATGAAAAACGACGATGTTGCGGAGTTCCCGGAGTCGTCGAACACGTCAACAGCGTGGGCCCCCTGGCCGGAGATGGGGACAAAGACCTTGCTGGTGAACCGTCCAAGCTCGTTGGTACGCTCCGTGGCAACGGCCACACCGCTTACGCGGATAAGGACGTTGATATCTGGCTGGAAGTTGAACCCTTGCAGCGTCACTGGCTGTCCACCGGGGCCTGCGGGCGGGCTCAGGAACACTTCTGGCGCCTGGATTGGTGCACGCCTGGTGAACCCAATCTTCTGGTTCACGGGGCCGTACTCGCCAAGTCGGGTGTCCGCCCATGTGAGGTAAACGTCCTCATCTGAAGCATCTATGGAGAAATAATCCCCAATGAACTGCCCTCCAGGGAACCCCTTGTTGGGGTTGGAGTGGAAGTCCGAGACCCTGGTGTCTCGAGTGTCTATTCCCAAGGCCTCGTCCTTGAAGCCCCAGGTATCACCCTCATCTTCAGAGGTTGTGTAGTAAATCTGGTAGCGCGTCTGGGCACGATCATCGCGGAAGTCGCCCCACATGACGTGGAGATTCCCGTTGGGCGACGTTGCGATGCTGGAGAAAAACTGGAGGTGATCCGTGTCATCCCCATTAAGGGTTACCGGACGGTCCCAGGTCTCTCCTCTGTCCAGGGAACGGACGAAGTAGATGTCACCATCATCTGTGGGGTCATCCGGGGGCTTGGCTGTGTACACAACGTACACCTCGTCGTTGGGCCCCACGGCTATCTGCGGGAAGGCTGAACCCCAGTAGCGGAAAAACCCGTTCCGGGGGAGGAAGCCGGGCTCATTGAACACGGAGGTTCTGACAGGATCGCCGAAGGTCTTACCTCCATCGTCAGAACGGGCGATGTAGTTCTCAGCGAGGCCCTCCATCGAATCGTCGTCGGTGGAGTCGAGCCAGGTCACGTAGACCGAGCCGTCCTCCCCCACCGCTGGCTGGGAACCTTGTAGGACGCGCTGGGTGCCGATTGCTCCGCTGGGCTCTTCTTGCAGTTCCGCTGTCTCTTCCTCAGATGCCCCACCGCTGGCAAATATCCTGCGCACCACCGGGCCAACCGTTGTAGCATCGCTCCAGGTCTGGCCGCCGTCTGTAGAGCTAACGACTTTGATGGCCGTTTCCAAGACGGGAACGCCGAAGAACGGGAAGGTGCCGCCAAAGGGAAAAATGATAGGGAACCGTGACGTGAACTCCGTCATGGTCACGTAAATAGCGTCTTTGCTGGGGTCGTCTTTGCTTGGCCCGATGTCTATCCACGGCTTGTCCAGGAATCCGATGGCAATGTCACCTTGCAACTGTCCACCAAAGCCGGGCGTCAGATTCTTATTGAAATCACTACGGAAAACTGAGACGGGCTCGTTCCAGGTGAGTCCGCCGTCCTCAGACTTGGCGATGCCAATGCTGGACACAACAGCCTGATCGGCTGCAGGCCCAATGGTGAATTCTTCAACGCCGATAGAAATGAAGATGACGTAGACGTTACCATCACGGTCGAACGCCACCACGGCGTCACCGCCGGAGCCGAGGTCCTCTGCGAGGTAGGCCGGTCGAGATGGGCCCTCCCAGGTCACGCCTCCGTCTATGGAGACATAGGTGGTGACGTTTGGGAAGTTGTAATCGATAGAGCCCATGACTAGGTGATCGGGGTCGTCGGGATTTACGGCAATGCTGGGTTCCGTCTGTAACGGCGCGTTGGAGAAATCGCGCGGGATGAGGATGTTGCGACTGAATGCGGGAGCCGGATCCCTGAAGGGAACGAGGCCTGCTCCCTGACTAACAGGGACGTTGGTAGGCGTTGTGGGTGCCATGAAGACCTCTGGCAGGGTTTCCCATGCCAATCCGGGAGGTGGCGCACTACTGCGTTTTGTTTGGCTGGTGATACCCAAGGACGGTCTTGGGTCCAGGCCACGCGCCATCATCCCCACGGAGCTGGACAGGAGGTCACTGATGGGCGTGAGATAGGTGAACGGAGCAGGGTTAGCTGATGCTGCTACGGAGCTGATGAACGGCGAGGCAATCTCAGGAATTTCCGGGTTTGTGCTTGGCGCAACAACCACGGCCGGGTCATTCTCCCCGTCAGCCAATACTAAGTCAGTGCCGCCTATGAACAGCATTGTCAGTGCCAATACGGCCATGACTGCTGCAATTCCCCGATTCATACTCCGCTCCTTGTTACGCTCTGTTTAAAGTGGTGTCCCTGGCTTGATGCCCTTTGCCCGCTTAGTTACCAACCAGGTTTATGGCGCTGTCCATGCGGTTAATCATCACCAAGAATATATCGTTCTGTAGATCCCCAGACATAGTGCCAAACTCTACGGCTCCGCTATCAAAGAAGGCCAGGACGGAATCACAGGTGTCTGTGTACGTCCCGTCAATCCAATCAAAGTAGGTTGGGAGGAGTCGAATAACCCTGTCCACTTTTGTGCCGAGGCTTGGGTCTGACTTAACAGCCTGTGTCTTCACGCTCTTCCAATACGTCACCGCATCGTCCAGGTTGTTAGGCATGCTCTTACGTAGCTCCACCAGGAGGAGGCGATCACTGTCCATTGGCTCTACGGTGCTCTCAAGGTTGGCCAGATTGGCTTGTAGCGAGGTCATGGCAGCCAACTGTTCTTCAAGAGAAGCGGTCTGTGTATGACTGGCGACGAGGTCGTTACGGGCTGATTTTTCTGCAATTTCTGCTGCATCAACGGTGGACTGTTGATGTGCAATTTCCTCCGTTAAGGCCTTGTTTGTGGCCTGGGTACGAGCGATTTCCTGTTTATACCCGGCAACATCGTTCAGGAGGTCATTGAAACGGGCGTCTTTCTCTGCAATCGATGCCTCCAAGCGGCTTATGCGATCCACGTTGCTTTCCAGGCGTGAAGACGCTTCAGAGGCAGATGGCTGGAAGAGGATATACCCAATGCCGATGCCGATGCCCATCATTATCATCAATGCTGAACCGGCCATTGATAGTAGCCCCTTGGTTGACGCCCAATCAAACATGACCATCTCCTTGTTCAGTGGGTTCCCTTGTTACCCCTGAAATTCCTCGGCTAGCTTTGCCAGCCTTTTTGTAGTTCTTAAGAAACCGAGGTAGCTTGTTCTGTATCCTAGGGTACTGTTGAGAAGTAGGCCTTGCCCCGGTATAAGGAGTCCAGCCCAAAGATGAGCATGGGACTGGGGTCATCTTTGGCTACCTGCCAGACGGTCCACCCGGTAATCGTTGCTCCCGGGTAAAGTTGAGCTGACAGGAAGGGCTCCGGCGGCGTCAGCCACGAGGGGACTTCGTAGGCATGCCTTAGTTCTGAGAGCAGGCCGAAGTCATATTGCTGTACAAAGTCGAGCTGCCCTTCAGGGCCGCTCGCATAGTCCAACTGAACCCGGGCCAGGAGGTACTCCGTGCCCGCTTCAGCAGGGGAGTTTGACTGGGACGCTTCCTGGATGAGCGCCCATGCGGCTGCTCCACGACGGACCTCAACCAGGGAGATGTCATGGGCCATGGGGCTGTCGTCAAAGTACCTACCCTGCACTCGTACGGGGTAGTCTATCGGCGCAGGGTTCCGGTAGCTGTGGCCGGGGCCTGGTAGCCCGGTGGCAAGGTTGACCTCGCCTGTTTTCATGCGGGAGATGAGAGCCCTTGTATCATCGTCCATGGCTATGACCCAACCCAGGGTGACCAGGGCGGCGGTCGATGACGGGGAGCGGCTTACGATGCCGATGAGTACGCCTTTTTCGGTAACCACGGGGCCACCGCTCTGCCCGGCATAGAAGGTGTTATCTGTTTGGAGGTAAGCGAAATTTTCTGTCTCGCGGGGCAATATCCCGGATATGGAACCGATGGTGGTGGTGGTGGCTTCATTGAAGAGCGTATACCCCACGGCCATCACCCGATCCCCAATCTCCACGTCAGCGACGTTGCCAATCGTAACCGCTCGAAGATGCGGGCCGCCGCTAATCCTGACGATGGCCAAGTCACGAACCTCGTCACGGCCAAGGACTACAGCCTTCTCCTCTGTGCCGTCCGGGTGGATAACGGTGACGGTGGGATCGGCTCCCACTACGTGGTTGGCGGTCAGGACGTACCCCAACTGGTCAACGATGACGCCGGAGCCCTGGCCTCCACTGGTGGTTATTTGCACCATGGATTCATTCAATGTCTTGAGCACCTGGGGCAACGTAGGCGTAGGTATAGGCGTGGGCATGGGCGTTGCCGTTGCCGTGGGTACAGGGGTAGCTGTTGGTTGAGGCGTAGCGGTGGGTCTGGGCGTTGGGGTAGCCGTAGGGGAAGGCGCTACCGTTGGTGCGGGAACCGCCACCGTGGGCGTTGGCTCCACTACCTCTGGTTCCGCTTCTTCACCTCCGCAGGCAACCATTGCCAACAGAAGGATTGTGATGGACACTGCCAGGAATTTCAATGCCATAGTTCTTTACTCCGTACGCGCTCACGCGGGGCTAGAGTGCCGCGCACCCATGAGTCGGAGCCAGTATATCAGATACGATTGGATATGAACCATGGTAATTTGAAGGAATAATCCGGAATAGTGATGCGCTACACTCTTGCAGTACCCAACCAGGGTGCAACCCAGGACCCACATTCCTGTGGTTACCCAACCAAGGTGCAACCTTGGACCTACATTCCTGCGGTTACCTAAGGGTATTGTTCTGGTTTGACTCTCTCCCTACTGGGTGGGTGGGCCGCTAGCTGGCGGGGTAATGCGAGGTGACGACCGTATGCAGGCCACCTCGAGTGTTGTAGTCGAGCGTCAGGGTCATGCTGCGAGGCTTGCATGCGGCCACAAGATCGTTGAGGATGCGGTTGGCGGCATGCTCCTGCACGATGCCTACGCTGCGATACGCCAGGAGGTAGTATTTGACCGACTTCAGTTCCAGGCAGACATCCCCGGGGGCGTAGGTGATGACCAGGGTGCCGAAGTCCGGCAGGCCCGTCCAGGGGCAGACGGCGGTGAACTCGTCAGTGTCTATGGAGACTTCTGTGTCTGAGTTTGGATACTCGTAGGGGAAGGTCAGCAGGCCCTCAGGTTTCACCACTGATTCGTCCTCTATAGGCCCTGCCCACTCAAGGTTTTCGTACTGTTGCTTCAATCCCTCTGCCTGCTGCATTTCATCTCCCGGTTATTGGGCTGGTTGTTAGCTAGTATTGTACGGCTCTCCTCCCTTGGCGGCAACGCTGTTGTGGTTCGTTGACACACCTGGGGCGCGTCCATAGAATTGGGCTACTCTGATCTTCCCCAACCTTGTATGTGGGTGACACTAATGGATATGGTCCAAGCGCTGTTTGAGCTTCAGGAAATGGAGGGCGACCTTCAGAAGAGTAAGACCGATTTGGCGGAGGTTGTGTCACGCCTTGACCACAACGAGAGTGTTACTAAGTCGCGTGACCGCTCGGCGCGGGCCAAGCAGGCTTTTACGAGGCTTCAGATGACGCAGGCAGAGCTTGATGTGGATGTACAGGCGACGACAGCTCGGTTGAAGGAGCTGGATCAACGGCTGTACAGCGGCAACACGGTGGCCTCTAAGGATTTGCTTGCTCTCCAACATGAGATCAAGTTCACCAAGGAGAAGCAGTCCGATCTTGAGGGGAAACTGCTGGCGAAGATGGAGCAGGTGGAGGCTGGGCAGAAGGCTATTGCTACCATTGATGCGGAGTTGGCTTCTGTTGAGTCAGCCAGGGAGGCTGAGATTCCTACGCTTCAAAAGCGGCAGGAACAGTTGGAGCAGCACGCTAAGGCGATTGCTCTGGCGTATCAGACTGCTGAGGCTGCGGTGGCTCCTTCCGATCTGAAGACGTATCGGGTTCTGCAAAAATCCAAGGGCACGGCTGTTGCGCAGGTTGATCGGGGTTTGTGCAGCGGTTGCATTATCGCGATACCGTCCCGCGAGCTTCAGATGCTGCGCACGGCTACTACGCCGATGCGATGCAGTAGTTGCGGTCGATTCCTCTTCATCGCAGGGTAACCAGGATTCATCCTAGACCTATATTCCTGCGGTTACCTAACTAGGGCACTTAACTGGAACAACTTTCCGTGACCGACGTTTAATATTCTCTTTTTTGCCTCTATGGCGTTGCTGCGTGTAGCGACCCTCACCCTTTGCCAGAGGGAGTTCCCTCTAGGCTTTCTTATCACCCTCCTTTGGTACCCGTCAGGCATAGGAAGCCAGGGTTCAACCCTGGCTGCTACAATGTGTGCGGGGCCGGTGGGCCGGGTGGCCGCTCTTTCCCGATTCGTCGGGAGGGAGAGGAAAGTCCGAGCTCCAACCGGGCAGGGTGCTGGATAACGTCCAGGCGGGGTGACCCGACGGAAAGCGCCACAGAAACAAACCGCTTCGGCTTGCCGGAGTAAGGGTGAAATCGGGAGGTAAGAGCTCCCGGCCGTTTGCAGTGATGCAGCGGCGGGTAAGCCCCACCCGGAGCAAGGCCAAATAGGGGGGCTATGAGTGCTCGACTCGTCCCCGGGTTGGCTGCACGAGGCTTCCAGTAATGGGAGTCCCAGAGGGATGGCCACCGCGTGTCCGCTCACTAGGATGAAGCCCTTAGGGGCGTAAACTGATGGCTGGCAGGTACAAAACTCGGCTTATAGGCCCACCGGCCCCTAATATTATTGGACTCAATTGTTACGGTCATTCCCTTTCGCAGGAGAAATCCATGTCTGTTGTCACAGATTACGTGGGAATCATGTTGAAATAGGTGAATGCCCATAGAGATGTGCTTGCCAAGACCAATGGGTGTCCACCTGAGGTGGCTCAGTGTTGGGTCATGTTACATAACTTCGATTCAACGGTAATCGATACCATTGGCTTCATGGAATATGAAGCTGAGGCAGTTGGGTTGACTGTCAAGGAGTGGCAGCAAACCAGCAAGTATGCCTTAAGAGACATGCTATTTATCCCATCTATGTCGCGGATGGAGTACACCTTCATTCGGGTTTGTAAGACATTACCAGACATACCTCCGGCAGTTTGGATGAACACAAAGGAAAAGAATGAGCGGACAATTTATCTGAAGGACCTAGTGAGAGAAGCAGGGGCTGCGATTGACGACCACTACTTATGGGAATTCGCCATAAATTTTCGAAACGACGTGGTTCACTTTAATGCAATCGGGCGCCAATCAATGGTTTTACCCAAACAAATTGAATTCCCTTTGAATATGAGCATTGGTGTCGAAGCCGCTGGACAACTCCTGTCGATACCTGGCATGCTAAAGTCGCTGGAGGCAAGTTTCTTTGATTGCATTTATTCGTACATTAAGTAGCCGTCAAATTATTGCATCCCCATGACCACTGACCTCACAGCTCGCGCTATTAAGAGCGACTTGAACACCCTTGTTATGGGCTGCCGTGTGCGGTCGTACTCATCGGTGGGCAGCACCATGGACGTTGCCAGACGCATGGCGGAATCGGATTGCGTTGAAGGCACGTTAATCGTCGCTGATACGCAGACGTCGGGGCGGGGTCGGTTCAACCGACCATGGGCATCGCCGCCGGGAACCAACCTCACCTTTTCCATCGTGCTACGACCATCGCCAGAACTCCTGCGAGACATGAACATGGCGGCCACCGTTGCCCTGGTGCGGTGCATTGGCGATGTATCGGGACTAAAGTCGACGGTAAAATGGCCTAACGACCTGCGTATTGGCGGCAAGAAGGTCTGCGGCGTGTTGATTGAGGGCCACCTGGCCGTCAGGCCACAAAAAGGAGCCCGTGGCAACAGCTACGTCATCTTGGGCGTTGGGCTGAACGTGAACTACGACCCCACCCCTGTTCTCGACCCACCTTCGGAAGCCACAAGCCTTGCCAGGGAACTTGGACGCCCGGTCGCTCGACTGGACGGGTTGCGAGCTTTCCTGCGCGCTTTCGATGAACTTTACAGAACGTTAGACGCCGGTGATTCGTTGTACCAGGAGTGGCGAAGCTGTTTGGACACTCTTGGCCAGCATGTTCGTGTGCGCTGGGGTGATTCCGATACATCGGGACAAGCCTCGGTGGAAGAGGGGCTGGCCGCAGACGTTGATCGCAACGGTGACCTGGTTCTGTGCAGGGCGGATGGGTCTACGGTGTCGCTCAACGCAGGCGAAGTGACTCTTCGAGTCTCTGCTCCCTGACGGTTACTGGTGGTACTTGGTTGTGTCTGGCGGGTGAGAGATTCTTCATCGCGCCATTCAACAGGCGTAGGGCGAACGGAAAAGAAGGCCTTGGGCAGCAGAAACCGGATGCATCCGGTTTGAGGCTCAGTCCAGCTTGGGCTACACTAGATAGCACGTTAGTTGCCGCACCCCCGTATGCGTGCGGGATGCGAAAGACATGGAGTCGTTATCGGGGGATTAATGGAATCTCAGGGTGATCAACGTCTATTGGGTATGCGAGACCTCTTTGAAGAGGAGAATCGTCGCAGTCGCCGTGTGCGGGACGGACTTCAATCGTTCCTATCGCTGTACGGCTATCGCACGGTAGATACCCCTGTGGTTGAGCTAACAGACATCTTCTTGCGCAAATCTGGCGGCGAGATGGCCTCGCAAATGTATACGTTCATGGAGCCGGGTGGGCATGAAGTCAGCCTTCGCCCGGAGTTCACATCCCAGGTCATACGCCTGTTTCTCCAAGAAAAGGGAAACCAGCCGAACCCTGTGCGATGGCAGTATGCAGGGCCGGTGTTCCGGTACAGCACAACCGAGACGCGATACGGCAGACAGTACACGCAGGTTGGCGCGGAGCTTATCGGCGCGGCTGGGGCATCGGCGGAAGCCGAAGTCATGGCTATGGCATGCGGCGCGCTGGCATCCCTTGGCCTGGTATCGCAACGACTTATCGTGGGCGATGTTGGGGCAGTCCTGGGTCTGCTGCGCCAGTTCAGGCTGTCAGAGCGAGCTACCTACTTCCTGTTGCACGCGATGGGAGAGCTTCGCGATGGCGAGGACGGCTTAGCATCCGTACGGACACGAGGTCAGGAGCTTGGCTTGTTTGATTCCCCAGAACGTCAGCAAGGGGTGGACGCGCTGTCTCAGCATCTGGCGGCTTCTGAGGCCAGTCAGAACGAGGTTGGCGACGGCTCAATTGGCGTTCGGTCAACACGGGAGATACTGGAACGGTTGGAGCGGAAGCTCCAGGCAGCGGCACCTGATTCGGCTGGATTTGAGAAGGCTCTGGCATTCACGCAAACGTTGACCGGTCTGCGGGGCGCTCCAAACGAGACCCTGAAAGCTGCTCGGACGCTGGCGGGATCACACAAGTTGGATGCTGCCCCCCTGAACACGCTTGAAGCGAGTCTGGGTGCGTTTGCACTCCATGACTTGAAGTCTGTGGAGGTCTCTGTTGACCTGGGTCTGGCGCGGGACATCGCCTACTACACCGGACCGGTGTTTGAATTGCGGGTAGGTTCCGGCGATGGGGTTCGGTTGGGCGGTGGAGGCCGGTACGATGGTTTGGTGAAGGCTCTGGGTGGAAGCGAGGATGTTCCAGCCCTGGGCTTTGCCTGCACGTTGGAACTGGTTGTGGGTGTACTGAACATAGAGAGCGGCGACGCTCGCCCTGCGAAACGGGTGCTTGTTGCTCCCAAGAGTGGCGGCGCGGTGAAGGCAACGTTACAAGCGGCCAACTCCCTGCGACTTGGCGGCGAAGTGGCTGAGGTATCGCTGGATGGCACCGTTGACCACGTAGGGGCGAAGGCCCAAGGATTTGAAGCGATAATTATGGTGGATGAAGATGGCACCAGCGAACGGATTTGGCTCTAACGCCATGGAAATACGAGACGAGCTTAGACTAGCGATACCCAGCGACGGCGCTCTCTATGAGCCAACGTCTGAGTTTCTGCGCGCCTGCGGTATGCCCAACAAACGCATCAGCGCTCGGGGCTACACGGGGAAGATTGCTGCGGTTCCGGGTGTCAGTACCTTGTTCCAACGGGCATCGGACATCCCAGGCAAGGTGGAGGACGGAACTGCCGATTGCGGTATTGTTGGGCTTGACCGTTTCCTGGAGTACAACCAGGAGGGCGGCGACTCTCTTGTGGTGATGGAAGACCTGCGGTTTGGTGGGTGTGAGCTGGCTCTGGCGGTGCCGGAGACGTGGCTGGACATAACGACTACCGCAGACCTGGGCGATCTGGCTTTGGACTTCCGTGAACGGGGCAAGGAATTGCGGGTGGCTACCAAGTACCCGCGTCTTACCCAGCGTTTCCTCTTTGCTAGGGGTATCAACTACCTGACGCTCATCCCCTCAAGCGGCACGTTGGAAGTCGCGCCGGCCATCGGTCAGGCTGACCTCATCGCAGATGTCACCGCTACCGGCACTACGCTACGGGAAAACCGACTGAAGACGCTGATGGACGGGACCATCCTGACATCGCAATCATGCCTCATCGTCAATCGAAGAGCGTTGGCGGGGGCGAAGACCAAGCTATCGCAAATCAAGGCAGTTCTGGAGCGGGCTGAAGGCTATCTACGGGCGCAGGACTACTGTGCCATAGCGGCCAACGTTCAGGGCTCATCGCAAGACGCTGTGGCGGCCCGGGTGCTAGACCAGCCGGAGCTTGCCGGGATAAAGGGGCCGACCATTGCCCAGGTGTACAGCGCAGAGGGTGGCGATTGGTACTCTGTCACCGTGTTGGTTGGAAAGGCCCGGGTGCTGGACGCAGTGGAGCACATGCGCGAGTTCGGTGGGAGCGGCATCACCGTGACCCAGCCGTCTTATCTGTTCTTTGACAAATGCCAGGCGTATGAACGATTGACGGCGGCGGTAGCCGGGGTTAACTAAGGCTTAGGATGAAAGAACAACCATGCAGGTGATTAAGGGGTTTGAAGCGGGAAAGGAAGCCCTGGACAGGGGCTCTCTTCGCGTTTGGGACTCGGCATCTCCTCAGGTGCTTGACCGCATCGAAAAGCTGTTCAATGAACGGCTTACTCCCAGGGAAGTAGTATCTCGGATACTGGACAGTGTGCGGTGGAGGGGCGATTCGGCGGTGCTTGGCTACACCAGCATGCTTGACGGCGTTGACGTTGACGTTGAGTCGTTGGAAGTGCCGAAGGCAGCGCTGAAGCAGGCCTACGACGCCATACCTGCCGACCTCCGTAAGGCGATGGAGACGGCTGCTGCCCGAGTGCGCTCCTTTCAACAGGCGTGCATGCCGAAGAGCTGGATTGACGAGGCGACGGGACTTGGCGAGCAGTTCACGCCCATGGCGCGGGCAGGGGTCTACGCTCCCGGTGGCCTTGCTGCATACCCTTCCACGGTGCTGATGACCGCTATCCCTGCCAAGGTGGCGGGCGTTGACGAAGTCACACTGGCGACTCCTTCCGGGAGGGACTCCTCCGGCCCAAACCCCACGGTGCTGGCTGCGGCCTACATTGCGGGGGTGGACAGGGTGTTCCAGATGGGGGGGGCTCAGGCCATTGCTGCCATGGCGTACGGCACGGAGTCTGTACCCAAGGTGGATATTGTGTGCGGGCCTGGCAACATCTTTGTCACTCTGGCCAAGCAGATGGTCTATGGCGAAGTCGCAGTAGACGGCCTCTACGGACCCACGGAGACGCTTGTCATTGCTGATGGCTCGGCTGACCCGGTGCTTTGCGCAGCGGACCTGCTGGCTCAGGCGGAGCATGACGCACTTGCATCGCCGGTGTTCATCACCACATCGGAAACGGTACTGGCGCAGGTGGCAGCGGAGCTAGCCCGACAACTTGAGATGCTACCAAAGCGGAATATTGCCGCCGCTGCGCTGGAGGGTCAGGGAGTGCTTGTCCTGGTTGATGACCTGGACGAGGCCATTGCTCTAGGGAACCTGTACAGCCCGGAGCACATGTGCCTGCTGGTAGAGGAGCCACGGAAGCTGATGACTAAGGTGCGGAACGCCGGTGGCGTTTTCCTGGGCGAGTCTTCCCCAGAAGTGGCAGGCGATTACATTGCCGGGCCGAGTCACGTCATGCCTACGGGCGGCACCGCCAGGTTCAACAGCTCCCTGGGGGTTCACCAGTTCTTGAAAGTGACATCGGTGATTGGCCTGGATTCTGAAACATTCCATGCCCTTGGCGAGGATGCAGCCCGCTTTGCGGAGGCCGAGGGGTTGAATGGCCACGCCAGGGCAGCACAAATTCGTCTTGAGCGGAGTAAAGGCGGTGGGCTATGAGCGATAACATCGACCGCCTAGTGCGTTCCATGATTCGGGAGCTTGAACCTTATGTGCCCATTGAGCCGCCTGAAGTGCTGGCCAAGCGGCAAGGGATACCGCTGGATCAGATTATCAAGATGGACGCAAACGAGAACCCTTACGGGCCATCGCCAAAGGTGGCGGAGGCGTTGGGCTCGTCCTCCGGCTACAACATCTACCCTGACCCGTTCCAGCGCGATGTTCGGGATGCCCTGGCTGCGTATGCCGGTGTGGACGCCGAGTGTGTGGTGGCTGGATCGGGCGCGGACGAACTCATCGAACTGGTGGTACGGCTGACGATGGACCCCGGCAACGAGGCCATTGATCTGACGCCAACCTTTGGCATGTACGCCGTGACTATGAAAATGGCCGGGGTTGAAGTGGTGGAGGTTCCTCGAAACGAGGCGTTTGGGGTGGACATGGAGGCAGTGCGAGCGGCGGTTAACCCTCGCACAAAGCTGCTGTTCCTGTGCAACCCCAACAACCCGACGGGGACGCTGACGCCTGAATCCACCGTGCGAGAATTGCTTTCACTGGGGCCTGTGGTGGTAGTGGATGAGACGTACCACGAGTTCTGCGGCTTCACTGTGGCTCACCTGGTACCTGAATACGACAACTTGGTGGTGCTGCGAAGCCTGAGCAAGTGGGCAGGATTGGCGGGCGTGCGGTTGGGCTACGGCATTATGACGCCGAAACTGGTTACGTACATCATGGGTATCAAACAGCCGTACAACATCAGCGTGCCAGCCCAAACGGCGTTGTTTGCTACGTTGCAGGACACAGACTTGCTGTTGCAGCGGGTGCGTTCACTGGTGGAGGAACGGGAGCGGATGCGTGGGTTGCTTGAGGACTCGCTGGGGGTGTACTGCTACCCATCCAAGGGCAATTTCCTGCTGTGTAAGTTCCCTAAGGGTCAGGCACCGGAGTTGCAGGCGAAGTTGGCCAAGAAGGGCATCTTTGTTCGTAGGTTTGGCGATGATCAACTTGGAGATTGTCTGCGTATCAGCTCAGGTAAGCCCGCAGACACGGACGCGCTTATTAATGCGTTGAAAGAACTGCAGGGCTAGCCCCAAGGCTGAGCCTTGACCCTAACTCCCTGACGGACGGCGAAGAGTGGATTCTTCGTTCCAGTTTGAACGATAAGGTCGGAGAAGCAATATGGATGAACGCAAGGCATCGGTTAAAAGGGAGACTCGCGAGACGAAGGTATCGGTTGAACTTGTGCTCGATGGCACCGGACAGTACACGGTGAACACGGGCAACGGCTTCTTTGATCACCTGCTGTCACAGCTTTCACGGCACTCGCTGATGGATCTGACGGTGGAGGCCACGGGCGACGCGGAGCAGACCGGCTGGCACCACACGGTAGAGGACGTGTCTATTGCTGTTGGTCGCGCAATTAACGAGGCTATCGGTGAAGGTCGCGGCATCGTACGCATGGGCCACGCGCTGGTTCCCTTTGACGAGACACTTGCCCAGGTGGCGGTAGACCTGAGCGGACGTGCCTACGCGGTTGTGGACACGGCTATCTACGGCGAGTTGGTAGAGAGCCTGCCGAGCGACCTCATCCGACACTCTTTGGAATCGATTGCGATGGAGGGCAAGTTCAACTTGAACGCTCGCGTGCTGGCGGGGCAGAACAGCCATCACAAGGCCGAGGCACTGTTCAAGGCGTTTGCCAGGGCGCTCAAGGACGCTATTAGCATCGACCCACGGCAGGGCGGCGAGGTGCCAAGCACGAAGGGGACGATAAGCTAGGCAGGATAAATCCTGCACCAAGGGCGATGCCCTTGACCCATGTTCCTGACGGTTAGTTGAGATGTTTATTTAAGAAGAAACCCCTGACTTATCAGGGGTTTCTTCTTTTAGGTGGTTGTATGCTTTGGGCGACACAGGCAATGGGAGGGAAAAATGCCGATAGACCCGCAGATACAAGCTGTTATGGATCAGGTTGCTGCGCTGAACTTGCCGCCGCACTATGAGGTGGGGGCGGTGCAGGCTCGGGTGAACGCTGCGCTTAGCCCACGTGCGCCGGGGCCGGAGGTGGCATCGGTGGTGGATAGGAGCGTGCCAGGCCCTGATGGTGATGTGCCCGTGCGTATCTACAGCCCTGAAGGCGTTGGCCTGTTCCCTGTATTGGTCTACATCCACGGCGGCGGTATGGTCATTGGGACATTGGACACCTCTGACGGGAGCTGTAGGCATCTTTGCGACAAAGTCGGGTGCGTGGTGGTATCGGTGGACTATCGCCTGGCCCCGGAGCACACGTTCCCGGCAGCGCCTGAGGATTGCTACGCCGTCACCAAGTGGGTTGCTGAGAACTCGAGTGAAATTGCTGCCGACCCATCACGCATAGCGGTGGGTGGTGAAAGTGCTGGGGGTAATCTGGCGGCTTCGGTCGCGCTGATGACCAAGGATCGTGGCGGGCCTACGGTGTTGCTGCAAGTCCTTCTGTACCCCATGACCTCGTACGACTTTGATTCTGCTTCCTATCATGAGAACGCGGAGGGGTATTCTCTGACCCGCACGACGATGATGTGGTACTGGGATCAGTATCTGGGTACCAAGGCAGACGTGACCAACCCGTACGCCATCCCTGCGTCATCGACTAACCTGAAGGGCGTGGCCCCGGCGATTGTCCTAACAGCCGAGTTTGACCCGTTACGCGACGAGGGCGAGGCCTACGCGAAGCAGCTATCGGCCGCAGAGGTCAACACCACGTGCACCCGCTATGACGGCGTGATCCACGGATTCTTTGGCATGTCGGCGGTTGTGGACAAGTCGAAAGAGGCTGTGAACCAGGTAGCAGCGGCATTGAAGACAGCTTTTGCTATGACTGGTGCGCGATGACCCAGGAAGGCCCAAAATTGGAAGACGTGAAACTGGTTGTAGAGCCCGGGTCTGACGGACATCGTGTGCTGGCCCAGGAGGAGAGCGGTACGGTGGTGCTGGCCGAAGGGCTGTCTCGCGACTACGCAGAGCGCATTGTGGTGGCGTGGAACTTCTGCGCTGGTTTTGACACCGCACCGCTGCGACAGGCCAACCTGCAATCCATCATGTCTGCACCGGAACCTCCTTACAGGGCTTAGACCTGTACCTATATGCCTGCGGTTACCTAAAGGGCGATTGCACTTCAACTCGCTTAGAGTACGTGGAGTTGATAGAGTGCAGCGATTGTAGCATGAGCATCCGTTGTTGACCGTAGACGACAAGGCGAGCTAGGCTTCTGCGAGCAGTTGTACTGATGGAGGAAAAACGTGGCAATAGCCGATCAGGTGCGCATCGGAATCTCATTACCCCAAGCGTTCCCGGAAGGCCCAGCGGAGCCTGAGATGATTGTCCGGTTTGCACAACGAGCGGAGGTTTTGGGTTACGACAGTTTGTGGGTGCAGGACAGGTTGATGGGCCAAGCCACGTGGCTTGAGCCGCTGAACCTGCTGTCGTTCGTGGCGGCAGCCACGTTCACCATCCGCCTTGGCGTAGCAACGCTGCCGCTGCCGTGGCACAATCCGGTTCGACTGGCAAAGAGCCTTGTGACCCTTGACCAACTTTCTGGCGGTCGATTGACGGTGGGACTGTCGCTTGGTGGCACGTATCTGAACGATACAGTGGTTGGTGCTGTGCCTGAGCGAAGGCTTCCAGCGTTCAACGAGGGGTTGCGTCTGATGCAGCAGCTATGGACGGAAGAGAATTTTGATTTTGATGGTGAGTTCTGGACGCTTCGTAACGCCACCATGGATCCGAAGCCTGTTCAATCGGCGGGGAAGGGCCATATGCCAATCATGCTTGGCGGTGGGCATCATGACGCCATACGTCGAGCGGTTCGCGTTGCCGATGGGTGGATGGGAGCTGCTTCCTGCACGGTTGATGCCTTTAAGGTACAGGTGACGGTGGTCAAGGAAGCACTAGCGGAGGCTGGTCGAGACCCCAGCACCTTTACGATAGGCAAGAAGCAGTTCCTTGTGCTGGACGACAACGTTGACCGTGCGACAGAGCGAATGCGCGATTGGGCGGGGCGCTCCATCATGAACGCTGACCTTGGCGAACGTGTGGCACTGTTGGGGCCAAGCAGCGTGGTGGCGCCGGGGTTACAGGAAATCGTTGATGCCGGAGCGGATTTGCTGGTGCTGAACCCGGTGGACGACCTGCTTGACCAGGTTGAGCATCTCGCGCTTGTGATGGGGATGCGGCAGCACTCTGAAATCTAACCCCAGGGTTTAACCCTGGACCTATATGCCTGCGGTTACCTAACGAGGTGTTTAGTAGACCTATGCTCCCGCGGGTACCCAACCAGAGCGCGTCCCGCGCTCATACGCCCGCGGGTACCCATGAGGCGTTGTCCTTCAAGTGGCCTTTTGGCTCACTCAAGATGCCGTAAAGCAAGAGGGGCTAAGCCCCCTAGTTGAGGTGCCAGAGTTGAGTCGGGCTGAGGAGTTGTTTACGGTCATGACCACGTTGCCCTGCCCTGTTAGGCCGCCTGATATGGATCGCACATCGTAGCTTGGCACGATGATGCCAGCCGAGGGCCATGAGTAGCGTGAACAGTACTCCTGAGCCTCGTTGCCAGAGGTGAACACCCCGCAGATACCAGGGCTTGTGGTGCGCTACACCCTGAACCTACGTCTGCAAATAGTTCGTTAAAGTAGGTTCCGGAGCCTGTGAGGGTGGCCTGCGCTTGAAAGCGAATGATTAGGATGCTGTCATCATTGTCAGCCTGAGCCAGCGACCAGTTGGGACTAGCGCCGCCGTGGGGGAGAATCCAGATGAGCTGTTCCCTGCCGCTGGCTAGCGTGGATTGCTGAAGCTCCGTGTCCGGGAGGCCGTAGTGGCCGCTGACGTCTGTGAAGCTGTCCTCCAAAGGATCGAACGGCTCTTCGGCGAGGATGTACGTGGCGGAGTCAGCCACATAGGTGATGCCGCCCTGAGGCAGCATGTCCCGTACGGAATCAATGGCAAGGGTGCTGGTGTCAAAGTTCTCAACGTTGATTACGTAGGTCACGGTGGTGGGCTGGTTTGCAATGACCACTGGAGTGTTAATGTACTTAGAGGTAATCACCCCGCCGTTCTGGCAGCCGTCGTCCTGTGAAGGATCGCCCATCTGGACGACTGAGACCATTCCCGTGGTTTCCCTATTGGGTTTCAGGTATATGGAGTTGCAGTACCTGTTCTCTGATCTGTTGATGTTCACATCAAAGCTGAACTCCTTAATTTGACCGTGGGCGAGCAACACCGGACCTCCCAGGCCTGTATCAAAATCCCACATTAGAATGGGGTCCTGTGTGCTTCCAACGTTAGTCGGCTCAATCGAGGTCATGCTGCCATCGGCGGAGAAGGTGGTATTAGCAATGTAAGAAAAGCCGGTGGGTATCTGGTCAAAGGCTACCGTCACTCCGTCAGAAATCTGAGGACTGATTTGTTCCAGGAATATTGTGTAGCGTGCCACCATGCTGGAGAGGTTTTGGGCAGGTCAAGGCAATCGTCATCAAATCCGTCGCTGTCCTTGTCACATACCACTGTGACGGACGGCCTGACCTTATCGTCCTCCGCTGTGGGAACTCCGAGTGTCCCCAGGGTGGCGTTCCAGGCAAGGGTCACAGTGGAGGTCTCCCCGTTGAGGTTGACGGTATATTGTACCTGAGGATTTTGCTGGCTAAGCGTGGTTGTAGCAGAGCCGTAGAGAAGGTTCCAGACTGCAAACTCTATCCCCCCATCGCGGGCGTACTGCTCCGAAAGCTGTCCAGTCTGGATGCGTTTGCTGATCAGTGCGGAGTTCGCCAAGCCGATACTCGGCACCAGTAACAACGAACCCATGGAGAGCAGCATCAGAATCAGAAGAGTAATCATCCCCTCTTCCTTCTGACGGACTTTTGTTAGCTGCTTTCTCACTATAGTGCTGCCTTCTGGGCTCACTCCACACGATACCTACACGCCCACTGAACACCATATCTCCAGGGGCCTAAACACTGTATAAGTTACAGCAGGATACTATTAACAACCCATAAACGTTTTACTTTACTCTCGGCAAAGATGCGCGAGGTGCTGTCACCCAAAAGGGTGAAATGTCGGGTTTTCGGGGTTTGTAGAGGCGATGAAGGGGGACAATAAACGGTCGGGTAGGGATGAGAGGTGAGGGGCGGTGCTCTTTGCGTTTGCATCACGTACAATGCTGGAGACAAACTTACTACTAACTTGAAGGAGGCGTGA
>Ga0115002_10003039_pt1 | contig 21319 bp, 22 predicted proteins | sample ArcticOcean_MG_C_8_FD_89576 | JGI IMG/M metagenome (GOLD analysis project Ga0115002, IMG submission 89576) | Marine microbial communities from western Arctic Ocean - ArcticOcean_MG_CB11_86 | ecosystem: Environmental > Aquatic > Marine > Oceanic | place: Arctic Ocean: Canada Basin | collected... | reverse complement strand
TTAGAAATATTTTTTTTCTTAAAGAATAGAAGCTAATCTTCCTGTACTATCCGAAAAACTTTCTGTTTCGATATCCAATTTATTAAGCATGCTTAAAAATAGATTCGACAAGCGCTCTTCTTTTTCACTGAATTTTGTATAAGCCCCATGTTTTAGTCCTAAATTAGAACCTCCAGCGAGAATTAATGGACAATTTCTAGCATTGTGAGTTGAGCTACAGGCACTCCCATAAAGAACAAGAGTGTTGTCCAATAACGAGCTGTCATCCACATCTTTAGTATTTTTCATTTTATCCATAAAATAAGCAAATTGTTTTGCATACCATTGGTCTAAACGTCCCCAATCTCCCCAGTGTCCAGTAGCTTTGTCATGGGAAATAGTGTGATGTCCTTGAAGTCCAAGTGCCATTTTTGGAAAATTATCACCAAATCCCATACCGTCTTCCCGTGCCATCATGTAAGTCATAATTCTTGTGGAGTCCGTTTGAAACCCTAGTATCATTAAATCGATCATAGAGCGGACATATTCTTCAGGAGCAGCAGTTGGATCCACATCGAGGTTAATTAAACTTGCATCAAATTCTTTCATAGGTACATCTAACCATTTTTCATTTCGTTTTACCTGTTCCTCTACCTGATTTAGAGAACTCAAGTATTCCTCTAGTTTAGATTTATCGTTTGCTCCTAAACGCTTTTGAAGGCTTTTACTTTCTTCTAAGACTAAATCAACTATCTTTTTACCTTGGTGGATGCTTTTTCGTCTTTCATCAGTTGAAGCGCCTCCACTTGGAGAAAAATAGCGTTCAAAAATCTCACGTTGTCTGTGCTCTGATGGAAGAGGTTTTCCAGAGGAATTAAATGACAGGGTGGATGTTCTCGATTTGTAGCCCACACCTCCGTCTGTTGACAGCGATAGGGAAGGAAAGCGCGTATAACGGCTTAACTTTTCAGCAGCTACTTGGTCTACCGAAATACTGTTTTTATATTCACCACGTAAATCACCTCCTGTTAACCAAGAATCTCCTGCCATGTGCCCCAATACGTTACGACTATAGGGATGACTTAAGCCTCCCATAATTGACATGTCGCTTCGATATGGTGATAAAGGTGATAATGATTTAGTTAATTTATAATCTGTTCCTTCTCCCATTGGAAACCAATTCCAATTTTCATGATAAGCACTTTCTTTTGGTGGTAATCCAACGCCATTTGGGAAGTACAAAAAACACAAACGCTTTGGAGGTAAAGGCGCTGAAAGCTTTGAATAACTACTCATTGCCATTCCTTCAAAATAAGGAAGCATACATGCCACACCCAATCCTTTGATAAAGGTGCGACGGTCTAAATTCCAAGGTTTTCTGCTCATATTCCAAATATTTTATTGTACCAAGTTTGTTCTTTTTTATAAAATGATGGGCTTAAAACGATTTGTTCTATGACCGTTTTAAAACGAAAATCATTATCAATAACCTCTGCTACAATGTTATTAATCTCTTCCTCATCAGCAAAACCAACATCACGGCCGACCGCATAAGCAAAAAGGTTTTCCACCAAAGACCTTGTAAAGTCTTCTTTTTTTCGTTCTAAAATATAATCTTTAATCTCCTTTATTCCCTCAACTTCAGTCCCATCAGGTAATTTTGACTTTGAATCAATTGGCTTTTCTTTTGCGGTTAATTGATACCGTCCAACCGCATCATAATTTTCAAACACTACTCCATAAGGATCGATTTTACGATGGCAATCCAAACAAGAGATTTTGTTTCTGTGCAAGAAGAGTTGCTCTTTTAGTGTGAGATTTTCAAAACCAGGGGTTTCTGGATCTAATTCGGGTACATTTGCTGGCGGTGGTGGGGGATGGTCTCCTAGTATCTTTTCTTTTAACCACACAGCGCGTTTTATTGGATGCGCCTGAACACCATCTGAGTGTCCACTCAAAAAAGAACCCTGCGACAGCAAGCCACCTCTTTTCTCTTTTTCTGAGAGATTCACTGGACGAAATGCATTGCCTTTTACACCGTCAATCCCATAGAACTCAGCAAGATTCTGATTTAGCATGGCAAAATCTGAATCAATAAAATTCATAATACTCATGTCATTTTTTAGTACATGATGGACAAAACTATAGGTCTCCTTAAACATATCTTCTTTCACAAAACGTGTGAAATCTTCATAGGCTTCGACATCCGTATCCATGCTTTCGTGTCTGTCTAAACGCAACCATTCAAAGGCAAAGGAATTGACCATTTGAGTTATTTTGGGGCTATTAACCATGCGCTCAATTTGTTCTGGCAATTGGCTATATAAATCACCACTTGAGGCTAATGTTGTGAGGGTTTCATCCGGAGGTGAATTCCATAAAAAATAAGACAATTGTGAAGCCAAATAAAATTCATCCTTTGATTTTTTTGATTCATCCGTTTCGGGCTCAAATAGGTAAATAAAATTAGGCGAGCATAGCACAGCGACTAAAACTTCTTTAACACCATCCTCATAACGTTCAAAATCTTCTTTAATGCTTCTCCAGAAATCCATATATCGATTTAATTCACCTGAATTAAGTGAACGCCTGAAAGCATTTTGTATAAATCGACTTAGGATTTCTTCTGTGTAAGTTTCAATATTCGCCTTATTTGGAGAATCAAAAAATATATTTGTGTGACTTTCTGGAGGCCAGATGGGATAATAAGGTGCTTCAAACTCTACTGATTTTATAAGTAATGGTGGACCATTTAAACTACTTGCTTTGACCAGATGATTATTCCAAACTCCAACAGTTAATATGTTTGCCAATTCACCACTTACATTCGAACTTTCTAATGGAATTGGTAAATTTTCTAATCTACCCTTAAACTCAAAAATTTGATGTTCTCCCAATGGAATATTGACCTCTTTGGATTTTCCAAACGTTTTATAATCCATCCCATCATCTGTCCTAGTACCAGCAAATACTTGAATCGAGGGATTAACTGAAGCATATTTTAAATTATCTTTATCAGCTTCTTCTTTAAGTATTTTGGGTAATGGATCATTTTCATGTAAAGGGGTAAATACAATATGGCTAAACCCAACAAAAAACTTTCCACTAACATAGCCTTTATGTTTCCCTTTAGATAGGAATGCCAATGAGATTGGTGTTGTTATTTCATTAGTATCTTTTAATTCTTTACTTATATGCAAACGCTTAGCAATTACCCCCGAACGATCCCGACCCAAAGGATTTATTTCATAAGACGGCATAGCATCTTCCGATACATACGGATGAATAAGGTCTATCTGATATATGCCAGATTCAGATATGTCATAACTGAATTCAGTCCAAACATTATCAGCAATATTAATTGGTGTTAACCAGCGATTGTTTTTTAAGACTAAATTATTAGTTTTTTTTAAGTCTCTAGCAGCTACATAGGTAGCTTTTGACGAATTTATCGTTGGGTTATCATTTCGTAAGTTAATCAGTCGCTCTTTAGACATAGAATTATAACCTTTTGAAGCTTCTACCCTGAAAATAAAATCTCCTTTTCTTGGAAAATCTTCTTTTACTAATAACTTTAAATTAGGCGACGGTCCTTGCCATGACTTGGGCGTAACTTCCTTGGCAGGTAGAGCAGAATTTAAAATCAATCCTTCTTTAGCTATAGTGTATCGATTACTTTCAGATCCTCTCATGCCAATTCCAATCTTATTCTTTAAAACCGTTAAGGAATCATTATCGTAATCTTTTAAATTTCGAATCGGCTTTCCGTCATGATTTAATATATCCACTATTAAATCTTTATTACTTATTGAGGCGGTTTGATAACCCCCATATTCTGCACCGGTAACTCCATCTCCTATACCTTTTCCTAATGAAACCTTGTAACGCCTTGATCTTGGTCTTTCTCCATGAAAAATTGTTTTATCTAAAGCTTCTCGAGCGATTTTTTGATAATAATCAATATGTAGCGCTGAGGTTTGAAGTATATTCCCATTATTACTAAATCCCATTTTAGATTTTCCGTCATTAGGCAAGACATCACCAAAGTTTACATTAACACCAAGTAAATCATTTAACGAATTGGTATATTGCTTCTTTGTCAATCTACGCATTACAACTTTATTATCTTTCTGCTTAGCTAAAGCTGCTCTTTTTAAATTATTTGACAACCAGTTTACAACTGCAACACGGTCTTCGTCTTTAAGCTGTGTTTCTTCTTTGGGAGGCATCTCTCCTAAATTAATAACACCTAAAGCAGAGTGCCATCTTTCAGCGTCAGGTCCATTGATCATATCCCAGTTCAAAACATCTAACCGCATGTCACCTTTTTGCTTGTCTTCCCCGTGGCATTTGAAGCAATGTATTTTCATGATTGGCTTAATCTTATTTTTAAAGAGTAATGCTTCTTTAGAAGTCGAATCTGTTGCTCTGTTAATAGCTAAATACTCAGCATCTCCATTGTCAACACCCAATACCGTTTTCATTTCCGAAGGCATGTACTTTGTTAAATAGTTAGCCCCATGAGTTAAAGAGCCTCCATAATGTCCAGTAAATAATAATAGCGAAAAATTTACTAATAAAAACACCTTGTAAAAACGTGTTACCCTGTTTAGTTTATTAGATGATTTTTTTTGACGCAGCACAACCAACCAAATACAAATTAAAGCCGTAAACCAGCCCAACCATTTGTGAGTGTTCAACGTCTCATCATTATAATTTCCAATTGAAGCCAAAAGAAAACCCAATATAATTGTTGGAATGATGCTGAAAACCGAAAACCAAAGTAAAATGTTACAAGCTGAATTTAAATTCAAATCTGGGCGAAAATCATTGATTATTTCCATAAGAAATAACACAACCAATGCGCCTATGGGAAGATGAAGGATTATGGGGTGAAACCTACCAAGAAAAAAAACAAAAGTATTTTCGACTTCTCCAGCTAATGGGATAAAAAGCAGCCCAAATAATAGAATGGTAAAAACAACTGCAATTGATAAACTATTTTTCATGAATAGCAGTTATATGGAATCTAAGCTGTTGATTAAAGTCTGGTTTATTAAAAAAACTAGATGTATTAATCCACTTCAAACCTGTATTACCTAAATGCAGGTTTATTGCGTAAATACCTGAATTTAAACCGACGTTACCTTGAAGACGATTTGCTAGAGCAGTAAAATTAAAACTGTTTATCTCCCTTTTGAAAGCTTTTATAATAAATAAATTTAACAAGTGATAAACCATTATTAGTATACTTTTTAATAAAAAAACGTCTTCATTGTATTGACAATTTAATCAATAAATATAACGAATAATTTCAAATTAAGTTTAATAGTAAACAATAGATGATGTTTTTCATAACTTAAAATAATCCTGGACATAAACCTCTTTGTCTTGTTGTTTTTTAAAATTATAATTAGACGTTATCAAATTACTAACTATCTTAGTGTTTGTTTCCAGATTAATGCTATTCAACTCAATTGAATTTTTACTATTTCTTGCAACAGTTTTTATACTATATTGGTTTGTATTTAATAAAAACTTAAAGTGTCAGAATTTATTAATACTTATAGGTTCATATTTTTTCTATGCTTGGTGGGATTATCGTTTTTTATCTTTAATATTTCTATCTACAATTCTTGACTATGTCATTGGTTTGAATATTCCAAAACATACATCCCAAAGAAAACAAAAATTACTTCTTTGGTGTTCTATTTTATTTAATCTTGGAGTTTTAGGTTTTTTTAAATATTATAATTTCTTTATTGAGTCTTGGATTGATTTATTTAATTTAATTGGTTATGAAATAAAAAGTGTGTGGACATTAAATCTCATTTTACCGATAGGAATATCCTTTTACACATTCCAAACAATGTCGTATACTATTGATGTTTATAGAAAAAAACTTAAGCCTACTAAAGATTTTATTTCATTTGCCGCTTTTGTTTCCTTCTTTCCTCAATTAGTTGCTGGACCAATTGAAAGAGCAACCAATCTTCTTCCTCAGGTTCTGAAAAAAAGAGAATTTAATTATAAACAAGGAGTTCAAGGCTTAAGGCTTATTCTATGGGGAATGTTCAAAAAGATTGTAATTGCTGATTCTCTTGCTCCTATAGTGAATGAAATTTTCAAAAATCATCAAGACTTTGGAGGAGGAACAATTTGGTTGGGCGTAATTTACTTCGCCTTTCAAATCTATTGTGACTTTAGTGGGTATTCGGATATCGCAATAGGAACATCAAAAATATTTGGATTTGAACTAACATCCAACTTCAAGTTTCCATATTTTTCAAGAAATATTGGAGAGTTTTGGAGGAGATGGCATATTTCTCTTTCAACATGGTTTAGAGATTATCTATACATTCTACTTGGAGGTTCAAAAGGAGGGAGGTTTAAATCAGTAAGAAACATCTTTATTATTTTCCTAGTAAGTGGATATTGGCATGGAGCAAATTGGACATTTATTTTTTGGGGATTATTCCATTCAATACTTTTTATTCCATCTTTCTTTTTTAACACCAACAGAAAGTATTTGAGATCAGTTGCTGGAGAAAACAGAATATTTCCATCATTTAGAGAATTATTTCAAATGGGAAGCACCTTCTTTTTAGTTACTATTGGATGGGTTTTTTTTAGAAGTTCTGACTTGATAAGTTCCATGAATATTTTAACAAAAATGTTTATGGAATTAAAATCACCTGAAATAAAAAGCACTGGATTATACTTAATTGCTTTTTTATTGATTTTTGATTGGATTTTCAAACATAATGAAAGGGAGGTCTTAAATTTTAAAAATACATTGTTAAGATGGGTTATTTATATATTCTTATTTTTATCAATAGCATATAATTATTTAAATTACTCTATAGAAGAATTTATTTATTTTCAATTTTAAAACACTATTTTATTTAAACATGAATAATTTTATTCTTAAAATATTTCTTTATCTATTAGCAACTTTATTTATTTCAGAATTTCTTATAAGAATTATGAAATTAACAAATGAGGTGCCGCATAGAAAAATAAACCCTATAGGGTTACAAACATACATTTCTAACCAGCAAGGTTATTTTAATAATAATAATTGGAAAGTAAATGATTTTGGTTTTCTAGGATTAAGTGATATTAATTCAGAAAATCAATTAATGATTATAGGTGATTCTTTTATTGAAAATATAATGAATCCTATAGAATGCAATCAAGGATCAAATATTAAAAGAATTCTTGGTGACAAATACGGTGTTTTTGAAGTTGGAAGATCAGGGATTACAATGATTGAATCTCTTGAATTCATGAAGCAATTAAGTCCAAAAGTAAATCCTAAACTTGTCCTAATCTATCTTAGTGAAAATGACGTTTTAGAGTCAATATCAAATATTAAAAGACTTAAAGACAGGTTACAAATTAATGTTAGAACTAAAAAAATAGAAAAAGTAATACTTAAATACCCACTATTAAAGAAGTTTTTATACGAATTTAAATCTCTTTACTATTTCTATATTAAAGGTGGATTTGTATTAAAAATGAAACATGAAAATTCTTCAAATTATGAAGAAACTAATAACAACCATTTAATTAAATCTTTGTTTTCAATTTTACTAGAAAATTATGACTTTTCAAATGTTTTATTTATTGTTCATTCTAGCAATAAATTTATAGATAACCTTCTAGATGACTATAAATTAGAAAATATTAAAATTAAATTTTCAAATTCTAATTGGTTCATGGAAAATGATAGCCACTGGAATTGCATTGGACATAGGAAAGTTTCTGAATTAATTACAGAAACTATTCAAAATAAATTTATCAATTATAATTTATAAAAAACGGTTATGAAAAACGTATTATCAATTTAAAATCTTTATAAAACTCAATACTATAATTTTGTATTTTTACTTTAAATTTAAATCCTAATTATGATGCAAATCAATAAAAAAAAATTTCTATACATCTTTTTTTTAATTCAAATATCTTATGGTTGCGCTCAAGAAAATGAACCGAAAATAGAAATACCAGAAAAAATTAATTATAAGTACGAAATAATCATAGACAGTCTTGAAATCCCTTGGGGAATGAGTTTTATTTCAAAAGATGACTTATTGGTTACTGAAAAATCAGGCACTATATATAGAGTTAATAATGGAGTTAAAAAAATAGTCACTGGAATTCCTGAAATATATTTAAGAGGACAAGGTGGATTACTAGATATATCTATTCATCCAAATTTTAATGAGAATAATTTGATTTATTTCACCGCAAGCTCTTCATTAGGAGAAGAAAATGGAGGTAATACTGCTCTTTATCGGGCTAGGTTAAAAAATCATGCTCTAGAAGACCTGAAGCTTCTATATAAAGGTGAAGAAAATACTAAAAAAGGACAGCATTTTGGATCTAGAATTGCTTTTGATGATAATGGATATATATATTTTTCAATCGGAGATAGAGGTAAGCGAGAGGAAAACCCTCAAAACACTAATAGAGATGGAGGGAAAATATATAGATTAACCGATAGTGGTGAAATCCCTAATGATAATCCTTTTGTAAATAAAAAACTTAGTAAAAAAGCTATTTTTTCATATGGTCACAGAAACCCACAAGGAATGATAAAACATCCAAAGACTGGAAAAATATGGATTAATGAACATGGCCCTCAAGGTGGTGATGAGATTAATATTATTGAAAAAGGAAAGAATTATGGATGGCCTAAAATAACATTTGGAATAAATTACAGTGGAACTCCTATAACAGATATGACTAAATATCCCGGGATGGAACAGCCATTTTATTACTGGGTACCTTCTATAGCGCCATCTGGAATGGCATTCTCTACATCTGAAATATATCCAGAATGGAAAGATAATTTATTCATAGGCTCTTTAAAATTTGAATACCTAGAGCGTCTAGTTATTCAAAATAATAAAATAATAAAACGAGAAAAAATACTCGAAAATATTGGAGGTAAGGTTCGTAATGTTAAAGAAAGTCCTGACGGCTATCTTTATGTTGGGGTTGACGGAAAAGGAATTCTTAAAATTTTACCAAATTAATTATAGACTAGAATGAAATTAATTATTTTCACTTATATAACTTTCATTTTTATAAGTATTAATCAAACATATAAACTAAAAGAAAAAAGTATTGAAGACGGCTATGAAATATATCAAGATTTTTGTGTTAGATGTCATTTGAATAGCGGTAGTGGTCATAAAGGAAAAATACCTCCGCTAGCTAAATCTGATTTTTTATTAAAAAATACTAAAGAAAGTATTAAAGCAATTAAATATGGACTTAAAGGGCCATTAAAAGTTAATTCTATTCAATATAATGGTCTAATGGAAAGTCAAGGTCTAGATGATGAAGAAATTGCAGATGTAATGAATTACATACTTAATAGTTGGGGAAATATTTACGAAGAATTAATAACCCCGAAAAAAGTTTTAAAAGTAAAAAAAGAATAATTCATGATTTTAAACTTTATGAAAAAGTTTATTAAAAACAACAAGAACTATAAGTTGTTTTATATACTTATTAGTTTGCTTTTTATTATTTGGATGATATTTCTAGACACACATTCTTTAAAAACTCATTTAGATCTAAATAATGAAACTGAAAATTTAAAAAATCAAAAAAAAGAATTACTAAATTCTATAAATAAAGATAAAGATAAAATAAAAAAACTTGAAAATATAGATAGTCTTGAAGGTTTTGCAAGAGAATTTTATGGACACAAAAAAAATAATGAAACCATCTATATTATTGAAAAAGAATGATAATAAATCAACGACATGAAAGCACTTATTCCTAATAAAAAACATTTAAATATTTGTATTTTTAAGCAGAAAAATGATTAATGGTTAAAATAATTTCAATTGCAAATCAAAAAGGAGGGGTTGGCAAAACAACAACTTCAGTTAATCTTGGGGCCGCCCTAGGTGTTCTTGAAAAAAAAGTTTTATTAATTGATGCTGACCCTCAAGCAAATGCAACTTCAGGGTTAGGTGTAAAATTTCTCGAGAATGAGTTTGGGACGTATGAACTTTTAGAAAATTCTAAAGACGTAAATCAAACAATAAAAAAAACATCCTCTCCTAACCTTGATATAGTTCCTGCTAATATAGATTTAGTTGCAATTGAAATTGAATTAGTTGATAAAGTCAATAGAGAGTTTATGCTAAAAAATGGACTTAAAAATATTAAAAAATTATATGATTATATCCTAATCGATTGCCCACCTTCTCTAGGACTGATAACATTGAATGCTTTTTCAGCTTCAGATTCAATTTTAATACCTATTCAGTGCGAATATTTTGCTTTAGAGGGTCTAGGAAAGTTATTAAATACTATAAAAAGTGTTCAAAAAATCCATAACAGTGAATTGGATATTGAAGGTCTTTTATTAACAATGTATGATTCAAGGTTGAGATTGTCAAACCAAGTAGTAGAAGAAGTTAAAAAACATTTTGGGAAAATGGTTTTCAAGTCTATCATACAAAGAAATGTTCGTCTTTCTGAAGCACCAAGTTTTGGAGAAAACATTATTCAATATGATGCAACTAGTAAAGGTTCTCAAAATTACTTAAGTTTAGCTCAAGAAATAATTAAAAAAAATAAAGTTTCAGAATAATGACTAAAAGAAAAAATAATAAGACTGTACTAGGTAGAGGTCTTGATGCATTATTAAATAACTCTGATGATAATATTAAATATATAAAAGAAAGTAAATTAATTGGAAATATCATAGAATTAGAAATAGAAGAAATTGAAATAAACCCCTACCAACCAAGAGACAATTTTAACGTACAAAAAATAGAAGAATTAGCATTATCCATAGAGAAATTAGGAGTTATTCAACCTATAACTGTTAGGAAATTAGAAAACGGGGGGTTTCAACTAATATCAGGAGAAAGAAGGTTGAGAGCTTCAAAACTAATAGGATTAATTACTATACCTTCATTTATAAGAATCACTAATGACTCTCAATCTCTCGAAATGGCCCTTGTTGAAAACATTCAGAGAGAAGATTTAGATTCAATTGAAATAGCATTAAGCTACCAAAGGTTAATCCTAGAAATGTCAATAACTCAAGAAGAATTAAGCGAAAGAATTGGTAAAAAAAGATCAACCATAACTAATTACTTAAGATTATTAAAATTAGATCCTATTATTCAATCTGGAATTAGAGATGGATTCTTATCAATGGGTCATGGAAGAGAGTTAGTTAGTATTGAAAACAGAAAAAACCAACTTGAACTATATGAAAAAATAATTGCTAAAGATTTAAGCGTAAGAAAGACTGAAGAGTTAGCTAAAAAATTTAAATTAAAGAATAATAAAAATTTAATTATTAAACCTCAACATATTGAAGATGGTATTGTTTTTTTGGAAAGTTTCTTCAATTCTAAAGTGAACATAACGTATACTAAAGAAGGTAAAGGAGTAATTTCTATTAATTATAATTCTCAACAAGATTTTGATAGAATCAAAAATAAACTGAAAAAGTGACAAGAAAGATCTTAATTATTTATTTTATTTTATTTTCAAACCATATCATTGCTCAAAAAAATCAATTAGATTCTTTAAGCAAAAAAGAGTTTATAGGAAGAAACCCTTTAACTCCTTCCAAAGCATCATTTTATTCAGCTGTAGTCCCAGGATTAGGCCAAATATACACTAAAAAATATTGGAAACTTCCTCTCATATATGGATCGATAGGTTCATCAATATATGGGTATCATTACAATAACAAAGAAATGAAACGGTATAGAGTTGCATATAAAAGAAGGATTTCAGGCTATTTAGATGATGAATTCTATGGTAGAATTCTTAAAGAATCTCAATTAATTGAAGGATATAAATACCATAGAAGATATCGTGATGTTTCAGCATTATTTATCCTAGGATCATATCTGTTAAATATATTAGACGCAAATATTGGTGCTCATTTAATGCAGTTTAATGTTAATGAAAATCTTAGCTTAGCACCAAAATTTGAAAATAATATTTTTTCAGTTGATTCCAGTTTTGGTTTAAGTTTAAATATAAATTTTTAATAAAATGAAAGTAGCGCTTTTAGGTTATGGGAAAATGGGGAAAGCAATTGAGGAAATTGCTGTTTCAAGAAACCATGTGATAGTTTCAAAATTAGATAAAGATTTTATCGAGGGAGATCTTTCAAATGCTGACGTCGCTATAAACTTTAGCGTTCCAAAATCAGCTAAAGAAAATATTTTACAAGGACTAAAATTAGAAATTCCTGTTATATCTGGAACAACTGGCTGGCTTAATGAGATGAAATTAGTTGAAGAGTATTGTTTAAAAAATAATGGCACTTTTTTATATTCATCAAATTTTAGTATTGGAGTTAATCTTTTTTTTAAATTAAATGAATTACTTTCACAACTAATAAAACCTCATAGTGAATACAAACCTAAATTAAATGAAATTCATCATATTCATAAATTGGATAGTCCGAGTGGAACTGCTATAAAATTAGCTGAAAGTATTGTTGAAAATAGTGATTATAAAGGATGGACATTAGATAAAGAGTTTAAGGAAAATCAAATCAATATTAATGTAGAGAGAATTGGAGAAAATCCAGGAAATCATTCTGTTTGCTATAATTCATCAATTGACAGTATCAAAATTGAACACATTGCAAATTCTAGAGAAGGCTTTGCGCTTGGAGCAGTTCTAGCAGCTGAATGGATTAAAAACAAAAAAGGTCTTTTTGAAATGAAAGACGTTTTAAATTTATGAGTATTTTGGAGTGGTTCATTTTATTTATTAGTTTTCAAATAATTCATTTTATTAGCACTTGGAAACTATACATTATAGCTGGTAAAAAAGCTTGGCATGCTTTAATTCCTTTTTATAATCTAATAGTGCTAATGAGTATAATTAATCGACCTAAATGGTGGATTGTTTTGCTCTTTATTCCTGTTGTAAATATATTGATGATTTCAATTGTTATTGTTGAAATTTTAAGAAGTTTTGGAAAAAATTCAACATTAGATACATTTCTAGGTCTTATTACCTTAGGAGGCTATATAGCTTATATAAACTACATAAAAACACCTGAGTATGTTCAAGAAAGAAGTCTGATTCCTAAATCTTGGTTAGGTGAATTTATACATTCCTTATTATTTGCAATAATAGCTGCAACTTTAGTGCATAATTATTTTTTTCAACCATACATAATTCCAACTGGTTCATTGGAAAAATCTTTATTAATTGGAGACTTTTTAATTGTAAGTAAATTTCATTATGGAGCAAGAACTCCTACGACTGCAATTTCTTTTCCGATGGTTCACGACACAATACCTATTCTGAAAATTAGATCTTACCTTAAACTCCCTCAGTTACCATATTTTAGATTACCTGGGTTTCAAAAAGTGAAAAGAAATGAAATCGTAGTTTTTAGTTGGCCAGCTGATACTGTTAGGCAATTTTTTGTCAAAGAAAAAGGAGTCAAAAAACCAATTGATAAAAAATCGAATTATGTTAAAAGATGTCTAGGTGTTCCTGGAGATACTTTAGAAATAATTAATGGATTTGTGCATATCGATGGTGAAAAAACAGTCTTACCAGATAGAGCTAAAACTCAATACACATTCTACTGCTATAACTCAAAAGGAATTTCTTCTAAAAAATTAATTGAAAATAAATTAGAAGATTTTACTAGAAAATATAAAATTAAAAATATTACACAATCAAACTATAAGGCTTTAAAGCCATATTTAATAGGAATTTTATCTAACGATGTTGATGATTTTATAGTTTTAACTAAATCAGCTGGTCTACCCATTAAATTGATTAGAAAATTAGGTGTAAATGCTATTGAATTCCTTGAAAAAAGAAAAAATTTAACTTTAAGCTTAGAAGAAGTATACAGGTTAAATGAATTGAAATTATTTGACAGTATAGTTCAAAAAAATTCAATTGAAAAAACTTTTAATACCAGTTTATTCCCTAATAATATTCAATTTGATTGGAATGAAGATAATTTTGGACCAATATTAATTCCTAAAAAGGAAATGAGTATTGACTTAAATGTTAAAAATATTGCTCTTTATAAAAAAATAATAAAAGATTATGAAAAGAACATTATAACTCAAAAAGGTGATGTAATATCAATAAATGGAAAAGAAACTAATCGATATACTTTTAAAAAAAATTATTATTGGATGATGGGGGATAATCGCCATAAATCTGAAGATAGTAGATTTTGGGGCTTTGTTCCTGAAGATCATATAGTAGGAAAACCTGTTCTAATATGGTTTAGTGTTAAAGGAATTAATGACGGTATAAAAAATTGGAGTATTCGATGGGATAGATTAATGACTACAGTAAAAGGGACTGGAAAACCTATTTCATTTTTTCCATACTTTATTGGAGCAATACTACTATGGCAACTAATTATATTTATTAACAAGAAAAATATAAAATGAGTCCTGTTATTTGCCCAGCTTATCTTCCTAACATTGCTTATTTCTCTACTATTTCTAGATCTAGAAATATCACATTATATATTCATGGCAATTATCAAAAACAAACGTATAGAAATAGGGCTCAAATATATAGTCCTAATGGAATTCTCGATTTAAGTATCCCTATAATTAAGCCAAAAAATATAATTGAAAAAAAGGATTACAACATTAAAATATGCTATGATGAAAATTGGCAAAAAAAACACTGGAAAACTATAAAAAACTCATATAGCTCTTCTCCTTTTTTTGAATTTTATGAAACTGAATTATTTCCTTTTTATGACCAACAATATGAGTATTTAATGGACTATAATACTGAATTAATTCAAGTAATTATGGCGATCCTTAATCTTACTATAAGAATAACAAAAAGCTCTAATCTTATGTTTCAAAATCATTATGAAGAAAAAATAATTTTAGCTAAAAAATCCAATGAAATAGATATACCCATGTATTCTCAAGTATTTGATCTAAAGCATGGTTATATAAAAAATTTAAGCATATTGGATTTAATATTTAATCTAGGCCCTGAAAGCTTTATTTTTCTTAACAAGGTAAATATTTAATTTTTTTTAAATCCTAATTTAACAGATATAGCCTTATGATCCGATAAATATTGATTCTTATGTGTTTTAAAATCATAAACTTTAAGCTTTTTATCAGAAAAAATAAAATCAATTCTAAAGGGAAATAAAAAAATATTAAATGTTGTTCCTAATCCTTTACCAGCTTTTGTAAAAGCATCAATTCTATCTCCTTTGATTTTTCTATAAACACTTGAAAAAGATGAATTATTTAAATCCGCACAAACTATAGATGCGTAATTATTATCTCTGTCAATCTTGTGAAATATTTTTGCTTGGTTAATTTGTTTTTCAAAAACATCATCTAATTTAAGTTTCACTTTATTAGAACTACTGTTTTTAATTAGACTATCATTAAAATCAATTCTGAGAGATTCTAAATGAAGATTATAGACCCTCAATGTATCATAGTTATATATTATATCAGTGAACATTCCGCTATTATTAGAATTATCAAACTTTATAAAACCTTTATTTATAATAGGAAATTTAGAAAAAATAGCTAAACCTACACTTCCATTAGACTTTGTATTTTGAATGTATTTATATGGATATTTAGTTAATCTAGGAGAATCTGGAATCGAATATTCTTGGAAAGAAATAATATCAGGATCATTAATTTTAATAAAATTCGCTATTTTTTTTGGAACATTTTCCTCCTTAATCCAATCATACTTGTTAAACAATCTAACATTATAACTCATTACATTGAAAATATTATTGTCATTTCTAATACTTGCTCTTGGAAATTGATATATCATACCCCATTGATTATAAAAAATAAAAAAAGGTATAAAAAGGGTAAAAGGCCATTTACTTTTTAAAATCCAAAAGAAAAAAAAGAAAAGATTAATTATAATAATGTATGGAAGAATTAAATCAATAAATACTATTTTATGAAATGAAGGTATAAAGTGAAAAGTTTTTAGTTGGATAAATAACATTAAAACATTAAGTAACAATAAGAATTTTTCAATGAATTTTAATTTCATATTTTAATTAATTCTTGCCTATCTTAAAAAGAAAGTCTTTTTCATCATTAGAGAGACTATCATAACCTGACTTACTAATTTTATCTAAAATAATATCAATTTTTTTTTGATTATTTGACTCTTTATTATTTAAATTTTTTTTTGTTTTATATACAGTTTTTAAATTATTTGATTTTTCAAAATTACTTTCTAAAAAAACCCATATTTTTTCAAAATAAAATCCAACATCATTCCCTCTCTGTAATTGATTAGCATAAATAAATCCAAATAAAGCACCACCTAAATGAGCTAAATTTCCGCCAGCATTTCCAGAAGGAATCTGAATAACGTCTAATAAAACTATTAGAATACCGAGATACTGAAGTTTAAGGTTAAAAAATATAATTCTAATTTCTTGATTTGGAGAATAAGTACAAACAAAAATAAAAACAGCCATTACTCCAGCAGATGAACCAATTAAATTAGGATAACTTTCTTTAAAAACAGGAAAGAAAGAGTAACTAAGTATGAAAATTATTCCTCCGAAAATTATTCCAAGAAAATATGTATTAATAAATTTTTGTGAAGAGAAAAGATTTAAAAATAATTTCGAAGAAAAATACAACAATAACATATTCCATAAAACATGATTAATTCCTCCATGAATAAAACTATAGGTTATTAATGTCCATGGACGATATATAAATGTTATAATTTCGGGTGATAATTTAAACCAACCCATTAAAGAAGAAACAGGAAAATCAAATAAATAAAAAATAGATTTTAAAAAAAATGGTATTACAAATAAAATAACATTAACCAAAATAATCTTTTCCGAGATATTAAAAGACTTAAACTTGTTCAAAATATTATTTAAAAAAGTCATAAATCCCATCGATTTTTATTGAATTCTTTTTTTTTCCAATACCACATTATAGAAAAGCCAGTAAGAGCTCCACCTATGTGGGCAAAATGAGCTATTGGTCCAACTGAATAGGAACTAAAACCAAAAAATAAATCGCCAAAAATTAAAAATGGGACTAAATATTTAGCCTTTACTGGTACAGGTATAAACATTATAAATAATTCCGAATTAGGGAAAATTAACGCAAACGCTACTAAAACTCCATATAAGGCTCCAGAGGCTCCTACCATTGAAGAATTATAAGCTTGAATTAAAGACATCAAAGTATTTTCGGAAATTTGATCTAAAATTCTAGGATCATATAGTCCTTCTCTCAATAATTTATCGATAGAGTCAAAACCATACCCCAGACTAAAAATCTCATTACTAATAGAAGTATATTGGAAATAATAAATGAGCATTTGAAGTAAAGCAGCTCCAAATCCAGCTGAAAGATAAAAGAAAATAAATTTATTTTTACCCCAAATTTTTTCAAGCGGAGAACCAAACATCCACAATCCAAACATATTAAATAAAATGTGATTTAAATTACCATGCATAAACATATGGGAAATAACTTGCCATAATTCAAATTTTGGATTTTCAAAATAATAAAGCGCTAACAAATTATATGTTATATCTCCAAAGATTAAAGTTGCTAAAAAAAATATTCCATTTATAATTATTATATGCTTAACTGCTTCAGAAACACTTCTCATAAATTGAATTTTTTTTCAAGTTCATTGATGCTTATATTAATAAAAATTTTTTTATTAAATGGTGAAACTAATGTTTCTTTACAAGCAAATAAATCATCTAAAATTTTTTGCTGTTCCTCAGCCTTTAATGAATAATTTGATTTAATAGAAAGTTTTCTAGCCAATGCTTTAGCTACGATATCTGATTGACTAAAATTTTCTTGTATATTATCGCTTTCAAAAGAATCAAAAATTTCTTCTAAAACACTCTGCACATTACTTTCAGAACAATTACTTGGTATTCCGTTTATTTGTATATCATTTTTATTTTCGAGTACAATTAAAAAACCTGAGGCTTTAAGGACTTCTTTAAGCTCAGTAAATAATATTTTTTGTGTTTCAGTTATTTTAAAAACTATAGGAATAATTAATTTTTGGCTAGAAATATTAGTCTGAGTAATTTTTTTTAAAAAATGTTCGTATAGAATTCTTTGATGCGCCCTAGACTGATGAATAATTAGTATACCTGATTTTACAGAACTAATTATGAATTTGTTCATATATTGAAATACTTTTACGCAATCTTCAATGCCATTTATATCTATAAAATTATTTAAATAATCAGGAGTGGATTTAGATTCAACTTCCATATATAAATCTTTAAAATCTCTATTATAGTTAGATTTTATATAGATATCTTCATTTTTAAATGGATTAAATTCGGAATCTACTTCAATATTCATGTTCTGAAACTCTAAATTATTTTTTTTATAAGGCGAATCTAAATTTTGATTATAGAGAAAATCTATAGTAGGAGTTACATTAAACATGCCTAAACTATGTTTAATACATGATTTTAAAATAGAGTATAGGCTTTGTTCATTTTCAAATTTAATTTCAGTTTTAGTTGGATGAATATTAACATCAATAGTTTCAGGATTAACATTAAAAAATAAAAAATATCCAGGTTGATAATTTTGTTTAATTAACCCTTCATATGAAGATAAAACTGAATGATGAAGGAAAGAGCTTTTTATAAATCGATTGTTAACGAAGAAAAATTGTTGACCTCTAGTCTTTTTTGAAAAATCAGGTTTTACTATAAAACCATTAATGTCTGCGAAAGATGTATTTTCAGTTACTGGAACTAATTTTTCGTCAATTTTTTGACCAAATATAGAAACTAATCTTTTTCTCAAATTAGTTGAAGAAAGATTAAATAATTCAGAAGAATTATGAGTAAATTTAAAATTAATATTAGGGTAAGAGATTCCTATTCTATGAAATTCGTCAATAATATATCTCAATTCTATAGAATCTGATTTAAGAAAATTTCTTCTTGCAGGGACATTGTAAAACAAATTTTTTACCGCAATAGAACTCCCAACGGGAGCAACAATGAAATTTTCTTGTTTCAATTTATTAGCTTCTAAATTAAGTTTTATAGATAAATCGTTTTCTTTGGTTCTAGAAATAAGTTCAACTTGAGAAACTGCACAAATTGAAGATAAAGCTTCACCTCTAAATCCATTTGTTTGTATAGAAAAAAGCTCAGAAGCATCTCTTATTTTTGATGTAGCATGTCTTTCGAATGCCATATGAGAATCCTTAACAGACATCCCTGTTCCATCATCAATTACTCTTATTAATTTTTTTCCTGCATTACTAATAATAACTTCTATAAAGGAAGCTCCAGCATCAATAGAGTTCTCTAATAGTTCTTTAAGAACAGACGAAGGCCTTTGAACGACTTCTCCGGCAGCAATTTGATTAGCAACATGATCAGGTAATAAATTAATAATATCAGACATCAAAATTATAAATAAAAAATAGAAAGTTCAAAATCTATAATGTATAAAAAAATAAACATTAGAATTGAAATTATAATCATCAATAAAGGAGAATTAGAGAAATTATTTCTATTTCTTTTTTCCAATCTTACATTTTGCCAATTATTTGAAAAATCATTCGCATTATAAGTTTCTTTGTATTTATATAGCTTAGGATCAAAGTCATATATGTTATTTATTGACTTTCCTGAGTAATATCTTGGAGTATAATTATATCTCTTATTTAAATTACTTTTAAAAGGATTAAAATTAAATAAACTCAATTTTTTTAATTTAAATTTTTATAGAAAGAACCAAATATACCTATTTCTAATTAGTAGTAATAATGAAAAAGGGTATTAAATTATTGAAAATTTAAAGACGCCATTTTTAATGCTGAAACTGCAGCTTCTATTCCTTTATTTCCATGAATACCACCACTTCTTTCGATTGACTGGCTAATATTATTATCCGTTAAAACACAAAAAATTACCGGAACATTTCCTTTAACATTTAAATCTTTAATGCCATTTGAAACAGAATTAGATATAAAATCAAAGTGACTTGTTTCTCCCTTTACAATACAGCCTACAGCTATTATTGCATTATAACTATTTTTTTTTTGCGCAAATTTAGCTCCATAAACTAATTCAAAGCTACCTGGAACATTATATCTATGAATATCTTGCTCTAGAACTTCTTTTTTAACTAACGTCTTGATTATTCCAAGAAATAGATTTTGTGTTATTTCAATATTCCACTCCGAAACTATTACAGCAAACTTATAACCTTTTCCAGTAGGAATTGAATCTAATTCATGTTCAGAAATATTTTTTCCAGAAGAAGACATCTAATTAATGTTTTCTATTCTACCAATTTGAATGTCTGCTATTTTTTTTTGTTCTGAATTTGGATAATCTTCAGAAATTCTTTTAAAATATTTTAATGCTTTTTTATTCATACTAAGCGAACTAGATATCATAGCTGCTTTAAAAAGATATTTTGGAGTAGAATAATCATTAGTGTTTAAAGTAAAGGCTTTTTCGTAATACTCTAAAGATAAATTAGAATCATTTAAATTAAAGTAAGAATCTCCAATTGCGCCAAGAGCAAGACTAGAGAGTAATAAATCCTTAGAATTAAATTTTTTAAGATAATTTATTGCATTTTCATAATCCTTTAATTTTATATAAATCATTCCAGCGCTGTATTCTGCAAGTTCTGCAGCAGGTGTTCCAGAATAATTAGATATAATATCTAAAAAACCATATCTACCATCCCCTCCTTTTAAAGCTCTTGCATACAATGAATCTGAATCAGATTCATTTAAAGCGAGATTAAAGTAATATTGTGCTTGATTTAATTCACTATTAGCCTCATTTAAAGAGGGTTCATACACATAACTTCTATAACCTAAATAACCTAAAACAGAAATTGTAATTACTCCAATTAAAATTAAAATTATATTTTGATATTTAGCAACAAAATCTTCTGCTTTGGAGGCCCCAGTATCTAAAGTTTCAAAAACCTCAGCTGTCGCACTAGATTCTTTTAAATTAGAATTATTCGAGATTATTAAAGATTTTTTCGATCCTCTTTTTTTATAGGTTGCCATTATGTTTAATTTAGTTATCAAAAATAATCTTTTTATTTCAAAACTTAAATATTTAAATCAACAGATTCTATCTATTAAAAAAAATATTAAATATGAAACTATTAAAATTTAGATTTCAAATATTTTTAATTGTAACTTATTATATTTACGCCAATGAAACTAAACTCGATTTCTCTTACAAACTATAAAAACTTAAATGCTAAAAAACTTGATTTTGACGATAAAATAAATTGTTTAATTGGCAATAATGAAGTGG
>Ga0115002_10003033_pt1 | contig 21365 bp, 17 predicted proteins | sample ArcticOcean_MG_C_8_FD_89576 | JGI IMG/M metagenome (GOLD analysis project Ga0115002, IMG submission 89576) | Marine microbial communities from western Arctic Ocean - ArcticOcean_MG_CB11_86 | ecosystem: Environmental > Aquatic > Marine > Oceanic | place: Arctic Ocean: Canada Basin | collected... | reverse complement strand
GGAGAATTCCCCCATAATCCAGAACCATTAGAAGAAAATTTAACTGATTTATCTAAAGCGGTTATTTCTAATAAAGCTGACCTAGGAATAGTAGTTGATCCAGATGTTGACAGGTTAGCATTTATTGATGAAAATGGAAAAATGTTTGGTGAAGAATATACCCTGGTTGCTTGTGCAGACTATATTTTATCAAAAAATCCTGGAAATACTGTTTCCAATTTATCTTCAACCTTAGCTTTATCCAAAGTTACTAATGCACATGGAGGTGAATATTTTGCAAGTGCAGTTGGAGAAGTAAACGTTGTTGAGTTAATGAAAAAAAAGAATGCAGTTATTGGAGGTGAAGGAAATGGCGGTGTTATTCTCCCAGAGCTTCATTATGGAAGAGATGCTATTGTTGGAATAGCTTTGTTTTTATCTTTGTTAGCTGAAAAGAATATTTCTGTTTCTTCATTAAAAGACTCTTATCCAGAATATCATTTAAGTAAAAACAAAATAACTTTAGAGGGAAACATGGATATTGATGGTGTTTTATCCAAAATAATTAAAAAATATGAAAAAAATAATCCCATAACTATTGATGGAGTTAAGATTGATTTTGAAAATTCTTGGGTCCATTTAAGAAAATCTAACACAGAACCAATCATTCGAATATACACTGAAGCTCCATTAAAAGATGATGCGGAAAAATTAGCGGAAAAATTTATTTTAGAATTAAAAAACTTATTTGGGAGCTAAATGTATATACTTGTACCTATTATGAGACCATAAGTACTGCGAAGGATCAACTGCTATTGATTCTTGAAGCATATTAAAAAACACGTCAGTTATTTCATTTTTAGTTGTTTCTTTTGGAGAATCTGTTATTAATTTAAAATCTACTTCATAATATCCTCTTTTCACTCTTTTAATATCTGCATAAACTACTGCCATATCAAAATCTTTTGCAACTCTTTCAGCCCCAGTAAAAACCGGAACCTTATTTCCCATGAATGATCTCCAGTATGTTTTATCTTTCGGATATGGAGATTGATCAGCAGCAAATCCGTAAACAGCCGTATGATTGTTATCTTGATGCTCTTTTATAGTTCTAAGCGTGTGATATCGAGAGATTAAAGATGCATTATGCTTTTTTCTGATTTTTCTAACTAATTTATCAAAATGAATATTTGTTAAAGGAGTATATATTCCATAGGTTGAACATCTAAATTCTTTGGCCATAAATAACATCCATTCATAACTTGCATAATGACCACAGATTATAATTGCACTTCTTTCGTTTTTTGGAAATTGAGATAATAAATCCATATTATTGACTTTAAATCTTTTTTTTATTGATTTAAGAGAAATAGTCATCGATTTAATCATTTCTAAAAAAATATCACACATATGAGTATAAAATGCTCTTTCAATCGAACGTATTTCCTTGTGCGACTTCTCGGGAAAAGAAAGAGATAAATTTTTCCTTATCATTTTACCACGATAACCCAATAAATAATAAAGTATAAAGCTTATAAAATCTGACAAAAGATATAATAAGAAAAAAGGAAGAATTGAAATTCCTAAAAGAATTGGATAAATAACTACAAAAGCAAGACGCTTCATGCAATAGATTTTATGCAAATTTAATAGATTTGAGGTCAAAACAAATTTATGGGCATTTCTTTTGAAGTTCTTAGTGTTATTTTATTTAACTCTATTATAAGTTATAAGGGTTTTAATGATTTTATTTTTTTTGAAAAATTTCATTTTAAAATGGATAAAATAAAAAATGCAGAATATTATCGTCTTTTAACTTCCGGTTTTTTACATGTTGATAAGCAACATCTTATTTTTAACATGGTGACTTTATATTTTTTTGGTGATTTTGTGTTAAATATTTTTGGTTCATTTTGGTTTTTTTGTATGTATGTAATTTGCATATTCTTAGGAAACATCTTTTGTTTTATTATACACAATAAAAACAATAATTATTCTGCGGTAGGAGCAAGTGGAGCTGTTACAGGAATTATATTTAGCGCTATTTTAGCATATCCTGATTTAAAAATGGCATTACTTATTTTTCCAATTCCAATGCCAGGATACTTTTTTGGAATAGCTTATTTAGCGTACACATTTTATGGAATTAAAAAACAAAATGATGGAATAGGACACTCAGCACACTTAGGTGGCGCTATTGGTGGTATTTTGCTATCAATTTTTTTAATGCCCAGTCTTATTATACTATCATTCAAAACGTTATCTCTTATGAGCTTGATAATAGTTGTAGGAATAATTTATTTTAGAAAAAGCATACATAAAACTAGTTAACATTTAATAATTCACCAATTTTAGCTTCTAATTGAGAACCTCTTAAATTTTTAGAAACTATTACTCCATTTTCATCTAAAATAAAACTTGCAGGAATAGCCCTCACCTGATATAATCTAGCGATAGGATCCTGCCAAAATTTTAAATTTGAAACATGGTTCCAAGTTAAGTAATCATCTGCAATTGCTTGAATCCATTGAGGTTTACTTTTGTCTAATGACACACCTACTATCTCAAAACCTTTATCATTAAACTTATTATAAATTTTAACTAAGTTTGGGTTTTCTCTCCTACATGGACCGCACCATGATGCCCAAAACTCTAATAAGGTAATCTTGCCTAGCTTATCATTTAAGTTTAATATTTGACCTTCAGGTGATGGAGCGTTAAAATTAGGTGCATAATTTCCAATTTCAATTGATTGATTAGGTGTCTCAATTAAGTTCTTTAATTTAATTCCTATGTCAGAATTTTTTATTCGATCTGTTAATAAATTAAACACATCTTTAGCTTCAACAATAGATAAAACTTTACTAGCTATAAATCTTTCTAACAAAATAGCACTTAAATATGAATCGTAATTCCTTTTCACAAATTCTAATTCATAGGAATATATTTGATCCTGTACGAACTTATAGTCATCTTGAAGATCTTTAACTAAATCATTATTTCCATTCTGAGCAGCTTGTTGGATGTCTGTTCTGATTTGCTCTATAGCCTGAACAAACTTTTTTGTATCAAATTTATAATCGTTGAAATGATCATTTGATGTTGTCCCAGATATTCTAGATGATCCAATACTGTCTTTAAAAATTTTAATTTTAATCTTGCCTTCTTCAATAATAACAGGTAAGTTGAAGTTGAAACTTTCTACTTGAATAAAACTAATTGAAGGGTTTATTGCTGAACCCTGCATTAAAAATTTATTTTTTTCAATTGTAGTTGAGTCGACAATTTTTGGTTGATTGTTAATATCTGCAACAATGCGATATACTTTTATACCATCTTTAACATCAATATTTCCAGAAATTGAATAATAACCTGGTTCGGAACTACAAGATACTATAAAAAAAAAGCTGAATAAACTGTAAACAGATAATATATTAATAATTGAATTTTTCATATTTCAAAATTACAAATTTGATTTGGCTTCTGGGACCTGCTTAAAGATATTTTTAAAGAACTATATTTGTACTTATTTTTTATCTATGGCAGGTAATAGCTTTGGAAGCATATTTAAACTTACAACGTTTGGTGAATCCCATGGACCTGCAATAGGAGGTATATTAGATGGATGTCCTTCCGGTGTTAAAATAGAGATAGATAAAATACAACGTGATTTAAATAGACGTAAGCCAGGTCAATCATCCATTGTAACCCAAAGAAAAGAAGCAGATGAGATAAATTTTTTATCAGGTATTTTTGAAGGTACAACTACTGGAACACCAATCGCTTTTGTCATATATAATACAAATCAAAAATCAAATGACTATAATCATATAAAGGATAGTTATCGTCCTTCTCACGCTGATCTTGTATATGACAAAAAATATGGTCACAGAGACTACAGAGGCGGAGGAAGAAGTTCTGCAAGAGAAACGGTATCTAGAGTTGTTGCAGGTGCTATCGCTAAACAATTTTTAAGTTCAATAAAGTTCACTGCTTATGTTAAATCTGTAGGTGATATAGAATTAAATAAACCTTATCAAGAACTTGATTTTAGTAATATTGAGTCTAATCCTGTAAGGTGTCCTGATAAAGATCTTGCTGCAAAAATGGAATCCTACATAAAGCAAATAAGGAAAGAAGGAAATACTATTGGGGGGGTAATAAGATGTGTGATTCAAAATATTCCTATTGGTCTTGGCGAACCAGTTTTTGATAAATTACATGCTCAACTAAGTAAGTCTATGCTATCTATAAATGCAGTTAAAGGGTTTGAGTATGGAAGTGGCTTTTCAGGGACTAAACTTAAAGGAAGTCAGCACAATGACTTATACAATAATGATGGAACAACTAAATCAAATCTTTCTGGTGGAATTCAAGGAGGAATATCTAACGGTATGGATATATATTTTGATGTAGCTTTTAAACCAGTCGCAACTATAATGCAAGACCAAGAAACTATTAATAAAAAGGGCGCTAAAGTTATTATAGAGGGGAAAGGAAGACATGACCCTTGTGTTGTTCCAAGAGCAGTGCCTATTGTAGAAGCGATGGCTGCCATAACAATTGCAGATTTTGTGTTATTGAATCGAACTATAAAATTTTAAATATATCATATAGGATTTATGAAAAATTTAGCTTTACACTGGAAAATTATTATTGGAATGGGTTTAGGAGTTATTATTGGAGGGCTTGCTTCACTAGTTCCTTGGGGAAGTGATTTTGTGTCAAATTGGATAAAACCATTTGGAACAATTTTTATCAATTCATTAAAATTAATAGCAATGCCATTAATTTTAGCGTCCTTAATTAAAGGAGTATCTGATTTAAAAGATATATCAAAATTATCAACAATAGGAGGAAGAACAATAACAATTTATCTATGCACCACTGTTTTAGCAGTTCTAATAGGTTTAGTATTAGTAAATACTATTTCTCCAGGTAACAGTATTAAAGAAAGTACAAGAAATGAATTAATGTCAGCTTATGAAAGTGATGCTGCTGAAAAGCAGACAGCTGCAGCCAAACAACAAGAAAGTGGACCTCTTCAAGCACTAGTTGATATAGTTCCAAGTAATATTTTTGATGCAACAACTAACAACAGAAACATGCTTCAGGTAATATTTTTTGCACTTTTTTTCGGAATTGGAATAATTTTAATTCCTGAAGAAAAATCAAGACCTGTAAAGGCTTTTTTTGACTCATTTAATTCAGTTATTCTTAAATTAATAGATATCATAATGCTAGCTTCTCCATATGGTGTGTTTGCTTTACTAGCTGCTCTTGTTGTTGAATCTCCAAGCCTTGATTTGTTTAAAGCCCTTGGGGCCTATTCTTTAACTTTAGTTTTTGGGTTAGCTCTAATGATTCTTATATATATAATTATAGTTAAAGTCTTTACTGGCATAAGTCCAAAATATTTTATGAATGGTATAGCCCCAGCACAATTACTGGCTTTCTCAACTAGTTCAAGTGCAGCAACATTACCTGTTACAATGGAGAGAGTAGAAAAACATTTAGGAGTAGACAAAGAAGTTTCAAGTTTTGTACTACCAATAGGTGCAACTATTAACATGGATGGTACAAGTTTATACCAAGCAGTTGCAGCTGTGTTTATAGCTCAAGCTTTTGGTTTAGATTTATCAATTGAAGTTCAACTAGGGATAATCATAACAGCAACATTAGCTTCGATTGGAGCTGCTGCTGTTCCTGGTGCAGGAATGGTTATGCTAGTTATAGTATTAGGACAAGCAGGTATCCCTGAGGCTGGCCTAGCACTTATATTTGCTGTTGACAGACCTTTAGATATGTGCCGAACAATTACGAATGTTACTGGAGATGCAGCTGTTTCAATGTTAGTTGCTAAATCTGTTGGTAAATTAAAAAAAGAAGGGAATTAAAAAAGAATATTAATTTTTAATTTATTATTCTAGATAAAACTTCCTTACTTGGAATTTTACAATTATCAAAAGGTTTAAATATTTTATACCTATTATTAGCTAGAATTTTATATATAATATCAGAAATACAGGCAGGACATATACTTATTAAGAAATATAAAATTGTTTTTTGTTTTAAGAATTTTAGTATTTCGAAAATTGATTCTGAGTAAATATAAAATTGTTTTTTAGGATTATAAAAAATCAATGAGTCTATATTCTCAAGACTATTTTTATTGACAAATGAAGCTCCAAATTTGCCTTGAATAGGAGCAAAGTATAAACTTTTATTATTATCAATTTTTATTAAATAACGAACCCAGTAATGGCATAAAGGACAGAATCCATCATAAAAAACAACAGGATTATTAAAATTTTTAATTGACATATTCTAGCTTTTCAATGGCAATTTGAGTGGTAAACTTTCCATAATTCACTATAGCTCTGTTTTTTTTAATAGAATCAATTGTTCCGACTGATTTTCCATCTTCAATTCTAACCTGATCACCAACTTTTAAAATAACTGTTTGTTTAGGGGTAGGCTTTATAAATTTATTTCTATTTTTCTCAACCCTAATTTTATTTAACTGTTTATTAACCTCAGATTCAGTAATCTTTTTAATTTTTTTTTGATTATTAATAGCTGATGCAGATTTTTTCTTTTTTTTTGAATTCTCTGACTCAATCAATTGAATTACATCAGAAATCATTATCCTTTTTTTATTATTTAAAAAGAACTTTTCAGCAATTTCATCTAATTTATTACCTAGAATAATCATCTTTTTATTACCATCATATAGTTCCTGATAATTAGATAATTTATTTTGAGTTTTTTCATTTAAAGCAGCAAGTTTATTTGATTCTTCTTCTGCTTTTATTTCTTTTTCTTTTAATGATCTCCCTGTTTTAGCCATTGAGTTTCTTTCTTTTTGAAGCTTGGCAATAGTTGCGTCAAATCTGACTTTTCCTCTTTCAATTTTCTTTTTCGCCCTATTTATTAAACTATACGCAAGACCATTTTTCTGAGCAACCTCAAAAGTAAATGAACTACCTGCTTCACCTAATACTAATTTATATACAGGTTCAAGGGTGTTGTTGTCAAACTGCATATTAGCATTTGACATTCCGTCTAATTCGTTTGCTAATAATTTAAGATTAGAATAATGAGTTGTAATTAGCCCAAAAGAATCTTGATTATAAAATTCTTCTAAGATAACTTCGGCAAGAGCTCCGCCCAATTCAGGATCTGAACCTGTTCCAAATTCATCAATTAAAAACAAGGTGTTCTCATTACATTTTCTTAAAAAAGTCTTCATATTCTTTAAACGATATGAATAAGTACTAAGGTGATTCTCTATCGACTGATTATCTCCAATATCAGTCAATATTCTATTAAAAAAACAAATTCTACTTCTTTCATGCACAGGAATCAAAATACCACTCTGAATCATTAATTGAAGCAAACCAACTGTCTTAAGGGTAATACTTTTACCACCAGCATTAGGACCAGAAATAACAATAATCTTATTATTTTTATTTAAAAGAATATCTTGAGGATATGTCTTTTTATTTTCAATATAATTTGTTCTGTATAATAGAGGATGGTAGGCATCATAAAGTTCAATTTCTTGAAAATCTGAAATTATGGGCATAATTGCATTAATTTCTTTTGCATAATGAGCTCTAGAATAATAAATATCAATATTTATCAAATAATTTTGATACTCTTTAATAAGGGAAAGATAAGGTCTAAAATAATCTGTTAATGAGCTTAATATTTTTTTTATTTCTTCTTGTTCGTCATAAAGTAAGTTTTGAAACTCTCTAGATAATTTAAAAGTTACTTCAGGCTCAATAAAAACAATACTACCCGTTTTAGAACTTCCCATAATTCCACCCTTAACTTTCTTTCTATACATGGCTTTTACTGCTAAAACCCTTTTGTTCTCGATGACAGATTCGCTTATTTCGTCTAGAAATTCAAGATTATGATAGTGATTTAATGATTTATTGAATGTTTGACCAATTCTATTTTTGATTTCTTGAGATTTTTTTCTAATTAGGTCTAATTTCTCTGATGCATTATCATTAATTTCACCGAATCGATCAATAATACTATCAACTTGCTTTTTAAGGTTTTTATTAATTTCAATTCCACTTCCTAATTCATATAGACTAGGGTAATAACCCTTAAATTTTTTAAAAAAAAGCAATAGCTTATTAACTGTATCGGAAGCTGATGAAATATCTCTAAAAGATTCAATATCAAGTACACTTTTTTCAATTTTTAATAATTGAAAGAGTTTAATTAATGACTCAAAGCCATGATTTGGAATTTTATTTTCGTTTTCAAAAGATGATTTATATTCTGAGGTTAACAATAGAGACTTTATTTTTTCATCGTTATCTTTAATTGACTTACTATTTAATATTAGATCCTTTGCCATAGGTGTAATAGCAAATTCAGATATTTGATTTAAAACTGTTTTGAATTCAAGATCTTCAAAAGTTTTATCAGGGATATAGACCATTTGATTTTATTAATTTAGCTACGACAAAAGTAATAAAATCATGGATCTGATAATACATCAAAGTTGGGAAAAAGTATTTAAAAACGAGATTGAAAATGAATACTTTAAATCTCTTATTAGTTTTGTTGAATCTCAATATCAAAAAAGAACTTGTTATCCTCCAAAAAAGTTAATTTTTAATGCTTTTAAAATTTGTTCATTTGATTCCTTAAAAGTTGTAATACTTGGGCAAGACCCATATCATGGTAATAATCAGGCTGATGGATTGTCATTTTCAGTGTCAAATAGTTCTAAGCATCCATCTTCATTAGTTAATATATTTAAAGAATTAAAGGATGATTTAAAAAAAGATTATCCAATAAGTGGCAATTTAAATTGTTGGGCATTACAAGGTGTTTTATTGTTAAACTCAACAATGACTGTTGAAAAGAATAAAGCTGGAAGTCATCAAAACAAAGGATGGGAAATATTTACTGATCAAATCATAAAATATATTTCAGACAATAAACAGAATATTGTTTTTATACTATGGGGTAACTACTCAAAAAATAAAACAAAAATAATAAACGCTTCAAAGCATTTAGTTTTAACCTCTGGACATCCTTCACCTTTGTCAGCAAATAGAGGATATTGGTTTGGCAATAAACATTTTAGTAAAGCAAATAAATACCTTACTAGTCATAATAAACAAACTATCGAATGGTAAGTTATTTAACCCCCTATACGTTTGACATTATGACCAAGTTCTGTCAAATAATTTATAATTCTATTCCTAAGATTACCTTGAATTATTATCTCACCATTTTTAACTGAGCCTCCAGTTCCAGTGAAAGCTTTAATATTCTTTGCTAAAATTTTTATTGAGGATAAATCTCCCTCAAACCCCTTAATTATTGTAACATTTTTTCCAGCTCTTCCTTTGTTTGAAAAATGAGCCTCTAGATTTTGAATTATGAATAATTTTTTATCATTAACAATTTGATCAGATTCCTTATCAGGAAGTAGATTATCAAAATTAATTTTTCCAAGTAATTCAAAACTATTTAATGACTTTTTTGACATTTAAAATATTTAATTGAAAATAACAAATAATACTTAAGTTTCATACATTTATAATAACCCGATAAATTTTAAAAATAAAATTGATATGCCATTAGAAATATTAAAAAAAATATCTTATTTCATATTCCTTATTTCAATAACGTCTTATTCTCAAGAATCTTTAAATGAACAAAAATCACTTCTAATTGAAGCATTAAAAGAGTTTTCTGAGATAAGCTCTGTTACAGGTAGGGAAGAAGATGCCTCAGAATACTTAAAATCGTTTTTAAAAAATAGCAATTTAAAAACAGATAAATTAGGAAATCTAATTTTAGAAATTGGTAGTGGACTACCAAAAACTTTAATATCTGTTCCAATTGATGAGCCTGGCTATGTTGTCAGTGAAATTAAACCTAATGGGTATCTTAGGTTCACTCCTGTTGGTTTTGGTCATATAGGTCAATTATATGATCAATTTATGCAGGGACATGAAGTTAAAATAAACTCAGAAAAAAAATTTACTATTGGTGTTTCAACCGTCCCTTCTTCTCACTTTGAACGTCTTAGAAAAAATCCTGAATCAAAAAAAGAACCATTTACATGGCATGAGGGATATATCGATATAGGGGCTTCTTCAATTGAAGAGGTATATCAAAATCAAATTGAATTACTAGACCCTGTAAGTCTAAATAAAAAATCAATTATAATTAATGATTCATTAATTGCTGGCCCTAATATTAAAATAAAGGCTGCTGGTTTAGCTTTAGCTGTTTTAGCTAAGTTTATAAATAAAAAAAGTGTTAAAGGAAAGTTAGTGTTCGCATGGACAGTTCAAGAATTAATAAACGGAAAGGGAATTGAATCTGTAATAAATCAATACGGTCCTTTTGATAAAATATATAGGTTTAATCGATTTTTAGATTCAGAAGACATTGGAAAAAATCAAATTATTGTAAATGAAAAATTTTATAAAGATGAAAGCAATATCATCAAAGTAAAACCTATTTTATCTTTTAGAAATAGTGCTTCTAATATAGATTTTGATAAATTAAAAATAAATGAAATAGGCATTCCTAGTAAATATTCCAATTCTCCAGTGGAAATGGTATCAATTAATGATGTAATAAATTTAATTAGTTATATAAGTAATAGTCAAAAAATACAATTAAGTCATTATTATGATTTTCCAATTAAACAAGAACAACAACAAACATTATATAAATCTTATTCTGAATATGAATCAATATTGGGTGAATTAATAAATAAATACGGTGTAAGCACATCTGAAAATTCAGTAAGAAATTATATTATAAATAAGCTTCCGTCCTGGGCCAACCCAATAATAGATGAAAAAGGTAATTTGACCTTAACATTTGGTGAAGGGAAAAATCATAAAGTTTTCGTGGCTCATATGGATGAAACTGGATACATTGTTAATGATATTAAGAATGATGGAAGGTTAGAATTAAAAATGTTAGGAGGAATGCTACAATGGTTATGGGAGGCACAACCTGCAATTATTCACTTAAGAGATAAAAAAATAACAGGAGTTTTTGAGCCAAGACCTGATTATCTAACTTCAAAAAAAAGAAAATCAAATTTTCCATTGACTGTAAATGCAGGATTTTCTTCAAAAAATGAAGCATTAAGGGCAGGGATTGTTTTAGGTAGAACAAGTGTAACAATGCCAAAAAAAATGATTCGATTAAATGAGAATAGAGTTACAGGTAGGAGTTTTGACGATAGAGTTGGCTGTGCAGCTTTAATTCTATCTCTCAATGGCATAAACCCTAAAGAATTAAAAAATAAAATAACTTTTATTTGGTCGGTTGAAGAAGAAATAGGATTAAGAGGCGCAAAATATTCAGCAACAAATTTAAAAAACGCCAACATAGTTCATCCTGTTGATACATATGTATCATCAGATGATCCCTATACTAACGAATCATTTGCAAACTGTCCGCTTGGGAATGGAGCAGTGATAAGAGTTTTGGAAAGTATAAATTTTGTGAGTCGTGAAAATTTTAAAAAGATTAGAGAATTAGCTGAAAGTAAAGATATAAATGTTCAATTTGGAATGACTTCCGGAGGAACTGATGGCCAACCTTTTTTAGCATATGGAATTCCATCAGTACCAATATCTTGGCCAGGAAGATATTCACATTCCCCAATAGAAATTATGGACTTACGGGACATGAACAGTCTAATTAAATTAATTCAAACTGTTGTTAAAGACTAATTATACTTAAGTTTTATACATTTATACAAACCATTTAAATGAAATTTTTTAGAAAAAAAATATCAAACAAAAAATTACTTGACTTATATAAATCAATTGTCTTACCTAGAAAAATAGAAGAGAAGATGTTACTTCTTTTAAGACAAGGTAAAGTTTCCAAATGGTTTGGAGGTATTGGTCAAGAAGCTATTTCAGTCGGAATTACTTCTGCACTTAAAGATGATGAATACGTATTACCAATGCATAGGAATTTAGGTGTTTTTACTACAAGGAAAATTAAATTAAAAAACCTCTTTGGACAATGGCAAGGAAAACCTATTGGTTTTACAAATGGAAGAGATAGAAGTTTTCATTTTGGTACTAAGGAATTCAAAATAATTGGAATGATTTCTCATTTAGGGCCTCAGTTTGGAATTGCAAACGGTATAGCTCTAGCTAGTAAAATAAAAAAAGAAAAATCTGTTTGTGTTGTTTTTACTGGTGAAGGAGGAACTAGCGAAGGTGATTTTCATGAAGCTCTAAACGTTGCTTCTATTTGGGAACTACCTGTACTATTTTGTATAGAAAATAATGGATATGGTTTGTCCACTCCAACAAAAGAACAATTTGTTTTAAAAAATATTTCTGACAGAGGTGCTGCATATTCAATGGAATCTCATACAATTGATGGAAATAACATATTAGATGTATACTTAAAAGTTGATGAGATCTTTAAAAGTCAACGAATTAATCCAAGGCCAGTTTTAATAGAGTTTAAAACATTCAGAATTAGAGGTCATGAAGAAGCAAGTGGAACTTCATATGTTCCTCAAGAGTTGATGAACAAATGGAAACTGAAGGATCCTATTTTAAATTATGAGAAATTTCTGATAAAGGAAGGTGTCTTAAATCAAATTAAAATTAAAGAAATTGATTTAAAAATTCAATCTGACATTCAATCAGCATGGGATAGTGCTAAAAATTCATCAGAAGTTGATTCTGATGAGAAAAATGAACTCAATGATGTTTACTCAGTTTTTCAAAACAAAAAAACCAAACCTAGCGAAGATAAAGTAAACAAAAGGTTCGTAGATGCAATTTCAGAAGCTCACAGAGAAGCAATGTCACTTAATGATGATTTGGTAATTATGGGACAAGATATTGGTGAATATGGAGGAGTTTTTAAAATAACTGAAGGTCTGTTAAAGGAATTTGGCAAAGATAGGGTTAGAAATACTCCTATTTGCGAATCAATAATCGTATCAACTGCCTATGGATTAGCTATTAAAGGTCATAAGTCAATAGTAGAAATGCAATTTGCAGATTTTGTTTCAAGTGGATTTACGCCTGTAGTTAATCTTTTAGCAAAATCATATTACAGATGGGGTCAAACCGCAGATATTGTTATTAGAATGCCATGTGGTGGTGGAGTAGGAGCAGGACCTTTTCATTCCCAAAGTAATGAATCATGGTTTACAACTGTGCCAGGTCTTAAAGTTGCATATCCAGCATTTCCATATGAGGCTAAGGGATTATTGCACATGGCAATTGATGATCCAAATCCTATACTATTTTTTGAGCACAAAAAGCTTTATCGATCAATTGAAGAGGCAATACCAAAAGAGAAATATTGTATAGAATTTGGAAAGGCTAAAGTAAGAAAAGAAGGTAGTGAATTAGTTATTATTTCATATGGCTTAGGAGTTCACTGGGCACTTGAAGAAGCTAGTAAATATTATGAAGGCAAAATCTGTGTTGTTGATTTAAATACACTTGTCCCTTGGGATCAAAATATGGTCTTTGAAATGGTAAAAAAATGTAACAAAGTAATTCTACTTCAAGAAGACAGTATGTTTGGTGGGTACATGGGAGAAATTTCTGCTCAAATAGCAGATAAATGTTTTGAATATCTAGATGGGCCTATTATAAGAGTGGGGGCATTAGATACCCCAGTACCTTTTGCAACAAAACTTGAATCACAATATTTACCGATAGGTAGATTAAAAAATAAAATCATTGAACTTTTGAATTATTAATTATCACGATTTTCAAATTTTTCATTTTTTTTATCGTCCAACCTTTTAAAAATTAGTATTACAATTATTATTGCTAAAATTAAATAAACAAACACCATTATTAAATCCATTATTAAATCTGTTTTAATCTACTGTAACAGCAGTTCCATAAGTCAGAATTTCACAAGCTCCTTGCATAACCATAGAAGTTGTTATGCGTACATTTACAATTGCGTTAGCACCCATTTTTCTTGCATCTTCTTCCATACGTTTTAAAGCCTGCTCTCGCGAATCTGCTTGTAGTTTTGTGTATTCGGAAATTTCTCCACCGATTAAATTTTTTAAACCAGCAAATATATCAGAACCAAAATTTCTGGCTCTTACAGTACTACCCCTTGCAATTCCATGTACAGTAGTAATAGATGAATTTTGAATAGTAGGTGTGTTTACAATTATCATATCAAAAAAGAGTTTTATCAATATTAGGAAAAAGCTTTAAAGCATTCTCATAATATATTGGTTTTAATACTGAATCTGGAAGTGAAAGACCATACATTTTCCAATGTGCATGACGTTTTCTATAGTAGTCAAAATACTCATCATCAGTTTCTAATACTCTAAAGTAAGTATAATATTCCGTTACATTATAGGAATCTTTTCCGAAAAGTATGCGATTTTTATATTTAGTTAAAAATTCTCTTGCTCTTTGTGGCTGTCTACCAAGTTCAGCAAGTACAGCCCCAATTTCTGTCATAACATTTTTGTGTTTATCTAAATGCTCAGATAGAGCATCCAAATCATTTGCCATCCATCCCATATGAGCATTAATAAATATTGTTTCTGGGTTTTTTCTAAAAATATCATGTTGTTCAGACATTATAGTTTTAAATGTAGGATATTTCTTAGGATCTCCTCTGTATCGTCCAGGCTTTTGCCTTAATTCAAGCCAACGCTCATTATATTCATCTTTATCTAACCAAAATGCTTCCGGCTCACCAGAATGAATCAATACTGGAATATTTAGTTCACCACATAGCTTCCATATGGGATCTAAACGTGTATCATTTATACTAATTCTAACTCCATTTGAATCTTTATCTGTTAATCCTAATGATTTATACACTTTTAGTCCAATAACTCCATCGTTTACAGCATCTCTAATTATTATTATATTATTAGATTCAAAATTAGGTTCATCAATTTTTTCAAAATCAATATTTACGAATAAACCAAATCGGGTAGGGGCTTTTTCATTAATATTTTTGAGAGATTTTTTTAAATATAACCCTCTGAAACCACTAAGATTAATCATATATGCCATATTAAGACTATCCATTTCAGAAACGAGGTTATTAAGGTTTTTTATTGGCATGTCGAATTGATGATTATGAACATCAACGAATGGAAATCTTGATCTCTTTAATTTAGTTTTTTTAACATTCAAAGTAGATATAGGAGAATATTTTTCTATATCCATGACATTGTTTTTTGTCTGTATATATGAAATAGAACTGTAAATTATAACAGTAATTATTAGAATAAAAAAAACTGTTTTAAATAAGTTTTTTAATGTAAGCCAAATCACAATATAGTTTGTATAATTAATTTAATGGAACAAGAACCATAGTTGAATCCCATCTTATTCTCATAGATGTTCCAATACTATCATCGATGAAATCTATAGTTAATTGTTCAATAATTTCAGTCATTTGTTTTGAAGAAAGATTGACTGTAATAATATCATTATTGTAATCCGGTTCACTATATCCAAATGCGCCAGGGTCACTATTTAATGTTAATTCCCAGTGATCATTAAATGGCACCGCGTACATTCTATATTTTCCTGCTTGAAGTGAACGTCCAGCAAAAGAAATTGCTTCGTTAGTTTCAAAAGTTGTGGCAAAATTAGCTCCAAGTCTCCAATAAATGTTAAAGGGAACTAAAGCTTCGTCAGCTAATTCACCAAATATCAATCTGTTCTTTTTATAAGGACGACTATAATCAACAGCCATTACTAATGATTCTTTTTTAATTTCACTAGACCCTCTGGGACTTGCTGGATTAATAAATAAGGTATAGACAAGTCCACAAATAATTATTACCGCTAGAACGCCAATAATTTTCAGAATTATAGAAAGTTTCATATATATTACTTTAATCGCAATTTACGATATTTTAATAGGGTTAAGGATTTTTATTATCAACTATTTCTATTTTACATAATATAAATTATAGACATAATAGCTATAACCCCTCATATCTTATAAATAGTCCTATATTGGATATATAATAATAAATGTGGTAAAAAACAGATTAGGATTTTGGTCTAGTACTTCTCTAGTTGTTGGAAACATGGTTGGTTCAGGTATATTCTTATTACCTGCTTCTTTAGCTTTATATGGTACAATAAGTTTGTTTGGATGGCTTTTCTCCTCATTAGGAGCCATTTTATTAGCTATAGTATTTGGAGAATTATCTAAAATATTAAATAAACACCCGGGTGGTCCTTATTATTATACAAGAAAATCGTTTGGAGATTTACCTGCATTTCTTGTTGCTTGGGGATATTGGATTTCAATTTGGTGCACAAATGCTGCAATTGTTATCGCATTACTTGGATATTTAGGTGTATTAATACCAGCACTTAATACAAACCCTGTATTGTCTATTAGTACAGGATTGTTTTTTATTTGGTTTTTTACCTGGATTAACTCCAGAAAAATAAGCACGATTGGCTTTGTTCAAACATTTACAACTCTATTAAAAATTGTTCCTATAGTTTTAGTTGGTTTTATTGGCGTGTTCTATATCGATTTAAATAACTTTTATCCCTTTAATGGCTCAGGTCAATCAAACTTTGATGCAATAACTGCCACAACAACTTTAACATTTTTTGCATTCCTAGGCATGGAAAGTGCAACTATACCTAGTGATAAAGTAAATAATGCAAGTCAAACAATCAAAAAAGCTACTATTTACGGTACATTATTTACCATAATTATATATCTGATGAGTACTATCTCTATAATGGGAATAATACCTCTTGATGATTTAGCAACCTCTAATGCACCTTTTGCAGATGCTGCTGAGATAATTTCGGGTAATTTTTCAAGAAAAGTTGTTGCTATTGGTGCTGTTATTGCCACTATGGGCGCTTTAAACGGATGGATACTAATTCAAGGGCAAATCCCTATGTCAGCTTCTATTGATGGGTTATTTCCTAAAGTATTTGGTAAAAAAAATAGTAACAACTCCCCTATCTCAGGAATCATAATCTCCAGTGTTTTAATCTCTTTTCTTTTACTTTTTAACTATTCTAAAACTTTAGTTGAAGCTTTTACATTTATGATTAAACTATCCACCCTATCAGTCATAACACCATATTTATTTTCTACAGCTTGTCTAGCTCTTTTATCAAAAACTAATAATTTTAGACTAATAATTTCGTTTTTAGCATTTATTTTTTCAATTTGGATAATAATTGGTTGTGGATTAGAAACAGTAAGCTTAGGCTTTTTAATGTTATTAACTGGTATTCCCTTCTATTTTTGGTTAAAACGGAAATAAAAATTATAAGTAAATGAAAAAATATTACATAAATCCAAATATTGAAGATGCTGAAACGTTACCTTCCTCATTTTACAGAAGTAAAAAGGTTTTCAAAAAGGTGAAAAAAGATGTTTTTTTGAAATCTTGGCATTTCATTGGTGACGAAAACAGTCTGATCCCTTTAAGCAATAGCGCCTATCCATTTATATTATTAGATAATTTCTTAAGTGAACCCATGGTTTTAGTTAGAGATAATAATGATGAAATAAAGTGCTTTTCTAATGTGTGTACACACCGAGGTAATATTATTATTAATGATCCCGGTAAATATCGAAATTTAATTTGTGGTTATCATGGAAGAAAGTTTGATTTAAATGGAAAATTCATGTCTATGCCGGAGTTTCAAGAAACAAAAGACTTTCCAAGAGCCTGTGATCACTTACACGAATTTAAAATTGAAAAGTTAGGTCCATTTTTATTTGCAGGAATCAACGCTGAATTTGAGCTAAGCGATACATTTAAGATAATGAAAGAAAGAATTGGTTTTCTTCCAATTAATCAATTCAAGCTAGACAAAAATAAAAGCAAGGATTATTTAGTTAACTCAAATTGGGCTTTGTACTGTGATAACTTCCTGGAAGGATTTCATATTCCATTTGTTCATGATGACCTTAATGATGTATTAGATTATGGTGATTATAAAACAATTACATGTGATAAAATGAATCTTCAAATTGGATACACAGACTCCAGTGAAGAGGTATTTGATCTTCCATTAAATCATCCAGATAATGGAAAAAAAGTAGCTGCTTATTATTACTGGATATTTCCAAATATGATGTTTAACTTTTATCCATGGGGACTTTCAGTTAATATAGTTAAGCCTCTTTCAATGAATCAAACTAGAGTTTCTTTTAGATCCTATGTTTATGATGAATCTAAACTAAATAGTGGTGCTGGAGCCATATTAGATAAAGTGGAAAGAGAAGATGAATTTGTTGTTGAAGGAGTGCAAAAGGGGCTAAACTCTTCATTTTATAAAGCAGGTCGCTTTTCCCCTACCAGAGAAAAGGGAGTTCATCATTTTCACAAGTTGCTAGCTGAGTTTATAAACTAATAAAACACTTATATTAATTAAAATAAGCTTCATCCAATAATAATTCAATTTTAATACTTTAAAAACCGAACTTTTATGAAGAACTATTATCTCTCACTCCTCGGAAACATACTTTAAATTTTAAGTTAATTTTTTAATTTTTAGTAAATCGACCTAAACATTAATTAGATCTCTATCTGGTGTTTATGTTTCCGATGATTTTATAGGTTTGTATAATGTCTTATGAAGAAAAGTGAATTTTATACATTAGTAATTAAATTAATAAATCTATCACATGAACTTACGGAAGTAAAATATGCCTAATCTGGACACGTTCCCCAGACGGGTTTGTTAGCGTTTATTAGAGCTGAACTAGTAGCAAAATTTGAAGGTTCTGATGCAATATTAGACACACACCATCCTGTTAAATCTTGATTAAATGCAGAATCATTGAACATATAAGCCATATTAGTTACACTAGAAGTATTCCAGTTTCCAATATTTTGATTAAATGAAGAATTATAAAACATATAAGTCATATTTGTCACACTAGAAGTATTCCAACTGCCTATGCTTTGATTAAATGAGGAATTAAAAAACATATGAGCCATATTTGTCACGCTAGAAGTATTCCAATTTCCTATATCTTGATTGAAAGAAGTATTTCTGAACATATAAGACATATTAGTTACACTAGAAGTATTCCAGTTTCCAATATTTTGATTAAATGAAGAATTATAAAACATATAAGTCATATTTGTCACACTAGAAGTATTCCAATTTCCTATGTCTTGATTGAAATAAGTGCCTTTGAACATATAAGCCATATTAGTTACACTAGAAGTATTCCAATTTCCTATGTTTTGATTAAATGAGGAATTATTAAACATATAAGTCATATTTGTCACACTAGAAGTATTCCAACTGCCTATGCTTTGATTAAATGAACTATCATTAAACATATAAGACATATTAGTTACACTAGAAGTAACCCAGCTTCCTATATCTTGATTAAATGAACTATCATCAAACATATAAGACATATCAGTCACACTAGAAGTATTCCAACTATCTATGTCTTGATTGAATGGAGTGCCATTAAACATAGATTGCATATTAGTTACATTTGAAGTATTCCAGTTTCCAATATTTTGATTAAAAGCCGTTGAATAAAAAGCTGCTTTAAAATTAGTAACACTTGAGACATCCCAAGAACTGATATTACCATTAAATTGTGTTGCGTTTTTAAAGATTCTATACATAGTGGTCACATTAGAAGTATCCCAACTTCCAATATTTTGATTGAAGGCAGTTGCGCCATAAAACATAGACTTCATAGTAGTTACGTTAGAAGTATCCCAAAAACTAATGTCAGAATTGAAAGAAGTATTATCCTTAAAAACTTCACTCATATCGGTTACTAGTGTTGTGCATAAATTAACATTACCCGATGAAATTTGACCTGCTATAGTTGAGTTATTTACTACAGTATATGTTGTTCCATTAATTACAGCTGTATCTCCAACTGTTGCATTTGGACATTTACAAGTCCCATTACTCAAAGTAATACCTACATGAGCATTAACGGTAATTGTTCCCTCTACGGTGCTATTTATTGACCCTGCAGACACAGTTATAGAATAATTGTAAGTTCCAGGTGTTGTTGCTGTTCCTGACAGAGTTGCTATATTATTAGAAAAAGTCATACTGACTCCAGGAGGTAAATTATTTGCAACAGCATTTAAAGGACCAGTATAATTTGTTGAAAATAAATATTGAGCCTGAGTTATTGCATTAGTTTGAGTTACTGTTTGGCTTTGAGAACCGCTAGCTAAGGTTGTAGTAAGTGTTGGAGCAATAGAATTAATAGTTCCATTAATTGTTATTGAACTTGTCTGATTAAATGATGGATGGTCAGAGTTTATATTTATACTATAATCATAACTGCCTTCAAGAGCTGGTGCTCCATAAATATTTATAATATTATCATCAAAATCTACAATCAGTCCAGGAACCGAATTGTTTTCATAATACCCGGTATAAGAAGTGTTAGAGCAAGAAGAAGATAATACAATCTGAGTTGGTGTTATTGGTTTCCCTAGAGTAGTAGTTTGACTTACAGAACCACTCAAAACAGATGATGTGGTTAAACATTCTAGACACTCTAAAGAATAACGCGTTGTTTCATCTTTCGTCCAGTCTATAGGAATATCTGATAATTGTTCAGAATTAACCTTAATACAAGAAAGGTAAATTAATCCTGTTGACATTGAAACAAGTTCTGTATTGTTAGACACATCTAAAGATACTAGAGGATTTCCGTTTAACCATAGAGAGTCAATATTTGTTAGACTTGAAATATCTATTAAAGTAAGCTGATTGTCTTCTATCCTTAAGTCTCTAAGACTTGTATTATTTGACAAACTAACAGAAGTCAATTGATTTTGACTTAAAAACAAAACTTCTAATTTGGTGTTTTTTGAAACATCTATGGAAGGGAGTTTGTTGTTTTGTAGATATAAATTTTTAAGATTGGTGTGATCTGATAAATTAATTGTATTTATTCCAAGTCCTCCAACAGCAAGATCGGTTAAAGCTGTATTATTCGTTAAATCAATAGAAGTCATTTGATTTGTTTGTCCAGATCCACTATTTCCTAATTCTAGATTTTTAAGTAATGTGTTTGCAGATAAATCTATAGAGGTTAAGTTATTACCACTTAAAATTAATCTGTTTAGTAAAGTGTTATTTGATAAATCAATTGAACTAATACCATTATCATTAATAATCAAGTCAGTCAGATTCGTATTATTTGAAACATCTAATTCAGTCAAGTTGTTTGAGTGAACGGAAAGATTTGTTAGATAAATATTATTAGAAACATCTATTTCAGATATTTGATTATTGTTTACGTTTAGTTGATCAATCTTAATAAAATCTTCAACTCCCGTTAAATTCGATATGTTTTTATCATTAAGATCAAGGACCGTAACTTCATTT
>Ga0115002_10003031_pt1 | contig 21379 bp, 14 predicted proteins | sample ArcticOcean_MG_C_8_FD_89576 | JGI IMG/M metagenome (GOLD analysis project Ga0115002, IMG submission 89576) | Marine microbial communities from western Arctic Ocean - ArcticOcean_MG_CB11_86 | ecosystem: Environmental > Aquatic > Marine > Oceanic | place: Arctic Ocean: Canada Basin | collected... | reverse complement strand
TCGATGAAAGAAGACGGCACAAAATCGAACCGACCGACATAGTCGGATCGATTGTCTTCGAGGCCCGTTTTGTCCGCGAACGTATCGTCTTTTTTCAATCGGAGGCTTTGCCCGAAAAGAAGCGTTGCGTAGCCGCCACTCTGATCGTAGGCCCCTAGCCTAATCCCGTAGTTTACTCGCGGCCCACTTTCGATTCGATCGAAACCCGGGAATCGATTGGCGCTAAATAAGTTTGCCTCGTCAAATTCGAAATTGAGACTGTCCTCGTTTGGTAGGTCCGCTGGATTGCCTCCATAAGGCGATACGATCGCGACCGCAATGGGTTCAACGATTCGACGAAAGCGCTGTGACTGGGAGACCAATGGAAACCGCCAATCAAGCGCCAGTTGGGGAAATAGACGACCCGTGAACCCGTCGTCGGGGCTGACCGTCGGATCCGACGAGGTGGTTACGTTATCGGTGTCGTACACGTCTCCACGCAGCGTCGCCGAAAGATTATAGAGAGCCCCGCCCGGTGAGGTGTGGGGTAGGTGCCAACCGCCTTCCAAAGACAAGCGATTGGAGCTTGTACCCAGATCCCGGTCGAGCACGAGGGCATTGGCCACCAAGTGCAGGGTTTGGCCGCCGCGGCCAGGTTCGCTGATGAAGCGATAGTCAAGCAGTGCCGGGATGATTGGGGTCGTGTCGGGATCGTCGTCGGAGCGCAACCCTTGGAATAGATACGCGTTCGCGGATGCGTAGTTACGACCGCGAAATCCCTCGACAAACGCGTTGGACGTTAATGAATCTTCGCTGCCGAAGTCGTAGCGGCGCAGGTAGGTATCATCGGTTGTTCGCGCAATATCAAAACCCCACGACCAAGTTTGATCGATATCGAATCGGCCGTTGCCAAATATATGGCCACGAACCTCCGTGTCACCTGTGTTCGTATTGGTGGCGTCTTGCTCGTCAACACGGGTAAGGCTGCCGCTGAACAAAAACTCGCCGTTGGACGTTCTTTCCCGGTATTCCCCCGCGCCAACCACCCCTTCTTTCGACGTGAAGATCGGCGCGATTATCACATCACGATTCGGAGCGATATTGATGTAGTAAGGTACTTGAAGGCGTAGTCCGAGCTGCGATGAACTGCCGTAAATCGGTGCCAGCAAACCGCTTTTGCGTTTTACGCTGGGGTCCGGATGGGAGAAATAAGGAGTGTATGCAACCGGGACGCCAAAGAATTCGAGAACAACGTCCTTGTATTCGATCCTTTTAAGATTCTCGTTGTGAACGACCTCGTAGGCCTTGATTTGCCATAGCGGCGCGCGCGTCCGATCTTTTTCGCAAAGCTTGCAGGCCGTGAATACCGCCCTCGTCATTGTCGTCACATTGCCATCGCGACGCTCAGCATCCGCCGCCGCGATTCGGGTTTGCTCTGCCAACAGCACGCGAAACCCGCTCAGAACGCCTTGCCGGAGATTGTTGGATAGTTTGACCTCGTCGGCGAAGAGCACATTGCCGGACGGTTCGAGAACCGCAACGTTGCCGCTTGCCGTGATGACGCCCGATTGTTCGGCATAGGAGACGCGGTCAGCAACTAGGACGCGTTCGTCGACGCTGACTTCAATATTGCCGCGGGCCGTAACGATCCCGTTCTTCTGGTCGTAGGTCAGATCGTCGGCCCGAAAGAGGACGGGCCCAGACTGAGTCAGAACAGGTGCCGCCAGCACAACGAAGCCAATAACGAGCAGGCCGGCGACCACGCCGCTGAGTGCCGCGATCCTCTGCACTACTCAGACTAACCGTCTTCTAAATGGAACAACATCGCCAAGCCCAGCAAGCTGCTGACCCCAGCTGGAGTCCATGCGGCCAACACCACTGGGATAGCGCCCGAAACGCCCAAAGCAAGAACCAAGTCGGTTAGGAAATAAAGTAGGAACCCGGCCAAAACGCCGCCAATTGCAAGCAGGCCGAGTCCGCCGCGACGCGTGAGGCGGAGCGAGAAAGTCGCGGCGATCAGAACCATCGCGCAAAGCAGCAGCGGCGTGGCTAGAAGTGAATGCCAGTGGAGCAGATGCTTGCGCGCCGTAAATCCCGCCTGTTCCAACATTTCGATGAACGCGGGCAATGCCCAAAAAGACATCGTCCCAGGCGAAGCAAAACTTTCCTGGATCTGGGCGCTTGTCATGGTCGTCGGGAGTCGGTAGCGCGGTACGGCCTCAACCTTGCCCTCGACTCGCGTGAGGAGCGCGTTCTCTAATTCCCAATACCCTTGGTTCAACCGTGCATGTTCCGCGTCAATACGAGTCTCAAAACGATCCGCGCCCTGGTAGAGGAAAACGATAACGCGATCCAGTTCTGTACCTTGACGGGAGACGCTCGCAGCGTGAATTACCGACTGACCTTGAGCGTCCGCCTGGCGCAGCCATAGGCCGGTCGACGACACGGCCAGTAGACTTGGGCGGCCACGCAGGTGCTTGTTATCGAGTTGCTCGTATCGCGACATCATCACCGAGGCGATCGGGTTGAATAGCGAGACCGCCAGTGAGCCAAGTACAATTGCTAACACCAGAGCCGGCATAAGGAACTGCCACACTGAAACGCCCGCGGATCGGGTGACGATCAGCTCTTGGGACCGAGACAGATGGAGGAAGGTGTACATCCCGCCAAACAGGGTGGCGAACGGCAGGACCTTCTGGGCCATGAAGGGGAGGCGGAGTGTTGCCATCTGGAATACTTGGATCAAACCCGCGCTCTCTCGACCCTCAGCGCGCCTCAGGAGTTCGACGGTATCGATAATCAGCACCAAAACGAGAAGGATCGCGAGAGCGACCGCGATGCCGGTAAGGAATTGACGTCCAAGATAAGCAAGCAAAGTATGGGACAAGCGCATTAGGCGACGCCTGCATCCAAATGCTGTCGCGATCGCACTCTCCGCATGGTCATCAAGATGTAGACGCAAAATACGAACGGAACGATTAGGTTCGCATACATAAGAGAGACAAGTTCAGGAGCCTTGCTGACCACAGACGTGAAACTAAGACCAAGGGTCTGAACAATCAAAGCACCAATAGCAGCAATCAAAATACGCACCCAGTCGCGGCGCCGGTTGTATTCGCCATACAGAAGACTCGTCACCGCGATGAGCACGAATACGACGGCGTACAACGGTGCGGTGAGCCGCTGATGCGCTTCAGCGAACATCTTGTCGGTGTTTGCCACATCGTCCGCACCGGGCCCCGGATTTAGAAGTTCGTCGAGATAACGCTCGCCTGGCTCGCGCCAGCGTGCGCCGGGTTCCTCTGAAAATTGGCCAAGGTCAAGTGTGTATCTGTCAAAAAAGAGGAAAGAAACCTGATTGTCGTTGGTGTCAAGCTCCTGCCGGTTCCCCTTTACTAAGACGAAGCGGGGACCTTTGTCGGTCTGCACTAGTGCACCGCGCTCGGCCATCATTGTGGTTGGTTTGCTTGGATTACGCGCGTCGTGCACGAGAATACCAGTGAGCTCGCCGTTCGGTTCTCGTGCTCGAACAAAAACCGTAACGCCATCGATGAGCGTGTTAAAGACACCTTCCTGCACTAGGACTGACGCATAATTTGAACGGAACGAGAACTGCAGATCCTTGAACGTACGAAATCCGAGGGGCTGCAGATACAATGTTAGTGCGTAACAAAGAATCGTGACACCAATTGAAACAACAAGTGCCGGTGATGCGAGCGATCCAGGGCCCAATCCGACTGCGCGCATAACGACGATTTCGCTGTCAGATTTAAGTCGATGATAGGTATAGACAGTGGCGGAAAACAAAGAAATCGGCAGCAGCAGGACCAGGATTTTGGGTAGGAGCAGAAGCGTGAGGTAGAAAAAATCTCCCGCTGAGAGCCCCTTGTTAATGATGAGGTCGAGAAACCGAAGACTCTGCGTGAGCCAAATCACGCCAGTAAGCGTGACCGTAACGAATACGGTCGGCCCGAGTAGTTGCCACAGGATATAGCGGGGAACGCCGCCCATCCCGCTATATTAGCCATCCAAGCGAAGCGGCGATACATATTGCTTAGGTGCCCCGGGACGCGGGTGGGCGCCTGCGGGCTTTTCTTTGTTCCGCACCGGGCTAAGATTACTAGGCCATTGCTTTGGCGCTCGGGCGCAACGCCGTCTATCCAGAAAAATTGGGGGAAGAGATGAAGATTGAGTTCACCGGAATCGCTACGCGGCGAAGTGGCACGCTTGCTGTTGGGGTGAGCAAGGGCGGACGTTTGAGCGCTTCTGCGAAAAAAGCGGACAAGGGCACCAACGGTGCCATTACACGCGCTCTCAAAATTAGTAGGTTCGACGGAAAAAAAGATCAAATGGAGGAGATTCTCGCGCCCAATGGCATCGGTGCGGGCCGCATAATTCTGTATGGAATCGGCGATCCGAAAAAACTCGATGCGGCAGCCTTCGAAAACATCGGCGGCAGATTGATTGGGCGTACCAATAAATACTTGGACAGCACGCTTGCTATCGCGGTGGACGCGGAAAGTGCCGGTAAATTGTCGGTAGCTGAAGCGTCCGCCTCGATCGCTCTGGGCGTTCGGCTCGGAAGCTACCGCTTTGACCGCTACAGAACGACCGAGAAGAAGGAAAACAAGCCAAGCGTTCGGACGGTGACCGTGATGAGCGGAGACGCCGCCCGAGCCCGTCGCGAGTTTGTCCCGCTTAATCGTATTGCCGACGGGGTGGTCCTAACCCGAGATTTGGTCTCTGAGCCGGCCAATATTATCTACCCGGAGACGTTGGCTCGCCAAGCTCGTCAACTCTCCAAACTTGGGCTCAAAGTTGAAGTATTGGATAAGACGCGCTTAAAGCGCATTGGAATGCGCGCCTTGCTCGGAGTTTCGCAAGGAAGCGCAAGAGAGCCCAGGGTCGTGATCATGCGCTGGAACGGCGCACCACGCTCGCAGAAAAAGCCAATTGCATTTGTCGGTAAGGGCGTAACTTTCGATTCAGGCGGGATCTCCATTAAGCCAAGTTCCGGCATGGAGGAAATGAAGTGGGACATGGGCGGTGCCGGAACCGTTGTTGGGCTGATGTGCGCTCTCGCCGGTCGCAAGGCAAAAGTCAATGCAATCGGCGCTGTTGGATTGGTCGAGAACATGCCGTCGTCGACCGCGCAGCGTCCGGGTGATGTTGTCAAGGCGTTGTCCGGCAAATCGATCGAGGTGATCAATACCGATGCCGAGGGCCGCCTGGTGCTCGCTGATGTCCTGTGGTACGTGCAAAATCGCTTCAAACCGTCGGCAATGATCGACCTCGCCACCTTAACCGGGGCCATGATCGTAGCGCTCGGGCATTCCCATGCCGGCTTATTTAGCAATGACGACCAACTTTCTCAGCAGATTACGGAAGCGGGACTCGCGACTGGCGAGCGTGTCTGGCGAATGCCCATGCACGAATCCTATGAACCCGATATCAAATCAGAGATAGCCGACATCAAGAACGTTGGGGCGGGACGTAGCGCGGGCAGCATCACGGCTGCTTTGTTCCTACAGCATTTTGTGAACGGTGTGCCGTGGGCACATCTGGACATTGCCGGCATGGCCTGGTGCTACAAGGCCACGCCGACCGTCCCAAAGGGTGGCTCTGGGTATGGTGTTCGCCTGCTCGACCGGTTGGTGGCGGATTATTACGAAGACCGAACGGCGCGTAAAAAGTAGAAATCAACGAGGCGAACCACGAACCCGTGACTGAGATTGGCTTCTACCAACTGGAGCACGCACCGCTCGAGCGGGCTTTACCGAAGCTCCTGGAGAAAGTTCTTGAGCGCGGCCTTCGGGCACTTGTTCTTGCCGGTTCCGAGGAGCGCGTGGAAACGCTCAACTCCGTTTTGTGGACCTATCAACAACGCTCGTTCCTTCCTCACGGCTCAGCAAAAGACGGGTTTGCCACAGCGCAACCGGTCTACCTCACGACCCAGCAGGAGAATCCGAATGGTGCCTCAGTGCTCGTTCTGGTCGACGGCACGGATCATGACGACTTGCTATCTTTTGAACGATGCCTGTTCCTATTCGATGGAAAGGACGTGGACGCCGTCGCCCGGGCCCGGGAACGGTGGCGCGCAGACAAGGCCGCCGGCCACGAAGTCATCTATTGGCAGCAGACTCCGGAAGGACGCTGGGAACGCGCTAGCTAATAGCGTATGCGCGCCGCATAAGGTGCGTGACGGATAAGAGTTGGTAGCGGCGCGCTTTCTCGACTATAAACCGCGCCGCGCGCCCCTCTGAAATTTGAACCCTGAGGCCCACCTGATGGTTGTCGAACGCACCCTTTCGATTCTCAAACCGGACGCTACCCGCCGTAACATTACGGGCAAAGTAAATGCGCGGTTCGAAGAAGCCGGATTACGTATTGTCGGGCAGCGCCGTCTACGCCTCTCGGCGGAGCGTGCCAAGGAATTCTACGCTGTTCACAAAGACCGTCCCTTCTATACGGACCTCTGCGCGTTCATGAGTAGCGGCCCCGTGATCGTACAGGTTTTGGAGGGCGAGAACGCTATCCTGAGAAACCGGGAAGTGATGGGTGCGACGAATCCTACGGCCGCTGATCCCGGCACAATTCGCAAAGATTTTGCCGAATCGATTGAAGCCAATACGGTGCATGGGTCAGATTCGCCGGAAAACGCGGCCGAAGAAGTCGCGTTCTTTTTTGGGGATGACGATATCGTCGGCTAGCTAGCTCCAAGTCGGGCGCGTCGATCAAGGCGTCGGGTTAATCAGCACGCTTTGGGCGGGGTTGGCACCCGCGATCTCAACAACATCTCCACGAACGCGGGTGCGATTCTCGGCAATTAGCCTTAGTGCATGCGGGAAGCAAATATGTTCGGCTTCCAGCACCCGCGTTGCCAGCTGATCGGCATCATCATCCGGTAGGATTGCAACGGCGGCTTGGACAATGATGGGACCATTGTCCATTTCGGGTCGAACATAATGAACTGTGCAACCGCCAAAACGAACTCCGGCGTCAATTGCGCGTTGATGGGTGTTGAGACCGGGAAATGCGGGCAAGAGGGACGGGTGAATATTGATAAGCCGGTCGTACCAATGGTTGACGAATGTGGGCGTCAAGATACGCATGAATCCCGCGAGGCAGACAAACGATACGGACGCGGCCTCGAGGATACCGGATAGTTTGGTTTCGAAACTTGCCCGGTCGTCGAAGTCCTTGTGATTGACAATCTCAGTCGCGATCCCGCTTGCTTGGGCGCGTTCGAGACCTAACGCGCCGGGAACATTCGAAACAACCAGCGAAATCTCGGCGGGAAATGAGGACAAGGCGCAAGCGTCGATAAGCGCCTGAAGGTTCGTGCCCCGCCCTGAAATTAGAACGCCGACTTTGAGGCGTGCCACGTTAGGACCATTTCATGAGGCAAGTTCGAACGATTCGGATCAGCTCAAAGGGAAATACTATGCCTGTATCATTTATCGACACCTGTCTCTCTAAAGGTGTATCTGTTGGCGCGAGCGTTCGCATAGATATCGCAGTGACCCTGAGCCCGATGTCAAAGATAAGTCACCATAATTGATCGCTACCGCTTTGCAATATTCGTTGGACGCGCGGTGATCACCCGACTTTCCATGTTGTTCGGGCTACTGTTGTTGGGTGCTTCGCAGCACGCTGCCATGGCTGCGGGCGATGTCTATTCGGTCGAAAATGTTGCCGTTGACCAAACTGCTGAGACCGCAGCGGCGGCGCGCGATATCGCATTGGCGGGCGGCCAGCAACGAGCGCTTCGACGATTACTGGAACGACTTACCCTAGCTGCCGATCATCGACGACTACCAGAGGTTGCCAAAAAGGCGATTGCCGAATTGGTCAAAGGTATAGAGATCTCTGAAGAGAAGACGTCGCCGAAGCGCTACATCGCGACGTTGAGTGTTACGTTTAAGAAAGAGCGCGTCCGTGGGTTGCTTCGCGCGAACGGCATTTCCTTCTCAGAGACCCGTGCGAAACCGATTTTACTATTGCCGGTCTTTCGCGCTGCGGGGGCCGTGCGTCTGTGGCAGGATCCGAATCCTTGGCGCGACGCCTGGTCGAACGTAAGCATTGGTTCAGATGCGCCAGTTCCATTCGTCGTTCCAGCGGGAGAACTGGCAGATGTTGCCTCGATCAGCGCAACACAGGCACTAGCCGGTGATAAGCGGCGCCTCGATGTTATCGCGGATCGCTATGGCGTTGGCGATACACTGGTCGCATTCGCTGAGCTCGATGTGGATCTTGCCACGCGCGCCAAGCGACTGCAGGTTTCGTTGCGCCAGCAGGGTCCGACCGGACCAAATTTGATTGTGGAAAGTTTCTCAAGCGCGGGACAGGAGACTGAGGCTGCATTAATCACTCGAGCGGTCGCCGGAATCGCCGTGGGGATCCAAGAACGGTGGAAGGAAGCTACGCTCATCCGCTTCGACAAAGAGCGAAGCCTAAGCGCGCGCGTGCCCTTAAGCGGATTGCGGGATTGGATCGTGGTTCGCAAACGTCTCACCGATAACAGCCTGGTTCAGCGGGTCGACCTCACATCGCTGTCCGTTGAAAGTGCTCGAGTAGTGCTGCACTACTGGGGCGATATCGAGCGGCTTGCGATCGCACTCACACAAAGCAATCTTAGGCTCGAAGAAGATACTAATGGGTTTTGGACTGTGATCCGTTTCGATGGGTCATAGGTCGCTATGCGCGGGATGAATATACCTAACTCAATAAGCCTTGGTCGGCTTCTCGCCGTTCCGGTGACGATCTGGTTGATCATTGCAGGGCAAATGCAAGGCGCATTTTGGGTTTTTGTTGCGGCGGGGGTTTCAGATGCCGTCGATGGTTTCGTTGCAAAGCGATTTGGCCGCAGGACCGAACTCGGACGCTACCTCGATCCACTGGCGGATAAAACGCTTCTCGTAAGCATCTATATTACACTCGGTACACAAGGTCATTTGCCAGCTTGGCTGGTATTACTCGTCGTTACGCGAGATCTCCTTATTGTTGGTGGGGCGCTCCTCTCGGCGTTGTTGTCGCAGCCGCTCTCTCTACAACCTGCCCCGATCAGCAAGGCTAATACGGTAGCGCAGATCGCACTTGCGGCATTTGTGCTCGGCCAAATCGGCTTTGGCTTGTCGATGGAGGTGGTTACCCAGGGTGCCGTCTATCTGGTCGCGATCACGACTGCAGTATCTGGCGCGAACTATCTCGGTGCCTGGTTGCGGCGAAGCAACCATGTTGAAAAGAAAACCTATCTTTGAGGTTGGCACTGGCATTCGAGGCGGTGCATTTCGGCGCAACGGACAACAATAATGGTCCAAGGTGAGCACACGGCAGTTTACTCTCGATTTTGAGCATAGGCCGGCACTCGGGCACGATGATTTCGTCGTCGCCGGTGCCAACCGCGATGCCGTTGCTTGGATCGATCGCTGGCCCGACTGGCCAGCGGTTGGAACAGTCATCGTCGGGCCCCCAGGATCGGGCAAAACACATCTCACCAGCGTGTGGAAGTCGCGGTCGGGTGCAGGGCTTATTGGATTTGAGGCCCTCGAAACAGACCCAGCAATCGCGCTCTTGGGTGAGGAAACTGCGATGGTCGTCGAGGGATTGGATCACCCGGTCAGCAAGCAAGCTGAAACAGAACTCCTCCACTTGTTCAACGTTCTCGCCGAAAGACAGGGATCTTTGTTGTTAACCGCGCGGACAGCTCCGGCCCAGTTGCCATTGTCGCTCGCTGATCTCGCGTCGCGCGTGCGCGCTTTACCAGTTATTAGGATGCAACAACCCGACGATGCGCTACTCGGCGCAGTCTTGCGCAAGCTATTTGCCGATCAGCAATTGTCGGTTGGTCAGGAGGTGATTCGCTACCTGTTGCGCCATGGCGAAAGGTCGTTCGCGGCCGCACGTCGAAACGTTGGTACGCTCGACCGAGCCGCTCTTGAGCGTAAGTGCGAGATATCGGTCTCTTTGGTCAGAGATATCCTTGATGATTGACGAGCTTTGACCGCTGGCTAAACCCATAACATTAGTTTAACAATTCCCGATATATGATTGTATTATAACAATAATAACTAACAAAAATGAGGACTAACAATTGAGAGCGCAGCCAGAAGGCAATGTCGCCGCGGTGACGCCTGCTATTAGTCAAAGCGCGACTATTGAGCCGACCGTGAACGAGCGTTTCATCAACCGTGAGTTGGCGTGGCTTGCCTTTAATGAGCGCGTACTCGAAGGCGCCAGCAATCAACGCCATCCAATCTTCGAACGTCTGCGGTTCCTCGCCATCTCCGCAATCAACCTCGATGAATTTTATATGGTTCGGGTTGCGGGCCTTCGCGGCCAGGTACAGGCCGGTGTTCCGCACCGTAGCTTTGATGGCTTGACTCCCAACGAACAGCTGACGCGTGTGATTTACGCAGCCACGGCGCTTATCGAACGTCAACAGGAAACCTGGCGCAATCTGCGCCAAGAGCTCGCTGATGCAGGGATCAAGGTGCTCGACCCGGCCGATATGAGCGAATCGGACTGCGACTGGCTGGAGCAGTATTTCCTGAAGCATATTTTTCCGGTGTTAACACCGTTTGCCATCGACCCAGCCCATCCATTTCCATTTATTCCCAACTTTGGGTTTGGTGTCGTGTTCGAGCTCGCCCATCGCGAGGATGCGACGTTGCGAAATGCGTTGGTAAGGGTGCCAGCTCAAATTGGACGCTTCGTCCGGCTGCCTGGTGATGGTGATCGTTTTATTACCGTGGAAAACACAATTGAGCTGTTCTTCGATAAACTTTTCCCCAACTACCGGGTCGTTTCGCGGGGCCTATTCCGAATTATCCGCGATAGCGATCTTGAAATTGAGGAAGAGGCTGACGATCTCGTCCAGCTGTTCGAAACAGCGCTTAAAAGGCGTCGTCGCGGGAGTGTGATTCGCCTCAAATTCGACATAGCGACGCCGAAACACCTTCAGCAATTCGTCATTGAGAATCTGGAAGCGGAGGATGCCAACGTTCTCATCGTTGACGGTTTGCTCGGCCTGTCTGAAACCAACCAATTAATAGACAATCGTAGCGCCGACTTCGTATTCCCGTCTTACTTACCTCGATTTCCCGAGCGAATTCGCGATTTTGGCGGTGATTGCTTTGCCGCGATCAGCGTTAAGGACATTATTGTTCATCACCCCTATGAGAGCTTCGACGTGGTGGTTCAGTTTATACGTCAGGCGATGAACGATCCCGACGTGGTCGCAATCAAGCAAACGCTTTATCGCACCAGTGATGATTCGCCTATTGTTGAGGCTTTGATCGAGGCAGCCGAGGCAGGCAAATCCGTGACCGCCCTCGTCGAACTCAAGGCCCGTTTTGACGAGGAAGCGAACATTCGTTGGGCGCGAGATATGGAACGAGCCGGCGTGCAAGTGGTGTTCGGTTTCATTCACCTGAAGACCCACGCTAAGGTTTCACTGGTGATTCGTCGCGAGGGTGGGGAATTACGGAGCTACGGTCATTTCGGAACCGGTAACTACCATCCTGTCACGGCCAAGAGTTACACAGATTTGTCGTTCTTTACCGCCAATCCGGCGTTGTGCCGTGACGCGATGCTCTTGTTCAACTTTCTCACCGGCTACGCCCAACCAGATCATTTCGAAAAAATTTCCATTTCACCTCTTAATCTGCGCGACACGATCATGGAACTCATCGATGACGAAATCGCTTGCGCGCAGGCCGGCCAGCCCGCGGCAATCTGGGCTAAGCTAAACGCACTTGTAGATCCCGAGGTGATCGATGCGCTGTACCGTGCATCGCAAGCCGGCGTAGATATCGAACTCGTGGTGCGAGGTGTTTGCTGCTTGCGCCCCGGCGTACCAGGCTTGTCCGAAACGATCCGCGTCAAAAGCATCGTCGGACGGTTCCTTGAGCACTCGCGCATCGTCTGCTTCGGCGCAGGGCACGGTCTGCCCTCGCCGGAAGCCAAGATCTTCATCACGTCGGCTGATTGGATGCCGCGAAACTTTGACCATAGGGTTGAGGTTTTTATTCCGATTGAGAACCCAACTGTCCACGAACAAGTCCTTGATCAAATCATGGTCACCAATCTTAGGGACGTGCAGCAGAGTTGGTCCATGAATCGTGATGGAACCTATACGCGCGAGCCCTCGTCAGTGGGTGGCTTCGATGCCTTCGAATATTTTATGACCAACCCGAGTCTGTCGGGGCGTGGCAAATCGCTCCGCGAGTCCGGCCCGCCGAAAATAGTTCATCTCGATCACTAGTCGTCGTGACGCTAGCCTCGCCAAACGTGGCATCGGCCGCGACGGAAGCCGGGCGGCCCTACGTCGGTGTGATTGACATAGGATCCAACTCCGTACGCCTGGTGGTTTATGACGGCCTGACACGCGCGCCGGCGCCGGTATTCAACGAGCGAGTTCTCTGCGGACTAGGGCGCTCGATCTCGACAACGGGACGATTGGATCCGGACGGAATTGATATCGCGCTTCGTACTCTGTGCCGCTTTCAGACCATTGCCAGTGATCTAGGTGCGGAATTAATCGATACGGTGGCGACTGCAGCGGTTCGCGATGCTTCAGATGGCGCTGATTTTGAAGCGCGACTTAAACGGGATCTGGGATTGCCCGTGCGGGTGCTAAGCGGGACCGACGAAGCACGAATATCAGCACTTGGTGTGGTCAGCGGGAGCCCCGGTGCAGATGGGGTCATGGGCGATCTTGGTGGCGGTAGCCTCGAACTTGTTGAGCTCGACCACGGCGAACCGAAGCGAAGCGTGACCTTACCGCTGGGTTCCCTTCGGCTAGGCCCCGTGAGAGGGCAAAAACTGAAAGGGGAGATTGATACCGCGTTAGCTGACGTTGCCTGGCTGGACAGCCGTTCAGACTGCACGCTGTTTGCCGTCGGTGGGAGTTGGCGGTCACTTGCGAGGTTGCATATCGCGCAAAACCGATATCCCGTCAGTATTATCCACAACTACGTAATGAGCAGATTGACGGCGGAAGAGCTCACGAGCTTAATCTCGAAGATGGGCCACGAGTCGCTCAATGGAATCGCCGGCGTGCCGAAGCGCCGCGTCGAAAGCTTGCCGGCGACAGCAATGACGCTGCTCCGATTGCTACGCTTGATCCGCCCGCGCGAGGTCGTTTTTTCCGCCCTTGGCTTGCGCGAGGGGCTCCTCTTTCAAAGACTTTCGAAGGATGTGCGGCGGGAGGATCCGTTGCTGGTTGGCTGCCACCAACTCATCGCGCGAGAGGGCCGAGGGTTCGACGATGGCGAGGCTTTGTGGAACTGGCTGCGTCCGGTACTCGGCGACGCTACCGGAGAAAAATCGCGACTTTGCCGAGCCGCATGTACATTACGCGACGTCGCCTGGCGAACCCATGCCGCCTACCGCGCTGACGAAGCACTAACCCACGTAATTCGTGCGCCGTTCACGGGAGTCAATCATCCGGGCCGCGTGTTCCTCGGGCTAGCCTTGTATGTTCGCTACGGCGGCGAACTCGGGGACGATATTTTGATCCCCTACCATCGTATGCTTGATGAGCAGGCATCCAACGACGCCGTGTCGCTGGGGGCCGGCTTGCGTCTGGCATCTACCTTAGCCGCGGATGGCAATCGTCTCACCGGCGTAGGCAGTTTGTACATCAGCGGTAATAAACTGGTTCTCGCGCTTAGCCAGAAAGGTCGCTTACTTTATAGCGATCTCGTTAGCCGTCGTTTGGACGCGTTGGCCCGTGCGGTTGGTTGTCGTGCCGAGGTCGCTCACGAGGAGCTTCGAGCAACTTAGAAACAGGCCCGTTGGAATTGCTTAGGCGCCGGAGGCCGTGCTCACGAGTGTTAGGCGCCCGCCATCGACCGCCAGCGCGAGCTCGCCACGTTTGAGTGCGAGAGCGTCCTCTCCGAATAGCTCTCTCCGCCACCCACAAAGGGCAGGGATGTCCGCCTCGCCATTGGCAAGTGCTATGCGCTCAAGGTCTTCGGCGCTGGCTATGAGTTTCTGGGCAACGTCATGGTGGTCGCTTTTCATTCTGAGTAACACTCGAAGCAACTCAACCAGTGGTCCCGCACCACGGGGCAAAGGTTTGCGTGCATGGGTCTCCGGCAGCTCGTTATCTTCAACCGCAGCCCCTCGGCTAACCGCCGCGAGGATCGCCTGGGCTTCAGGGCGCTCAGCATAGTTCTTCGGAAATGAACGCACCCGCCGGAGGTCGTCAAGATTGTGCGGCGCGTCGGCGGCAACGGCCAATAGAACCTCGTCGCGAAGCACCCGGTTACGCGGTTTGTCGCGCTGCTGGGCTTCGAGATCGCGCCACGCCGCAAGTTCTTTCAAAAGGGCAAGGAAGCGCCCACCGCGATTGCGAGTCTTGATGCGACGCCAAGCGTCGTCGGGATGTGCGGCATAGGTTTCAGGATTGGCGAGAACAGCCATCTCCTCGTCAAGCCAGCGCTCTCGCCCCGAGCCCTTCAATCGAGAGCGCAGTTTTTCGTAGACCAGGCACAAATGGGTCACATCGGACAGAGCGTAGTCGACCTGGCGTTCACTAAGGGGGCGTCGCGCCCAATCGGTAAATTGGGAAGATTTGTCGATTTTGGCTCCCGCGAGTTTGCCGGCAAGTTTCTCGTAACCGACAGAGTCGCCGAAACCGCATACCATCGCGGCAATTTGCGTATCAAAAAGTGGTGCCGGCACGATGCCACGGTCGTGGTGAAAGATTTCGAGATCCTGACGCGCAGCGTGAAACACCTTCACAATCTGCGGCGCGGCCAACAGGTCGTAAAAAGGAGTGAGATCAAGCCCTTCTGCGAGAGGGTCGATCGCCGCCGCCTCTTGCCCGGCGGCAACTTGGATTAAGCACAATCGTGACCAATACGTGCTCTCACGCATAAACTCGGTATCGACCGCGATGTAGGGTTGTCCAGCTAGACGCTCACACAATGCGGAGAGCGCGCTGGTATTCTCGATAATTAGCATCGTACGTGTCTATACACGAAGCAAGCATGGTCGCGCTATTCCCGTGCTTGACAATATTACCCGAACATGCGGTTTTCGCGCCGCCGGTCCGGGGCGGATGTTCAGGGTTTCTCCGAGTGGTCCGGGTTCTAAAGACGCTCTATCTGCCCAACGCCGAGCCGCGAGGAACGAGCCATGCACGCATATCGAACGCACACCTGTGGCGAATTGCGCCGCCACCACGTTGACCAGATTGTCCGGCTTTCCGGATGGGTTCATCGCAAGCGCGATCATGGCAATCTGCTATTCGTCGATTTGCGGGATCACTACGGCATTACCCAATGCGTCGTGGAAACCGAAGAAGGTGCGTTCGCAACGATAGAAGGCATCCGATCGGAGAGTGTGATCACGGTAACGGGCCGCATCGTTGAACGGAGCGACGACACCGTTAACAAAGCGATCCCCACCGGTGAAGTTGAGGTGCGAATAGAGGAACTTTCGATTCAATCGGAAGCGGCCGAGCTGCCAATGCCGGTCTTTGGCGAGCAGGAGTATCCAGAAGAAATCAGGCTTCGTTACCGTTTCATCGATCTCAGGCGCGAGCAGATGCATCGCAATATCATGCTACGCGGTTCGGTAATCGCGAGCATTCGCAGGCGCATGCTTGAGCAAGGGTTCATGGAGTTCCAGACGCCGATCCTGACCGCCAGCTCACCCGAAGGCGCCCGCGATTTCCTGGTGCCGAGCCGGATCCATCCCGGCACTTTCTACGCGCTGCCGCAGGCACCTCAACAATTCAAGCAGCTTATTATGATCGCGGGCTTCGATCGCTATTTTCAGATTGCGCCGTGCTTTCGTGACGAAGATGCGCGTGCCGACCGCTCTCCCGGCGAGTTCTATCAACTCGATCTCGAGATGTCCTTCGTGACCCAAGAAGACGTTTTCAACGCGGTTGAGCCAGTCCTGCACGGCGTTTTTGAAGAATTCGCTGACCGGCCGGTTACACCCCTACCGTTTCCGCGCATTCCCTACGATGACGCGATGCTGAAATACGGGACGGACAAACCGGACCTCGGCAATCCGTTGGTGATAAGCGATGTCACCAGTGTGTTTGCGGACTCAAACTTCAAAATCTTTGCGAAGGCGGTAGCAGGTGGGGCGGTGGTTCGAGCAATTCCCGCTCCCGGCGGAGCCAGCAAGCCCCGCTCGTTCTTCGACAAGATGAACGATTGGGCGCGCGAGGAGGGGGCCGCCGGTCTCGGCTACATCATTTTCGATGGCGAGGAAGCAAAGGGGCCGATCGCCAAGCAGCTTGACGCGGAGCAGCTAACTCAGATTCAAAATGAGACGGGCGTGGGTAGTGGTGATGCCGTATTCTTTGCTACCGCCAAGGCACCGGTTGCCGCTGAATTGGCTGGCAAGGCGCGCACCCGGATTGCTGAGGAACTTGAGCTGGTCGACCACTCGCAGTTTCACTTCTGTTGGGTGATTGATTTTCCGATGTACGAGATCGACGAGACCACCGGAAAAATTGGCTTCAGCCATAATCCATTCTCGATGCCGCAGGGGGGCCTTGAGGCTCTAAAGTCAGAGGATCCGCTAACGATCAAGAGCTACCAGTACGACATCGTGTGCAACGGCGTCGAGCTATCGAGCGGTGCGATTCGGAACCATCTACCGGAGATTATGTTCAAAGCCTTCGAGATTGCGGGCTACTCGCGAGAAGATGTTGTGGCCAAGTTCTCCGGGATGCTGCACGGTTTGAGCTATGGGGCGCCACCCCATGGCGGGCTAGCCCCAGGCATAGATCGCATGGTAATGTTAATCGCGAACGAACCCAATATTCGGGAGGTCATTTTGTTTCCCATGAACCAGCGGGCGGAGGATCTGATGATGGGCGCGCCATCGGTGGCAGATGCGCATCACTTGCGCGAACTCCATTTGAAACTTGTCACGCCGGATACGCCAAAGGCGGCCGACTAGCCCATAATTACTTCGAGGACATGCCTGCTTACGCCCTGAAATTGTAACGAGCCACTGGGAGAGATCTTTAGTTTACCGCACGGCGCTTAAGAAAAATTTTCTTTCTTCTTAGAAAAAAGCGCTGTAATTCAACGCCCTCTGGGTGGTTCCTCACACCAAAAAAAGAGGGGCGCCGAAGCGCCCCTAGTTGTAGCAGGGAGGACTACCAATGCTTACTAAGCGTTACTCGTAACAAGCGCTCACGAACAGCCGCTTGTTGAGCCGCATGTCCCGCACTTGAGGCATGTGCCGTTACGCACCAGCGTAAAGTTGCCACACTCATTGCAAGCGTCGCCCTCGTAGCCTTTCATCCGCGCTTCGCGGATGCGTACAGCCACACTGTCGCTCGCGCTGACGGTCGTTGCCGTGACAACAGCTGCCGCCGCGCCACCGTGCGCATCAAGAGCGACGGTGGCGGCCACTGCTTCGGCCGTAGCCGAAGCGGTGGTTCCTGTGGCGGCGAGGCTGTCCCCGTTCACCACATATAGGTTTGTTCGCATATACCCGTTGCCGGCGACGTCCATCATCGCCGCAAACGAGTCGCCTTCGCTGTTAGGCACTGCCTGGCCCTTGGGGCTTTCTTCTATTCCTGTGCCGAGCGCATCGTGCCGAAGGTCATCGGGTTCGACATGGGAAAGATCGTTGCGTCCGAGATACGACACCGCAAGTTCGCGAAATAGATAGTCGAGCACGGATGTCGCCATTTTTATCGCATCATTGCCCTCAACCATTCCGGCCGGCTCAAACCGCGTGAATGTATAAGCCTCGACAAACTCCTCCAAAGGAACGCCGTATTGCAGGCCCAGACTGATGGAGATCGCAAAACTATCCATCAGGCTCCGGAATGCAGACCCTTCCTTATGCATATCGATGAAGATTTCGCCGAGTTGGCCGCTTTCATACTCGCCAGTTCGTAAGTAGACCTTATGGCCTCCGACCACAGCTTTTTGGGTGTAGCCTTTGCGCCGCTGCGGTAACCGCCGCCGTACCCCGCGTTCAGCGAGTTCACGTGCCAATGCTGTGGCAAGTATTTGCGCTTTGGTCGTGGCCGGCGCCTCGTGCAGTTCCTCGATGTCGAACTCGTCGTCGTCATCAATCTTGAGCGCGGCGAGCGGTTGCGAAAGCTTCGACCCGTCGCGGTATAGCGCGATCGCCTTAAGCCCCAAACTCCATGCCAGGAGATATGCGCTCTTGCAATCCTCGACCGTCGCCTTATTCGCCATATTGATGGTCTTCGAGATGGCGCCGGAGATATAGGGTTGTGCCGCCGCCATCATGCGAATGTGGCTTTCGGTCGAAAGATATCGAGTGCCACTGCGACCACACGGTGTCGCACAATCAAAGACCGCGAGATGCTCGTCCATGAGGTGCGGTGCACCCTCTAGGGTCATGGCGCCGCAGCAATAGAGATTCGCGGCTTCAATATCGGCCTTGGAGAACCCGAGATGGCTGAGAAGATCAAAACCGGGATCTTCTAAATCTGCCGAATCTAAGCCCAGGTTATTGACGCAAAACTCTTCGCCCAGAGTCCATTTGTTGAACGCGTATTTAATATCAAACGCGCTCTTCAGGGCTTCATCGAGTTTGCTTAGGGCGTCCTCGGTAAAGCCCCGCTCGATAAGAGCCTCGTAGTCAAGGTTTGGCGCATCTTCCAAGCTTCCGTGACCTAACGTATAGCGCGAGATATCGCGTATTTGATTGCTGTCGTAGCCGAGCCGCTCAAGCGCCTCGGGAATAGTACGGTTGATAATGCGGAAGTAGCCGCCACCGGCGAGTTTCTTAAACTTGACCACCGCGAAATCAGGCTCGATGCCGGTGGTATCGCAATCCATCACCAAGCCGATTGTTCCGGTGGGTGCGACCACGGTAGTTTGCGCGTTGCGGTATCCGTGCTTCTCCCCTCCTGCCACCGCTAGATCCCACGCGCGCGCAGCGGCTACCGTCAGCGCTGGGTCTGGGCAGGCCATAGCATCCAGCGGGACCGGGTCGACGGCCAACCCTTCATAGCCATCGCTATGGCCATACGATGCTCGGCGATGATTGCGCATCACCTGCAACATTGTGTCTCGATTTTCTTCGAACCTAGGGAAGGCGCCGAGTTCGGCAGCCATTTCCGCCGATGTTGCGTAACTGGTGCCGCACATGATCGCCGTGATCGAACCGCACATTGCACGGCCTTCGGCACTGTCGTAGGGAATTCCAGACGCCATTAGGAGTGCGCCGATGTTGGCGTAGCCCAAACCGAGCGTTCGGTACTGGTAGGACAACTCGGCGATCCGACGCGACGGGAACTGCGCCATCAGGACCGATATTTCTAGTACCAAGGTCCAGATCCGAACCCCGTGCTCAAATGCAGCTATGTCGAAACTACCATCAGGCCGACGGTAGGTCATAAGGTTTATCGACGCGAGATTACAAGCCGTATCGTCGAGGAACATGTACTCCGAGCACGGGTTGGATGCACGAATCTCGCCGCCTGCCGGGCAAGTATGCCAGTCGTTGATAGTGGTGTGATATTGAATTCCGGGATCGGCTGATGCCCATGCAGCGTAGCCAATCTGATCCCACAAATCGGCGGCTTTCACCCGTTTTGAGACCTCCCCATCGGTGCGACGGATCAACTCCCACTCGCCATCGTCGAGAACGGCGCTGACGAAATCATCGGTGACTCGCACGGAGTTGTTAGCGTTCTGACCCGCGACGGTTAAGTAAGCGTCGCCGTCCCAATCGATGTCGTAAGTTGGGAAGTCGATTTCCTCATAGCCTTGTTGCGCGAATTGAATGACCCGCTGGACGTAATTCTCAGGGATCATCGCTTGGCGCGCTTTGCGGATCGCTTTCTTTAGTTCTGGATTGTCCGAGGGTGTAAAGCGTGAGGGGCCCTCAAGCGCGTGACAAGCTCGAATTATCGCATTGAGATGCTTGTCGCAAAGTTTTGAACCGGAAACGAGCGCCGCAACCTTTTGTTCTTCAATCGTCTTCCAACTGATGAAGTCCTCGATGTCCGGGTGGTCAATGTCGACAACCACCATCTTGGCCGCGCGGCGCGTAGTCCCGCCGGATTTGATCGCACCAGCCGCCCGGTCGCCGATCTTTAGGAAACTCATCAATCCGGATGATTTGCCACCGCCGGAGAGATTCTCGCCGCTACCGCGCAGGTTCGAGAAATTCGACCCGGTCCCCGAGCCATACTTAAACAGACGGGCTTCACGCACCCAGAGGTCCATAATTCCGCCATCATTCACAAGGTCGTCGGTAACGCCCTGAATGAAGCATGCGTGCGGTTGGGGATGCTCGTACGCGCTCTCAGATCTGACCAACTCACCCGATTTGAAATCTACATAGTGGTGCCCTTGGGCCGGACCATCTATGCCATACGCCCAATGAAGACCGGTGTTGAACCACTGCGGAGAATTGGGCGCGCCCATCTGACTGGCGAGCATGAAACACATCTCGTCGTAGAACGTGCGGGCATCGGTTTCGCCGTCGAAATAGCCACCCTTCCAACCCCAATATGCCCAAGTCCCGGCGAGCCGGTTGAAAACCTGTGTCGCCGACGTTTCGCCAACGGACCGCTCGTTTTCTGGTAGTTCATTGAGCGCAGTTTGATCCGGGACACTGCGCCACAACCACGATGGGACGTCGTTTTCCTCGACCCGTTTAAGGCGCGCGGGAACGCTGGCTTTGCGGAAATATTTTTGGGCCAAGATGTCACAGGCGACCTGCGACCAACTACTCGGCACCTCGATTTCACTCATCGTAAATACGATTGAGCCGTTCGGATTCCGAATTTCGCTCGCGGTGAGGCGAAACTCTATGCTTTCGTATGGTGACTGACTTGCAACCGTGAAACGACGCTCAATACGCATCTAAGCCCCCAACTACCTATAAACCTCCGCCACGACCCCTCTGTGGCAATTACCACACGCAGCAGGTCACCATCTTCTATATCTTGAGGTTCTCCGACCGCAGGGCCCAACATCTAGACAGGATGGACCGGTGCCGTCAATAAAATTTTGTGATAAAAATGAGACGACCCACAACATCTAGTGTCGGCGACGAATCAAATCTTGTGTATTTCCTTTGGAATCAACGATTTGGCGCCGCGTTCTCCGTCGGGCTCTTATCGTCGATCGAAATTCGACCGACTGTAGATCGTTTGAGGTCGCCGCGGATTGCGATGTTTGCCGACGATCATGTGCCTGGACGATCGCTATCCCGAGTGCGATAGTCGCGCCAAATGTGGGCATGAAATGCCAAATTCAAAGGCTTTCACCGAGTGAGATTGTTGTTATGGGTTTGCTGAGCCAAATATTTACCTGGTGGAACGGCGCCACACCGTGGACCCGGTTTTTTACGTGGCGGCATGGTCAAAAGGTCGGCACCGATCAGTTTGGCAATCTCTATTTCAAAGAAAAGAATGGTC
>Ga0115002_10003030_pt1 | contig 21387 bp, 22 predicted proteins | sample ArcticOcean_MG_C_8_FD_89576 | JGI IMG/M metagenome (GOLD analysis project Ga0115002, IMG submission 89576) | Marine microbial communities from western Arctic Ocean - ArcticOcean_MG_CB11_86 | ecosystem: Environmental > Aquatic > Marine > Oceanic | place: Arctic Ocean: Canada Basin | collected... | reverse complement strand
GTAGAATTTTAGTGTGAAATTCCGCACTGTACTTTAAAATACCCGCAATAATTACTGCCCAGCCGAATAATTTGATGCGTAGCTTGCTAGGCTGGACGGGTATCACATGACGCGCGACCTCTGGTGGCGCTTTGCAAGGAGCGAAGAAGATGGCAGATGCCACCTTGACTGACGAATCTTTGACCAACCACAAAAGCATGTCGCTGATCGTAACTAAGGGCACGTTGGATTGGGGCTATCCGCCTTTTATCCTCGCCACAACGGCTGCCGCCATGGGGCTCAAAGTCTCCATGTTCTTCACTTTTTATGGTCTTAACCTACTGCACAAGAAACTCGACCTAGGAATTTCCACCCTCGGTAATCCGGGCATGAAAATGCCGATGATGGGCATGCATATGGGAATGCCCAACATGATGGGCATGATTCCCGGCGTCGATGGCATGGCCACTGGCATGATGAAAAATCTGATTAAGAAAAAAGGCGTGGCCTCAATCGAGGATTTACGCGAAGCGGCGGTCGAATCCGACGTTGAAATGATTGCCTGTCAAATGACCATGGATTTGTTCGAATATGAGATGAAAGACCTGATCGATGGCCCCGAATTAGGCGGCGCCGCAACCTATATCGAAACCGCGACCAAATCAGATATCAATCTGTTTGTCTGAGCGCGCGATTTCTCAACCAGCTAGTGGAGATACAAGTTAAATGGCCACCCAGACTCTCGATACCAAAGGGCTGAACTGCCCACTTCCCATTCTCAAAGCCAAGAAGGCACTGGGCGGCTTGTCGACCGGCGATACGCTTGAAGTTCTCTCGACCGACCCCGGTGCGGTGAAAGACTTCGAAGCGTTTTGCCGTCAGACCGGCAATGAATTACTCGAATCTGGTGAGAATAGTGGCGTGTTCACATTTTTGATCAAGGCCTCGGCATAGATGCGGGGCACGTCTTGCCGGCGCGGATTTGTCTGCGCATTCAGAAACGACGAAAAATGAGGTGCCGCTTGGTTGGGTTGTTTATGGGTTCAGCGCGATAGCATGCTCCTTCCGCGCAGACGGAACCTCCCTCCGGAATGCGCCCAGCATTCCGTTAAGGGTGCCAAGCCAAGCGCGCGGATGCGCGCGCCCGGCGCTTGAGGGCTTCTTAAAAATAACACCCCAACAGCGCTCGGCAAAGATATTGTTTAAAACCGCCGCATTGGTGTATGTATCGCCCCAACTTCAAAGCTTTCACGGGTGGATACGCGACACCACACAACACCCCGCCCACAACATAATATCTCATCTGTATTTAAGGAGACTTTCCATGGCTGAAGCCAGCGCACGGCACATTCTGGTTGATGACGAAGCATTCTGCGAAGAATTGAAGACAAAAATTTCCGATGGCGAGGATTTTGCTGACTTGGCCAAGGAGCATTCCTCCTGCCCGTCCGGCAAAAGCGGCGGCGAACTTGGCACTTTTGGCCCCGGCCAGATGGTGCCGGAATTTGACACCGTGGTGTTCAGCGCGCCGGTGAAGGAAGTTCAAGGCCCGGTCAAAACCCAGTTCGGCTATCACCTGCTTGAGGTAACAAGCCGCACGGACTAATCATCCGGGCGTCTTGATTTATTGATTGGTCCCTGCGCCGAGCGCGCGCATCCGCCCCCTTGGCTACCTCGATAACTCGGGCGCCCTCTTTTTATAGACCCTGCCGGGCGCGCGCATCGGCGCGCTTGGCTTGGCGCCCTTGCCGGAATGCTGGTCGCATTCCGCTTGGTGGTGCCGCTTGGTGGGGTTGTTTGTGAAGTCCCTCATTGGCCGACCGCACATGTTCACGCGCTGAGCTTGGCGCCACGAGAAATATTCAGCGCGATAGCACGCTCCTAACATGCAGACGGGACCTGACTCCGGAATGCATCATGCATTCCAGCAAGGGCGACCGCCCGCTCGAGTTAATACGAGGTAAGCCAAGAGCGCGGATGCGCTCGCCCGGCGCTTGAGGGTTCAAACCAAAGAGACAACATGATTAAGGCGTAACATTATGAAAATTCGACAATGCTAGAAAATGCTGCCTTTTGGGGGGCGAGTTGCGCGGTTGTTTGGGGAATCTCGGACTTTATTGCGCGCTTTGCCGGGCGTTCCGTCGGCGCCATGGCAGCGACCTTTGCCTTGATGATGGTTGGCGCGGTGCTGATTGCCGCCGCCATGGGCATTACCGGTCAGGATCTCATTCTTGAGACCGATGGATTGCATTATCTATTGGGCATCGGCTCAGCCACCGCGATTGGCTCGATATTATTTTACCATGCGGTGACACATGGGCCGGTGACGGTTGCCGCCCCTGTTGTTGCCTGTTACCCAGCAATCGCCATGCCGATCTCAGTCATTCTCGGCGCCCGGCCTAGCGTGATTTCGTGGGTTGCCATGGCGGTAACTCTGGCAGGTGTTTGGCTGGTCGCGCGCATGGCTGCGCCACAAACAGAAGATACCGGCGATGGCACTGCGGGCGCTGAAGCGGTGCCGGGCGGCAAAAAAACCGGCGAGAAATTCAGCCCGGCGGTGATCCGGCGCACGGCGCTGCTCGCCTTCCTGGCGGCGGCGATTTTTGCCTCAGCCCTAGCCACAGCCGCCGAACAGGCCGCTGCAATATATGGCCCGCTGCAGACCGTGCTGGTGATGCGCATTGTCGGCGCAATCATCGTCGCCATTGCGGTATTTTCGCTGAAGGAAAAGATGCGCTTTCCACTGCGCGCCTGGCCCCTCTTGATCGCCTTCGGCGTGCTCGATACCGCCGGCCATCTATTCATCTTTATCGGTCTCGGGCTGGAAAACGGCGAATATGCGATTGTCACCAGTGTCGCCTACACAGCGATAACCGTGCTGCTCGCCAGCTTTTTCCTACGCGAGCGGCTGACGCCAGGCCAATGGAGCGGCGTCGCCCTGGTGATCGCCGGTGTTGCCCTGCTCGCGATTTTTGGATGAGTGCCCGGGCGGCTAAACGCCGCACTTTCCGGGGTATCTTTTTATTTTTCAGGTCTAATTCTGCTAAACTCGCACCAGCCGGGAAAGAGAAAATTATGCAGAAGGAAGATCACCATGATACGCGGCATCCACCATGTTTCGATCTCGACCAATAATTTCGACGCGATGGTCCATTTCTATAAGGACCTCATCGGCCTGCCCTTCGCCACCAGCTTCGACTGGGAGGCCGGCAATTCCGCCCCGCCGATAAATGCGTCGGCCTAACTGACAGCGCCGTAAAGACCGCCCTGCTCCGCGCCAGAAACACTTTCGTTGATATATTTTAATATGTTAACCCCGTCGGCAAGGATGGCGACCCAAATCGCCGGGCATGCGACGCCGGCCTTACCCATATGTGCTTCGACGTCGTGGATATTGACGGAGAACATACCCGCTTCAGCGCCGCCAGGATCGAATTCCACACCGCGCCGGTTGAGATCGGCGGCATCGTCAAGGCGACCTATGGCCGCGATCCGGATGGCAATATCTTCGAACTTCAGGAAGTAATCAGCAAGTAACAGGAGTGGGCCGCCCGGGACGATGAGGGTATCGGCCCCGCTCGCGTCAAGAATGACTGTTTGACTACCATCATCGAGTTTCGTAGCCCTGCAAATAGAAGGGTCAACGGTGCCGGGGATAAACTTTTGGGTACTCATATGCAACGCACCAAAAGCCCTCTCACCACTGCGGAAAGAGGGTACGATTCCAGCTTATATTTGCGGAACTATAACCTAGGTTTAAGTATTAACAAAATGTTGACTATGAAACTAAATTATAGTTTACACTGCTAACAAGTTTTTATTTGCATAATTCTCAAATAAATCTCCTGTAATACTGTATAAATAACGTAATTAATTATTGTATATTTGTAAATAAATACGATAAATTCTGGTATTTCCACGCCCAATTTGGCCGGATACAAACAAAAACACAGCCCTATTTTGGCTAATTCCATACAATTTCAGCACAAATTTTTTATTCACCTACCGCAAGCAATGTGTTTCCGCTAAAACCCTGCTGCATTAACCCGCGCGGAAAAATTAATCCCGGCGCGACGCAGGGAGAAAGGTGAAATAATGACGGATAGTTACAATAAGGGCTTCCCAGTTTCATGGGATCAATTACACCGCGATGGCAGGGCGCTCGCCTGGCGGCTGGCTGAAATGGGGCCTTTCAAGGGAATTGCCGCGATCACGCGCGGCGGCCTGGTGCCGGCGGCGATTGTCGCACGCGAATTGGATATTCGCCTGGTCGATACGGTCTGCGTCGCATCCTACGACCACAAGGATCAAACAGAAATAAAGGTTATCAAAGGGCTCGACAGCGATGGCGACGGCTGGCTAATCGTCGATGACTTGGTCGACACTGGCAAAACCGCGCGAGTCGTCCGAAAAATGCTACCCAAGGCGCATTTCGCCTGTGTCTACGCCAAACCGCTCGGCAAACCCTTGGTCGACAGCTACATCACCGAGGTGAGCCAGGATACCTGGATCTTTTTCCCGTGGGACACGGATTTACAATTTGTCCCGCCGATTGCCGGCGATGAAGGTCGCGTCGACAAAACGAAGAACATTTAAAGGAGACATAGAGTGAGCCGCATCCCCCTACCACGTGAAGACCAACTCGACGATGAACAGCGTGCCGTCTACGACGAAATCAAATCGGGCCGGCGCGGCGCTGTGCTCGACCTTTTCATGATGCTCATGCACAACCCCAAACTGGCTGACCGGGCGCAAAACCTTGGAATTTTACTGCGCTATGATACCAGCCTGCCGCCGCGCCTCAGCGAGCTTGCAGTCCTGACCACAGCACAGCATTGGAGCTCTTCCTATGAGTGGCATTTCCATGAAAAAGAAGCTCTCGCTGGCGGTCTCGCGCCGGATATCATCGAAGCCCTACGTACCGGTCAAAAGCCAGACTTTAAAAATGATGATGAAGTGGCGATTTACGCTTATGCGCGTGAAGTGCTCACCAATCGCCATGCCAGTGATGAAACCTACAATGCCGCACTGGCGCTGTTCGGCAATGCCGGCATGGTCGAGCTAACCTGCCTGATTGGCTATTATTGCATGATCGCCCTGACCCTGAACGAACATGGTGTGCCGCTTCCCGAAGGCGTGGAGCCGGCCTTACCACCGCCCGGTCAATAAGCCCGGCCATCAAGCCATCTGAGTAGCAGACAAAAAAATCGCCCCGCTGTCACCAGCGGGGCGATTAATCTGTCTAGGTCGGTTATTTAGCGCGCAATGTAGGAATAGCGCTTACCAAACAACACATCCATCGGAACCGGCTCTGAAATCGTCCAATCGTCAACAACAGCTGGTTGACCATTAGTAGTCTCGATAATCAGGTAAGGTGCCTGGGCCTGATGGTGCAAAGTCTTGGAGAAAGTCCGAGTACCAACAAGCACCGGCTCGTTGCGAAAATTCTCAAGTGCCTCGACGACGGCGTCCGATTCGAACGTACCGGCCTTCTCCACGGCTTTGGCCCACATCTCGAAGACCACATAGCCCGGATAGGTGTACTGGCTATTCGGATACTCACCGTATTTGGCTTTGAACTTCTCATTGAAGTCCAACACGGCCTGACGCGGATCATCGCCATAGATCGAAGCCTGCTCAGGCACGAAATGCCCGCTCAGATTCGGTACAGCATCGAGCCAATAGGTGCCGCTCATCGAGCTACCATTACCGATCGGCGTATCGATACCGGCTGCACGAAGCTGACGAATAGCACTGGCACCACCGGCGCCATAGGTGCACATCTGAATGAAATCAGGTGCGGCATCTAAAGCCTTAATTCGGTCAATTTGAGGCTGAATGGTGGGGTCTTCGTTCTGGAATACGTCATGGCCGACAACTTCGCCGCCAAGAATTTCACGCCACATCCAGTCAAAGCCGTAGCAGATACCTTTATTATACTCGATCACGTCATCAAGCAGAATATAGCCAGTGCGCCAACCTCTTTTCTTCCAGCCCCATTCGGCCAATGCCGCACCCTGCACAGCCGCGAGGACCGAGCTGGAGAAAGCATATTTACCGATACCCTGAACGCCAGCGAGAACGGACTCGGCACAGAGGAAAATCGAGATTTTCTTCGCATTTTGGGCTGCGAGCGCCGCCGGTGCACCAAAGTCATAGTCGCAGTCCACCGCCATGGCCTGGGCGCCCTGGTTAAGCACGGAAATACCCGCTTTTTTACTTTCAACACGGTCCGTCTTGGCATCAGCAAAAACCGGCACGATCGTCTTGCCGAGCAAACCGCCCCTGGCATTCCAATCTTCGATGGCGATCAGCGCCGCGTCCGTCGACGGTCCGCTATAAGCTTTCATCCAACCAGAGGACGAAGCAGCGAAGCCAAACATGACTTCATGATCGTCCGCCTGTGCGGGCGAAGCGGCAGCGAAGCCGAGAGCCAAGGCCCCCGCTGCTACCATGGATACTAATTTTTTTCTCATATTGGTCTCTCCCAAGTTAAATTCCTTGAATTCTCGTACGCCTGCCTTAAAGCGCCTCGGACATTGTCGTCGAATATGCCGCATTTGCAAGCCACTTGGAAGCTACTCAGAATTAATGTTCCATTTTCCAGTTGCTTCAACCCACCACTATCCATTAGGTAGCTAGCAGCAAAATAAACGTACCGGTGAATAACATCGCCAATACGATCATCGCGGGCAGATCAAGCCTGTTTGGGAGGGGCAAGAGTGGCGGGTTCAGCTAACGGCAATGGACAAACGCTTGAGGCGCGCCAGATAACTGTGCGTTTCGAAGGTTTGACAGCCGTCGACACCGTTGAAGAAACCTTGCAGCAAGGCGAAATATTGGGCTTGATTGGGCCCAACGGCGCCGGAAAAACCACTTTGGTCAACGCGATGACCGGCTTTCAGGTGCCCTCGTCTGGTAAAGTTTTCCTCGGCGATAAAGATATCTCGCATCTAAAACCTCACCGGATCAGACGGCATGGCATTGCCCGTACGTTCCAGGCCGGTCGCTTGTTTCGCGAATTGCCGGTTAGCGAAAACGTCGAGGTCGCGGCGGTGAGCATGGGTCTCAGCCGCAAAAAAGCGCATGCCCACGCCATGGAGTTGCTTGATTGGCTCGGCCTTTCCGATCAGGCGGAAATGCCCGCCGGCATCTTGCCCTATACAGACGAACGACGCGTCGGCATTGCCCGCGCGCTGGCGCTCAGCCCGCAATTTGTCCTGCTCGATGAACCGGCAGCGGGCATGTCTGACCTGGAATGTGACGATATCATGCAGGTGGTGCGTGAAATTCCTGAGCGTTTCGGCTGCGGCGTGCTGCTGATTGAACATAATATGCGCGTTGTTATGGGTGTTTGCGCCCGCATCCATGTGCTGGATAGCGGCAAAACCCTGGCCCGCGGCACACCGGCTGAAGTTCAAAACAATCCCGCTGTCATTAACGCCTATCTCGGACACTCCTGACATATGCTGTTAGAAGTCAAAGATATTACCGTCCACTACAGCCGCCTCCCGGCGCTGCGTGAAGTTTCGGTTACCGTCGATGAAGGTGAGATCGTCTGTATCGTCGGGCCGAATGGGGCTGGGAAATCGACCACCTTGTTAGCCATATCTGGCGTCCTCAACCCGACCCACGGCGAGATTTTGTTTGATGGCGACAAGATAAACGGCATGAGCGCGGAAGCGGTGGCACGCTCCGGTATTTCGCAAGTGCCCGAAGGGCGGCACGTTTTTACCACGCTCAATGTGGAAGAAAACCTTCGTATCGGCACGAGCATTCGCAAAGACCGGGAAAATATCGAAAAGGACTTCAAACATATCCTCGAAATCTTCCCCGTCCTGGCCGAGCGCCGCAAGCAAGCGGCCGGCAAGCTTTCAGGCGGCGAACAGCAGATGTTGGTGATCGGCCGGGCGCTCCTAACCAATCCACGCATCATGACCATCGACGAGCCCTCCCTTGGCCTTGCTCCCAATCTGGTGGATCGGGTTTACGAAACCTTGATTGATTTACGCCGCAGCCGCGGATTGACGCTGCTGATTGTTGAGCAGAGTTCAGAGCGTGCCCTCAAGGCCGCTGATCGGCTTTATGTTTTACGCAGTGGCCAGATGCAGCTTGAAGGAAAAGCCGCTGATCTGCGGGATGGCGAAAAAGTGCGCCAAGCCTATTTTGGTTTTGAAGAAGGCAGCGCAGATGACGGCAAGGTGGCGTTCTAGTGGATTATATTATTCAGACTGTCATCAGCGCACTCAGCGTTGGCAGCTTCTACGCATTGGGTGCGCTTGGCATCGGCCTTTTGTTCAGTGTTCTCAGACTAATCAACTTCGCTCATGGTGACTTCATTACCGTCGGTGGCTTTGCCCTTATTGTGCCAAGTTCGGCAGTTGTGGCGACGGTAGCCATTGGTGGCCTTCACCCGGCGATTATGGTCGTAGCGATTGTGGCAATTGTTGTCGCTTTGGCTGTTATCTCCTACTTTCTCGTTTTTCAGCATTCGCAGACATCCTCACCAGCAACGATGATGATCGTATCTTTTGCGCTCGGCTACACGCTGCAAAATCTCATCGTCATGATTTATGGTGGTCGGCCAAAGGCTGTTAATATTTTCCCATCCCTCACCGGTCAGGTGCAGCTTTCGGATGGGGTTAGCGTGCAAATTCTGCAACTTGTTATTATTGCGGTGACTTGGATTTTATTGATAGCGCTTGTCCTCTTTCTCAAGCGCACCCGCGTCGGCGTACAAATGCGCGCGGCGGCTGAAGATTTTCGCATGGCGCGAATGCTGGGCGTAAACGGCAAGAATGTGATCGCTCTCGCATTTGTCCTCAGTGGCGGGCTAGCTGGCATCATGTCGATATTGTTCGTCACCCAAACCGGGGTGCTGATATTCCGCATGGGTGTGCCGATTATGCTGTTTTTCTTCATCGCCACCGTGATCGGCGGCATGGGAAGCTTAGTTGGCGCAGTAGTGGGAGGCTATTCGGTGGGTATTGTCAGCGTTGTGCTCTCCGCCATATTACCTGAAGAATTGCGCGGCTTCCGCGACGCCTGCGTCTTCATTCTTGTGATCGTCATCCTATTGGCTCGACCACAGGGTATCGTGCTGACCAAGGCCGCAAAGGAACGCGTCTGATGATTGAGGCCAACACCCCTTTTCTCCGCATGGTGCGCAGCTTTTGGCCGCTGGTATCTCTCAGCTTGCTCTTGCTAATTATCGTCGCCGCTGTCGACTTATCGGGCGATATTATTCTCGCCCAGACCCTGATTGAAGGTCTGGTGCGGATTGTCATAGTCGCGGCGCTTTATATGTTTATTGGCAATTCGGGCATTATCTCATTCGGCCATATCGGTTTTGTCATGGTCGGCGCCTATGCCACTGCATGGCAGACATGTTGCCCCTATACACGTGAAATGTTCATGCCCGGGCTGCCGGAATATCTGCTTAACACTTCGCATCACTTCATTCCGGCTATTTTGCTCGGTGGTCTGCTGGCGGCCTTGGTCGCACTGATTGCCGGCTTCGCCATTATGCGGATGTCAGGCATCGCGGCATCGATCGGCACCTTTGCTTTCATGATGGTGCTCTATTCGGCCTATCTGCGCTGGAGCACCTGGACATCAGGCGCGAGCTCTGTGATTGGCCTGCCAACCACGACCACACCCTGGGTCGGCTATGTCTACGCCGTCATCGCGCTTGCCGCCGCTTATTTCTATTCGCGCTCAAAATGGGGATTGGCACTGCGCTCTTCGCGCGACGATGAGGTCGCTGCCAAGGCGGCCGGCGTCAATGTTTTCGGCCAACGCCTGCTCGCATTTGTGATCAGCGCCTTCTTCTGCGGCATGGCCGGTGGCCTGTTTGGTCACTTCCTCGGCATGTTGACGGTCGACAGTTTCTATCTCGGTATGACTTTTATCACGCTCTCCATGCTCGTTGTTGGCGGCATGCAGAGCCTAACCGGCGCCGTGGTCGGTGTGATCATGCTGAGCGTCGTAATCGACGTTTTGCGCCGGCTGGAAACGGGCGTAGGCAGCTTCAGCATCCCGTCCAGCTCGGCGGAAGTGGGTGTTGGCCTGATCTTGCTGATCATCCTCATTTTCCGCCGCACCGGCTTGACCGGCAACGCCGAGATATATTGGCCCTTCAAGGCTGATATCAGCTCTTCCGGCGCCATGAAGCGCCAGTCCTAAAAGGGCGAGAGAACCGAATTAAAGTAACGAATAAAAAAGGGGCGCCAGTGGCGCCCCTTAGTTTTTGCGGGCACGGAACGCCCACCAGATATCCGGTTTTAGGTTTGATCCACCCAACCATCCAAATGGGGCGCGAAGAACTTAACATCGAGCCGAAGATGCTTGTTGAGCCAAACGCCGTCGCGCTTAACGTAATCATCATCATACTCCGCCGCCAGCCAACGCGCTTCCTTCTTGCCGTCGGTATTGGTGGTGCATGGCATCATCAGCCACCATTTGCCGTTGGCCGTATCGCCATCAACGGTAATGATCGGATTGAGCACGAGATGGCCGGCAAAAACGATATCGCTCGAAATGCCGCTAAAGAATTCAACTATCGCCTCCCTGCCCTCATAGCGACCGAAATCGGCACCGTCCCAGATAGCATCCTCGACGAACAATTTGCCGATTTCATCCGGGTTATAACCGTCATCGCAATAGGCGCAATACTGCGCCTTCATTTGCTTGATATCCTCAATCGCCGTCAATCGCGCGACCTGTTGTTCCAAAGTGGGCTCTGCCATTTCATCCTCGCCTTTTTATGTTGGAAACTGTGCGCGAAGAGTGTGACAGCACACCCGGTCGGTCAAAGAAATTCTTTTCATCGACACCCATAACAGCGTGTCGCTTCGAGCCAGATTGGCCTATCATCACGATCTGCGATGGGTACACGCAATCAATAAGAGGCGGGATATGAATAAGTTTGGGGTTGGGCAATCGGTCAAGCGCAAGGAAGACAATAATCTACTGCGCGGCACGGAAACATTTCTCGACGACCTTAATTTACCCGGCCAGGCGCACGCCTTCTTCCTGCGCTCACCACATGCCCATGCCGATATTGAACAAATAGATAGCGCACGAGCTTCCGCCATGCCGGGCGTTGTCGCCGTCTATACCGGCGCCGACATTGAAGCGGATGGTTTAGGAACTGTTCCTTGCGTGATGGACGCCTTCGTGCCGCTCAACCGGCCCGACGGCAGCCGATGCTTCTATCCGCCCAATTACCTGTTGCCGTCAGAGCGTGTCCGTCATGTCGGCGAAGCGGTGGCGATGGTGATCGCAGAGACGTTGGGTCAAGCACGGGATGCAGCGGAGAATATTGAGATTACCTATCGCGAGTTGCCATGCGTGGTCGAAACAGGTGGCGCGGAAGCACCGGACGCGCCGACCATCTGGCCGGAAGCGCCCGGCAATCTCTCCTTCGTCTGGGAGCATGGCGATAGTATCGCGACGGACGAGGCTTTTGCCCAAGCAGAGCGCATCGTCTCGGTTGATCTGGTCAACAGCCGCGTGATCGTCAATCCGATTGAGACGCGCGGCGCGCTTGGCGCCTTTGACGAGACCACCGGACGCTACACCCTGCACACCAATACCCAGCACCCCTTTGAAACTCGTGCCATTGTCTCCGAAATCCTGCATTGCGAGGCGGGTGACCTTCGCGTTCTGTCGCCTGCCATCGGCGGCGGTTTTGGCATGAAACATATGGTGCATCCCGAACAGCCGATGATCGCTTGGGCGTCGCGAAAAGCCGGGCGGCCGGTGAAATGGATGAGCGAACGCGGCGAAGGGTTTCTCAGCGATACCCAGGCACGCGACCACGTCACCCATGCAGAACTAGCGCTCGATGCTGAGGCCAATTTTACCGGAATTCGAGTCCGTACCACGGCGAACCTCGGCGCCTATGTATCGAATTTGGGGCCGGTCAGCCCGACCCTCCTCTATACCCGCATGCTGGCCAACGCCTACCGCACACCGGCCATCCACGCTGAAGTGCGCGGCGTGTTGACCAATACCGTCTTTACCGACGCTTACCGCGGCGCCGGCATCCCAGAATGCGCCTATGTGGTGGAACGTCTGGTCGATAAGGCGGCGCGCGAGACCGGCCTTGGCGCGGTTGAAATCCGCCGCCGCAACGTCATCCTGCCCGAACAAATGCCCTATACCACGCCGATGGAAATTACCTACGATTCAGGAGACTTCGAGAAAAACCTGAATGACTGTGCCACATATTCCGATTGGTTCGGCTTCGCCCAGCGCCGCGCTCTCGCCCATGAGCGCGGAAAATTGCGCGGCATCGGCATGGCGCTCTATGTCGAATCCACCGTCGGCGATACCCAGGAAAGTATTTCCATCCGCTTCAATGAGGATGACAGCGTCACCCTCACCGCCGGCACCAAATCCTCCGGTCAGGGGCATGGCACCGTCTTTGCTCAGTTTCTCAATGAAACTCTCGGTGTGCCGTATGACAAAATAAACTTCGAAGAAGGCGATACCGACAGCCTGCCTCAGGGCGGCGGCTCAGGCGGCTCGCGCTCAACCTATATGGTTGGCGTCGCCGTCAAATTAGGCGCTGACAAAGTGATTGAGAAAGGCAAACGGCTTGCCGCACATTTGCTCGAGACATCCGAGGCAGATATCCGCTTTAACGACGGCAACTTCACCATCGCCGGAACCGACCGCTCGATCGACATTATGGCGCTCGCTGTTGCAGCGCGCGATACACCAAATTTGCCGGGCGGCATGGAGCCGGGCCTGGACGAAAACGCTCAATCCAATATCGAGGATCCGACAATTCCCAATGGCTGCCATGTATGCGAGGTCGAGGTAGACCCCGATACCGGCGCGCTGTTGTTAGAGACCTACACCGCAGTAAATGATTTCGGTCGCGTTGTTAATCCGCAATTGCTGGCCGGACAAATCCACGGCGGTCTTGCTCAGGGCATTGGCCAAGCGGTCTATGAAAATTGCACCTATGATTCGAAGAGCGGCCAATTGCTGAGCGGCTCATTCATGGATTATTGCATGCCGCGTGCCGATGACATGCCGGAGTTCTTTCTGGCCAACAATGAAGTGCTCACCGAGCAAAACAGCTTTGGCGTCAAAGGCTGCGGCGAGGCAGGCTGTATTCCCTCCGTGCCGGCCGTGGTCAACGCTGTCCTCGATGCGCTTGCCGTGCGCGGCGTTGAACAGATCGATATGCCCCTCACGCCAGAGCGCATTTGGCGTGCACTCCAAGCGAACTAACAAGGAGAGCCCAAATGGCCACCGTCGATCCAGTAAAATCAACCCTGCCGAATAGCTTCATCCCAGAAACGCGCCAAATTTGCGTCGTCACCCGAGACCTCGATGCCATGGTGCGGCGCTATGCCGATGAACTTGGCATTGGCCCCTGGTGGGTCAATGAATATAAGGCACCTGACCTGTTTGACAGCACCTATCGCGGCCAGGCAGAACCCTACAGCATGCGCCTCGCCCTCGCCTGGACCGGCGCGCTCAACTGGGAAATCATCCAGCCACTCGAAGGTAAGAGCATTTATCACGACTATCTGGAACGCAACCAGGAAGGCATTCAGCATGTCGGTATCATGCTGAGCGATCTCGGCATGACCTGGGAGGAATGCCACCAGGATTTCAAATCGCGCGGTTTTGAGAAGATTCAGGAAGGCAGCTGGAAGCGCGTGCGCTTCTGCTATTACGACACGCTGGCCTCGAGCGGCACCATTGTCGAGGTGATTGACCGGCCGGCCGACTTTGAACGCCCGGAGCCGCTTTACTGGTATCCCGAGCAGGGCTGATAGCGCCGCGCTCTTTAGTTACGGCAACAGAACAATAATCGGCAACCAATCGAGCAATTGCGCTTCTTCGACGAGTTCAATAATCGGAATCGCCAGCACGAAGAGCGATGCATCGGCGAAGGTGCGGACAACCAGCGCCGGGCGCACTTCCAGCGTCTCAATACCACGCCAGTTTCGCTTTATGTGCAGCATTCGCGGCCAGAAGCGCGGAACCGTATTGCGATACCCAGTGTAAGCATCGCCGAATAATTGGCGGAGATGCTTTTCCTCTTTTAGCACTACCGGCCAAAATACCAACATGCAGATGGCGAGCGTCACCAACCCAAACAGGGCGCTACCGAGCTGTAAGCCAATACCAAGCGCACCGATAAAGCTGAATATATAGAGCGGATTTCGTATCAGCGAATAGGGGCCATACTGTACCAACACGCTGTTTTTACGCCCGCCGATATAAAGGCTCGACCAGGTTCATCCAAGAATAGCTACGCCAATTAGCGCTACACCGGCCACCTCCAACGCCTCATGCACTGGCGTGTCAGGCTGCCAATAGGATTGTGAAAACAGCATCAACGCAGCAAAGATAACAAACAGCACACGAAGCACATGCTTGCGCTAATGCTGGACGAATTGAATATTTGAAGGGTTTGAAGACGTCACTCTAAAATCAAAAGAGGAAACAATATCAAGATGGTTATCAGCGCCCCGTCCACTCGGGTTTGCGTTTGTCGAGAAAGGCCGAAATGCCCTCCTTCGCGTCTTCCGACTGAATGGCGCGCACGATCACCTCATCGACATACTCATAGGCCTCATCGAGCGGCATGGTGAGCTGGCGGTAGAAGGAGCGCTTGCCCATGGCCAGGGAGTGCGGTGATTTGCTGGCAATTTCCATCGCCAGTTCGGTAACCCGCGCGTCCAATTCCTCAGGCGCTACCGCTTCGTTGATCAGACCGAAGCGAAGTGCGGTCTCGGCATCCGCCATCTTGCCGGTGAGCAGCATCTGCATGGCGTGTTTCGGTGCGATAGTACGGCTGATGGCCACTTGCGGCGACAGACACCAGAGGCCGATATTTACCCCCGGCGTGGCAAAGCGCGCCTCCGTCGAAGCCAATGCCAAATCACAGGTGGCCATGAGCTGACAGCCGGCTGCGGTCGCCACGCCATGCACCTTGGCGATGATCGGCTTCGACAGCTTGAGCATGCTCTGCATCATCGCCGAGCACTCCCGATTGGCCGCCAGTTTCGAGGATGGGTTATCCATGGCTGCAATGGATTCGTTGAGGTCATGACCGGTACAGAAGAGACGCCCCGAAGCGGCTAAAATGACGACACGTACGGAATCATCCTTATCAATTTCGTTCCACGCCGCCTGTAGGGCCTGCACCAATTTATGCGAGAGACTATTGCCGGATTTAGGCCGGTTGAGGGTCAGCGTCGTGATGCCGTCCTTATCTTCGCGCAAAAGAACAGCCTCTGCCGCGCCTGATATATCCGCCTTCTGTATCGCCATGTCTTTTATCCTCTACGCTTCGCCTGAGAGTTCCATCATAAGGTCTTTAGTCTCCACGGTAATGCCCGCCTGAGTCACAATGCGCTTCACCGTGCCGGCGCGCTCAGCATGAATAGCGGTTTCCATCTTCATGGCTTCAATGGCAAACAACACATCGCCGCGCGCCACCGTGTCGCCCTCGCCGTGATAAACCTTGACCACCATACCTGGCATCGGCGCGGCAACATGATCGGCATTGCCCTCCTCCGCCTTGGGCAAGGCAACATGGGTTACACCGGCGCTTAAATCTTCCACCTGAACATTTCGCGGCTGGCCATTAAGCTCGAAAAATACCGTGCGCCGGCCCTTGTCATCGCTCTCGCTCAGGGCCAGAAAACGAATAATGAACTGCCGCCCACGCGCGATATCGAGCGTTACTTCATCGCCCGGCGCCATGCCGTAGAAAAAAATCTGGGTCGGCAAGACGCTGATATCGCCATAATTGCGCCGCTCGGCGGCATAGTCGGTAAAGACCTTGGGATACATCAGATAGGAAGCAAATTCCGTATCCTTGATATGTCGGTCCACTTTATGCTCCGCTTCAGCGCGCAAGCCCGCCATATCGGCATCCGGCAATACCGAGCCCGGCCGTACGGTGAGCGCCTCCCTGCCCTTCAATATTTTCTTCTGCAGCGCCTCAGGGAAACCGCCATAGGGCTGGCCTAAATCGCAGGCAAAAAAGGATACGACAGACTCCGGAAAGGCAATTTCCCGCTCATCATCGAGCACATCTTTCGGTGTCAGGCCGCTGGTAACCATCATCAACGCCATGTCGCCGACAACCTTGGAGGTCGGCGTGACCTTGACGATATCGCCAAACATCTCATTGACCTGGGCAAACGCTTCCGCCACCTCGGGCCAGCGCTCATCTTCAATGCCGAGCCCGCGCGCCTGCTCGCGGAGATTGGTATATTGCCCGCCCGGCATAGCGTGAACATAAACATCCGACGTGCCGGCACGGATATCGCTTTCAAAGGCGTAATAGCCGCGCCGCGCCTGCTCCCAATAATGCGAGAGGGTGCGCACCGATTCCTGATCGAGTCCGCTGTCCCGCGGCGTGTGGCGCAGCGCAGAATTGATCGAGCCAAAGCTCGGCTGCGAGGTCAGGCCGGAGAGCGCATCCATGGCTAAATCAACCGCATCCACTCCCGCCTCTATTGCCGCCATGATGCTCGCCGCAGCAATGCCACTGGTGTCATGGGTGTGGAAATGTATCGGCAGGCCAACTTCCTGTTTCAATGCCTTGATCAGCGTACTTGCCGCTGCCGGTTTGCACAGCCCGGCCATATCCTTAACGGCAATAATATGCGCACCTGCCGCCTCCAGTTTGCGCGCCATAGTGAGATAATAGTTCAGATCATATTTTGTCCGCGCCGGATCGGAGATATCGCCGGTATAGCAAATTGCCGCTTCGCACAGCTTGCCGGATTCAATCACTGCATCCATGGCGACGCGCATATTCTCCACCCAATTGAGAGAATCAAATACGCGGAACAGATCGACCCCGCTCGCCGCCGCCTGAGCAACGAAATAGCGCACCACATTATCGGGATAGTTGGTGTAGCCGACGCCGTTGGAGGCGCGCAGCAGCATTTGCAAAAGCAAATTCGGCATTGCCTCGCGGAACTGGCTGAGCCGTTGCCACGGATCTTCTTTCAGAAAACGCATCGCCACATCGAAGGTCGCGCCGCCCCAACACTCGACCGACAGCAATTGCGGCAGAAGATGCGCGTAAGCTGGTGCCGGGGCTAGCAAATCATGGCTACGCATACGCGTTGCCAACAGCGATTGATGGGCATCGCGAAAACTTGTGTCCGTAATCAACACCTGTTTTTGCTCGCGCATCCAGGTGGCAAAACCAGCCGCGCCCAATTGCTCAAATCGTTGACGCGAGCCTGATGGCGGCGCGCCGCTCGGGATAGTTGGCTTGACCGGAGAATGCACCGCCGGGCCGATGGCGCGGCCCGCCACTTCCGGATTGCCATTGACGATCACCTCGCCGATAAAGCGCAGCAATCTGGTGGCGCGATCACGCCGCTTGGCAAAATGAAACAGCTCCGGCGTCTCGTCAATGAAGCGCGTTGTGTATTCACCGCTAAGAAATTTGGCGTGCCCAAGCAGGGTTTCCAAAAATAGTAAATTGGTGCGCACACCGCGAATACGGAACTCGCGTAACGCTCGGTCCATACGCGCAATGGCTTCATCCGGCGTTGGCGCCCAGGCGGTCACCTTCTCGAGTAGCGAATCATAAAATGGTGTAATCAACGCGCCGGAATAGGCTGTGCCGCCATCCAAGCGAATGCCGAAACCAGTGGCGCCGCGATAGGCCGTCAGGCGGCCATAATCCGGGATGAAATTATTCTCCGGGTCTTCGGTCGTCACCCGACACTGAATGGCATTGCCGCTTACCTTAATTTTGTCTTGCGCCGGAACGCCGCTTTCATCCGTGCCAATTCGAGCACCCTGGGCAATACGAATTTGTGCCTTGACCAAATCAATGCCGGTAACCATTTCCGTGACGGTATGCTCGACCTGAATGCGCGGATTAACCTCGATGAAATAAAATTCACCGCTGTCAACGTCCATCAAAAATTCGACGGTACCGGCATTGCTGTAATTCGCCGCGCGGCCAATACGCACGGCGGCATCATGCAGGCCAGCACGTTGCTCTTGGTTCAAATAAGGCGCCGGTGCGCGCTCAACAACTTTTTGATTGCGCCGCTGCATGGTGCAGTCGCGCTCATGTAGATGCACCATATTGCCGTGCTGATCGCCCAGTATTTGGACCTCGACATGGCGCGCGCGGCGCACTAATTTTTCGAGATAAACCTCATCATTGCCGAACGCCGCCGCAGCTTCACGCCGCGCTGCATCAAGCTCATCGGCCAGCGCCGCATCATCCTCGATCACCCGCATGCCACGCCCACCGCCGCCCCAACTTGCCTTGAGCATGAGCGGATAGCCGACCTCCCGGGCGCGGGCTTGCGCGTCGGCGACGCCCCGCGGCAAGGGCGCCGTCGCCGGCATCACCGGCGCACCGGCACGCGCCGCCAAATCGCGCGCCGAGACCTTGTTGCCGAGTGCCCGCATGGCATCCGCTGTCGGCCCAACAAACAAAATATTAGCCGCCGCGCAGGCTTCAGCGAAATCCGGATTTTCAGATAGCAGGCCATAGCCGGGATGGATCGCGTCGACCTTAGCCTCACGCGCGATGCGCAGCACATCCTCAATGTTCAAATAGGCTTCGACCGGGCCGCAGCCCTCACCCACAAGATAGCTTTCATCCGCCTTGAAACGATGCAGCGCAAAGCGATCTTCCTGCGAATAGATCGCCACCGTGCGAATGCCTAACTCGGACGCGGCGCGCATGACACGGATGGCGATCTCACTACGATTGGCAACGAGGATTTTGCCTATTTTTCGCGGCAACCGATTGGGCATCTCGCGTCTTCTCAGTCCGACGGCCGACGCAGATGCCAATCGCTCGCCTGCTGGAAAGCATGACCGACCTTGAGAATGCCGGCTTCATCAAACGGTCGCCCGGCGATTTGCAAGCTAAGCGGCATGCCGTCGGCGCCAATCCCACAAGGCAAGACGAGCGCTGGCAGGCCGGTCAAATCGAACGGCTCAGTATTGCGCAGGATGGCGCCAAACACCGATTCCGTCTTGCCGCGAATTTCGATCAACTCCTGGCCGATCGGTTGCGCGGTGAGCGGCAATGACGGCATCGCCAGCACATCGACTTCAGCCAGTACATCGGCCATGGCGTGGCCGAGGAGCGTGCGATAACGCTGGGCGTGGAGATAATCCTTGGCAAGAATGTAATTACCGAGTTCCAGGAAGAGCCGCACCTGATCGGTATAAAGCTCGCCAATAGTGGCAATATGATCATCGTGATAGGCCGTGCCTTCGGAGAGATAGAGCACCATCGCCGCCGCCGCCGCATAATCGATATGGGCGATATCCACTTCATGCACTTCGGCGCCGAGGCCTTCCAATACGGCAATGGCATCGCGCGCCGCCTTGTCATTCTCCGGCTGTGCACGATCAAAGAAATAATGCGTCGGCACGCCAATCTTGAGGCCCTTAATATCGCCCTCAAGAGCGGAGGCATAATCCGGCACCGGGCGATCAGCGACCGACGCGTCGCGCCCGTCTACTCCGGGTAAAGGCTGATACATCAACGCCGCATCTTCAGCCGAACGGGTGAGCGGCCCGGCATGATCCATGGTCCAACATAGCGGGTAAATGCCAGCTCGGCTGGAGCGGCCATAGGTCGGTTTCAGGCCGGTGATGCCACAACATGCCGCCGGCATACGAACTGAGCCACCGGTGTCAGAGCCCGTCGCGCCGGCGCACAGGCGCAAGGCAACCGCCGCACCTGAGCCACCGCTGGAGCCACCGCTGAAGCGCGTCGTATCCCACGGATTGCGGCACGGGCCGAACATGGATGAATCATTGGTCGGCCCATAGGCAAATTCATGGGTATTGAGCTTACCCAACATCACTGCACCGGCTTCCTTGAGGCGCGCCACAGCGGTCGCGTCCTCTTTCGGCACATCATTCTCCAGCACACGCGATCCTGCGGTACTGCGAATGCCCGCGGTTTGATAAAGGTCTTTATGACCAATGGGTATGCCGTGCATCGGCCCGCGCCAGTTACCGGCAGCGATATCCACCTCGGCTTGTTTTGCTTCGGCCAGCGCACCTTCTTCGCGCAGGGTCACGAAGGCATTGACCTTATCGTTGTGTGCAGCAATTCGCGCCAAATAAGCTTTTGTCGCCTCAACTGGAGAGAGGGCCTTATCGCGAAAGGCCGCACCAAGTTCGGCAATAGAGAGTTGGGTAATGTCACTCATGTCTAATTATCTCCCCCACGCTCAACCGGGTGAAAGATCACAGCAGGTTCCACATCCTTGATCGGCAGCTCACGTAGCGTTTCGACCATTTGCATGATATTCTCAAACACCTCTGCGTGAATTTTCGCCTTCTCACTGCTGATCGGCTGTCCGGCCAATTCGGCGGAAACCGATTGTAGGCTTTCCGGCTTTATGGGGCTTCTTTTTGTCATCTCTCACCTATCGATATGGCTGTGTGGTTGTTCCTGCAGAGCCATTCTAACCCATTAGCTTAGGGCCTGTCTCAACCGCGTTTGCCGTCCGGGCGGGCGCGCCACAACATCGGCGCGTAAATAACGAGAAAAAGCACGAAAGCGGAGGACCAGAGACCACCCGAGAGGTGAACATCGCCGTAATAAAGCTGATCCGGCAGGAACGGTGCTATGGGGCGCAAGATCAATGCGGCGATGAGAATAAAATAGGCCGTCAGAATGCTGGGGCGGAGCTTTATCGTGCGCCCGGTATGGCCTAAAATTACCCGCGTCATGACGCCAAAGGTCATTAGCCCAACAGTGCCAATGGTCAGCATATGCAAGCCGACATCGAGCGGCACCGCTTCCGTCAACGCCGCCACCCCTTTCAGCGCCAACCCGGCGACAAGCGCCAGATAGCCGAGATGCAAAATCCACAACAGCGGACCATTTAATATTCGCCGCCAGCCACAGCATGACCAACGCTGACAAAGCGCCGCGCCGCACTGGCGGCACGCCGATCCAGTTTGGCACCGCAGTCAGCAGAAAGCCGGACAATACCGCCGGCGCATAGCCAAACAGCATCTCATGGCCATGCCAAGTCGCCCCCGGCCAATGACCCGGTGCGCTGCAACCATAGGAGCAGCACTACGGCGCCATGAACACCAGCTAAAAAGAAAAATGGCCGGAAGCCATAGGCGAGAATTGGCAACCAGCCTGATTTCGCTGAATTGTTATCGTCACTCATATTTTATCCATTAGCGGGTGAAGTTGCTTTGGGAAAAAAAGAGGTGTCTCAAGCTCAGATGCATGAAAGAATTATCACTCGCTATGTATCAGACAGCTTTGATAAATTCTGTAATCGTAATCAAGTGCCCAGCTTCTAACCCCCTCCCTACGCGGGAGAGGGTTGTCAAGTAAATAATGGGATCAATCAGGAGGATAACATGTCAAAAAAAGAGAACAGCACTTTT
>Ga0115002_10003028_pt1 | contig 21397 bp, 15 predicted proteins | sample ArcticOcean_MG_C_8_FD_89576 | JGI IMG/M metagenome (GOLD analysis project Ga0115002, IMG submission 89576) | Marine microbial communities from western Arctic Ocean - ArcticOcean_MG_CB11_86 | ecosystem: Environmental > Aquatic > Marine > Oceanic | place: Arctic Ocean: Canada Basin | collected... | reverse complement strand
CTGGCCACAAGTCGTGACCGCCTTGCCAAGAACTGCTACACCGATTGGAGAACGATCGGGACTTGGCAGTTTTCGCGGGACAGTTTGTTCCGCTCAAAATTGAAACGCAAGGTGAAACGTGGGGTAAGTGGGCGTCCAAGTATCGCCCCGAAGGGAATGGCATTCCGATCATTTATGTGATCCGCGCCGACGGTGAAATGTTGTACGGAAAGTCGGGATCTCTCCGAGGTAAAGATCTGCTCAACCTGATCGCAGGAACGCTTCAAAAATCGGGACGCAGCTTCAACGCCCAACAACTCGCCGCCCTCACGTCACTGGTCAATCAAATGAAATCGGGGCTCGAAAATGACGATCTCGGTACCGCCTTCCAAGCGATTGCACCACTCAGCAAAATCGGTGAAATTGGTAACCTACAGAGTTATTCGACTGTCGCTCTAGAAGCAGACCAGCTCGACAAACAAGTTGCGGCGGGCGCTGAAAAAGCAATCGCCGAATCGCAAGCCAAATCAGAAATCGATTCGACCGCATTTGAAGGCGTCGTGGAGCTGGTCTCTGCCAAACACCAACTCAACGTAATTCCCAAACTTAAGCAAACCGTCGCAGTCGCACTCAGCGCCGTTGCCGATGACGATCAACTACAACCCTATCTGCTCCCCGCCGAAATGCTTGCTCGTGCAGAACGATACGCCAGCCAAAATACGAAGTCTGGGAACAAGCAGGCGTTCGCTACCTACAACAAAGTTGTCGAAACTTATGCGGGTAAACCAGCTGAAAAAGTCGCTCGACAACGACTAGCAAAACTCGCTGCCAACTCCGGTCAACCTGCGGTGCCAAACAACGACTCTTATCGCATCTGGACGGACATCACCGGCAAGTTCAAGATCGATGCCAAACTGCTCGACTACAATGATGGCAAAGTCCGTCTGCAACGCAAGGACGGCCAAATCATCACACTCGAAGAAAAAAAACTCAGCCCAGTCGATCGAGCGTTACTAGAACTCGAACTGTAGCGGGAAAAAGGAGCACGGGCATTCCTGCCCGTAATTCGCATCGATCGCGCGAAGAGCGATTGGCTTGGGACGGAGCACGGGCTTTCAGCCCGTAATTGAGCGAGATGGCGCAAAGAGCTTTTGGCCTGAACCAATGCTGGTTACGGGCTGAAAGCCCGTGCTCCACCGCGACGCCGTCTGCAAGAGTTTATAAATCGGAGATGACTCGCATGACCCTGCCAAAAAAACACGTTGCCCGACCGCTGAGCTACGAGGGAGCTTTCCATTCGGAACGATCCAGCACGATGATGCCATCGTGGAATGGCACGTAAGTTCGGGGAGCCCGAAACGCTGGTTTCATTACGAGCCAGAAGGCGCCGACCAACGTCTCGTTTACCGTCTGGCGGTTGTTGCGTCCAAGCGAAGGCGAGTTGGGGTAGGTATAGGATAGAAGAGTCAGCGTTCCGTCCGCAGAAAGACGAAAGTGCGAAACATAGCCTCGCCAAAGCGAAGAAAAACTACGCTGATCGCCCGGTAGCGTTGGTGGCGACGAGAAGGGGTACGGCTCGCCCCATCCACTGTTGGATTGAATGTCGCCAGTGACAACGCGATAGAGTTTCAGCGGGCCGAAGGCAATGTCCGGATAGGCGTTGTCGAGTTTGTCGGGAGACTGGGCAGTCACAGATACTTGAAGTCATACAACAGATCAGTATTGCCGACGCCGATTCTCATCGAGGCGAAGAAACGCGGCACTTTGGATATTGTACCAACGGTATTGACGTTGCCAAAATAATCGAAGGTGCCCGTGGCCCCTGAGAATATTCAAGTTGACCGGCGCGATACGGCAAAGCGGCATCCAATTGCAACCGCCACGCCTAGCGCAGCTGCCATCGGCGCCATGCCAATGACGATCCATCCAAAGTTCTGATCGGCCCACGAGTTTGGAGTCGGTGCGAAACAGAGTACGAAAGCAAAAATCGAGGCGACGGCAAAGACAAAACCACAAACAATGTTCGCCATCCACTGTTCGCGCGACTTCGAGAACCAATACGAGCACCCGAACAGCACGATCAACGTAGGTGCTTTGACTGCCAGACCCATATACAGCAATCCGGAAGTCGCGGCGACAAGTTGCATGTAATGGCCTCGACCGGGCAACGGAGGATTTTACGACACGCCCACGGCGGAGCGGCTGATTGTGAATTCGCAAGAATTATAGCAGGGTCCTCCGCCCCTTACCAAAAGTGAGGTACATGTGACGCGATCATCCAAAATACGGCCGAAGCGACCGTTGGTCACGCTTGACCCTGTCCCCTGCGATATCGGCCTAACAGAAACGCTACGACGACTCCCCCAATCGCTCCGACAGACGCGCCCAGTAACAGCCGCGTAACGGTGAAATTGAATGAGCATAGATAGATCGCGAACACGGTTGCCATCGTCGTAATGGCGGCTCCCAAGATAGCGCCACAAAAACTTGTGCAAAACCATGAGCAATGCGGCGACAATTCTGAACGATTCGCCAGAGCACAAACACTCCCATCAGGATGGGAGTTCTAACCATATTATCCATGAGGCCGTCGCGGTCATCGCGCATGACGTCCAAGCCGTAAAGGACTGTAAAAAAAGAAACCAGAAACAATATCTCGCGTAGCGTTACTTGCGGCCAAGCGGCTCGATTCTGCGGGGATGGATCAGCATTCTTCATTGCCGAGACCGTCAACGATAGGTTGTTGCGTCACTGCCGTGAACGAAACGAGTGACTTTGAACTGCCAAACAGTTTACCAACGGGGGGTCAATCAATTTTGAACTGGTGATTTTACCGACGGGATGGGGCTGGAACATCAACAAAGTTGACCCCTCGGAGCGACCCGTAATTAATGATACGCGGCAACGCTATGCAATGCGATGCGAAACACTTCTGTCACTACTCTGTGTTGGACGCCAACGGCGCGTGCTCCAAAATCATAGCGCTAAGTTCGCTATCAACGGCATCTGCTGGAATTACCCTAAACGTCTCCCGGCCATCGCGATTGTAATGAAGCGCCCAGTACACTTCGGTTCGTCGGACGTGCGTAACATCGGTCCAAGGAACGAAATCTACAGGGACGGCGTCCTCGTGCCCGAAACCGTCATCGGTGAATGTCATTTGGCGCTCAATGGGCCCGTAGTCGGGCTCGCGGCTGTTGGCATTCAATGCCGCTTGAAAGTATATGAAGGTAACGCTCGCGTACAGTGAAACGCCAATTAGAATCCACCCAACAACGGTCCCCAACTGGTCCGCGCACAATAGATAGGTTGCCATCGCAACGACCGCGACGAAAATGAGACCAATACGCAAAAAAAGCGAAGTGCGCCGGATGTAAGTAGATGCGGCCCTATCTAACTCTGACGAAGAAGTATAGTGGATCGTCTTTTGCATACGAAGCTCTCGGATTGATCGCCTAGAAGGTGATTACTACGACCACGCTGTTGCGATGCCACTTATGTTTGAAAAGATGATCTTACCAACGGAACGCGGCTTCAACAAACAGCGAAGCGCAGAGCCATTGAGTAAATTCTATGGTAGCCGACTCGAAGCAGGTTCAATCTTCTTTCTTGCCAAGCGTATGCTCCAGCGGAGTCCCAAAAACCATCCAGCCCCGGACAGAAGGCAAGTAATCGCCAACAGAAAGATAAGGAAGCCGCACCAAATCGACGCGACGAGATAGCCGACGCCGCTCGCGACGCCCGCTTGCGCAGCAAAGTGTGCGAAATTCAATGGATTGCCAAGCCGCAAAGGATTTCCGTCTGACGACGGCAATTCCCAGCGAGAATCCGACCCCGGGTTAAAGATTTGGATTCCGATGATCCCAACCATCATGAAGGGGCTCAGAATGATCGATAGTCCGCAAAATCCGTAAGTCGTAGAGTTATCGAATTGAGCGAATTCCGTGGGTTGCAGCGTCGCTAACACGATGGATTGAACAAGCACAATCGCAAGAAAAACTCGCCGCCAGAATCGAACGCGTGAGATTTTCGGTTTCAGAGCCCATCTCGCCGAGGAGGTGACTCTTGAGGCGACGTCTCGTGGGAAAGGAGATTAAGATTAAGAAGGAAGATTAAGAACCAAGAATAGCTAAGGGGGCTGCAGACGTTTATTTCGTTACTTTATGGAGCACTTTGCCTTTTTCGTCGTGATAGATAAACGACAACTTGGCGTCTTTCCCTTTGCTAACTTTAACCAACAGGAATCCGCCGGAGGGAGTTGTTTGCGTGTACAGCTGCTTGATCAATCCTTCGGGGTCGGTGGACAACGGATCGCCCGGCTTGCGTCCCAAACGTGAATTTGGATCGATTAAGGCACCACACGAAAACTCTTCGATCCCACTTGGATCGACCGCGTGATATTGCCAATGTCGATCGCCGCAAACCAGATAGAAGTTCTTCTTGTCCAAGCCGTTCTTCTTCACCCACGCAAAGAACTCATCTCGCTCGTGGCGAAAGCCGCCCAAATTCGTATGATTGTCGGTCTTGCGTTTGTCGTCGGGTCCAACCATTGGCGTCGGCGAAATCAGCAACTTGTACTTCGCGTTGCTGGCCAATAACGTTTTTTTCAACCATGCTTTTTGCTCGGCGCCCCAAATTGTCTTCTCCGGTCCGTCGGGCAATGCATTGTGGCTGCGGTACATCCGATTCTCGACAAACCAGATTTGCAAATTCTTGCTCACTCGATGTGTTCGATACGTCTTGGTATCTTCCGCCCGTTGCACACCAATCGGTAGCTGCTCGAGCATTAACATCCGAGCTACCTCGGGAGTCGGATCGTACTCGCCAGAATTATCGCCGTCGTCAATTCGATAGTCGTGATCGTCGACTTCCCAAAACGTCGGCACCTTGGCAAACAAGTCGCGGTACCGTGGCTGCACAAATTGCTCGTGCCACTTCTGTCGTAACTCTGTCACCGACTCCGCTCGCGGGTCGTCCGGTGTGTCGTAATAAACGTTATCGCCCGTGCCAACAAAAAAGTCGGGCTGCTTCTTTAAAATAGAAGCCAGCGCAGGATAGCCGAGATGCTTGTCAGCTCCCTGATACGCCTTCGGCAACGCTCGATTGTTTTCTTCCAAATGTTGCTTGCGATCGATCCGATCGTCGCCGTGAAACTTCGCGTAATTCATCCCCGTCACAACCGCAAACTTCACTGCCGCCGTCGACTGTGCGCCGGGTTGAGTTTTGAACTCCGCAACCGGTCCGCCCACCTTTAGAGAACGCGAACAATTGCCAACTCGAATATCACAACGGTAACTCGTCCCAGGCTTCAAGTCGACGAACGATGCTCGAGCAATAAAGTCGGTATCCGCCAACGCGCGAACATACATCGCCTTAACCGGCTTCTCGGGCTTCTCCGTTTTACCAGCATCATACAACTGAAAATAAACCGTCCCCTCGATCCCCGGCACATCCCGCTCGACAAGCTGGTCCGTCCGAGTCACTCGTACCTGAATGTGAGCACTGCGGTCCGTCACCTCGCCAACCATCACTCCCATACCAGCCATCGGGCCACCCAACTTCACAGCAGCTTTCGGCGGTTTCGGTTTTTCCTCGGCCGTCTTCTTCGCAGCGGGCTTCGCTACTTGCTTGTCATCCGCGTCAACACAATTCAACAACAAGTGATGAGTGCAAAACGTAATCAAAATAATGGCGAGGCTAATTCTCGTAAACAAGTGAAACATGGCAATTGACGTTCTCAAAGGATGATTAGTTGTTACTAGTTAATTGGGGAAGCTGGGAAGCTGTTACTCGTTGCTCTTGGTCGTAGGCAATTATCCATCGCCTCTTGGACTCCAGGCTTTGTGGTGCCTTATCGCTAAACCTACTTGCTAATCGCTAATCGCTAATCGCTTACAGCTAATTGACTCTAACACCGGCGATGTCCATACTCAAGTTCCTCATGGGATTCCCTGGCCGGATTTATTGAATCGGCTAAAACTACTTTCTTGCTTGGTCCGAAAACATCGCGATTTCATCGATGTGGATAAGCAGCGAGGCAATGATGAACAAACCGCAATCGTCGGCGACCGCCAGTCGGGTGAGTCGCTCGATTCACGCAACTCGACTCTTTTTCCGTCGCCAACTTTGGATTTGGCCGATCGTGGCTGCAGTCATCCTTGGACTTTCAAGTTATTTTGTCCGCGGTGTTGTCGAAAGTGAAGTCAAAAAGAACCTTGCCGCCGAACTTCAAACCATTCTCAATGCCGATGTCGCTGCACTAGAGATTTGGCTCGAAGGCAATAAGCGGAGCGTCACCACGATCGTCTCGGATCCCAATGTCTACGAGCCCATCATCGAGTTAGTTGAGCTGAGTCGAAGCCCCGATTTAGAACCTGGCGATCTCCTCCAGTCCGAAGCGCAAAAGAAGCTGAAAGTCGAGTTGCATCATTGGATGATGGCCGATGATTTCCGCGGCTACGGTTTGGTGACCAAAGATGCTTTGTTCCTCGCGGGCGATAGACCTGAAGTCGTCGGCCGCAGCGACCTCCCCATTCCCGACGGCCTGTTTGACCAAGTCTTCGCAGGTAAAGCAACAGTGACTCGCCCGTTCGGTAGCTCGCTTGTACTCAAGACGGAAGATGGAACCAGCCGAGCTGGTGTTCCGACGATGTACGCCGTGGCACCAGTTCACGATGCAAGTGGCGAAATCGTCGCAGCGCTCGGCTTTCGCATTCAGCCCGACCACGACTTCACTAGAATTCTTTCGGTCGCTAGCGCCGGCGAGACTGGCGAAACGTATGCCTTTGATAAGTCGGGGCTGTTGATTTCGCAAAGCCGTTTCGACGATCAATTGAAACAAATCGGGTTGCTTACCGACAACGACGAAACGCGTTCCATTCTCAACCTTCAGCTGCGTAACCCCGAAGTCGATATGACGCGGGGACACCGTCCGGCCAAAAGGCGATCCGAGCAACCGTTGACTAAAATGGCTGCCGATGCGATTGCTGGAAACAGCGGCATAGACGTCGACGGATACAGCGACTATCGCGGAGTGCAGGTCATCGGCGCCTGGACTTGGTTGTCCGACTACGAATTCGGCGTCGCCAGCGAAGTCGATGTGGCCGAAGCCTATCGCCCGCTGTATGTATTGCGTAACGCTATGGGAGCACTACTCGTTTTGCTCGCGCTCAGCGCCGTGGCGATTTTCGTATTTACCGTCGTCGTCGCGCGATTGAACAAGTCCGCTCGCGCCGCTGCGATGAAAGCCGCAGTCCTCGGACAGTATTCGCTGGACGAAAAGATCGGCGAGGGCGGGATGGGAGTCGTCTACCGGGGACACCATGCGATGCTCCGCCGCCCAACCGCGATCAAACTTCTGAACGCCGACCACGCAACCGAAGACGACATCGCTCGGTTCGAACGCGAAGTGCAACTAACCGGAAAGCTAAACCATCCCAATACGATCGCGATCTACGATTACGGTCGCACCCCCGAAGGTGTGTTCTACTATGCGATGGAATACCTCGACGGCATGGACCTCGACTTCCTAGGCGACATTCACGGGCCCCAACCGGAAGGCCGAGTCATTCATATCCTGGAACAGATCTGCGGTTCGCTCGCCGAAGCTCACTACGCGGGGCTCATCCACCGCGACATCAAACCGGCTAACATCATTTTGAATCAACGCGGCGGGCTACACGACGTCGTCAAAGTACTCGACTTCGGTTTGGTCAAGGCAATGGATTCGCAGGCCAACACAGCGATCACCATGGCCGGCACAATTATCGGCACGCCACTGTACATGGCACCCGAAGGGATCGAGAGTCCCGACGAAGTCGACGCTCGCAGCGATCTCTACGCAATCGGCGCGGTTGGCTATTTCCTCTTAACAGGAAAACCACTCTTCGACGAAGGCACGATCACTCAAATCTGTATGAAGCAAGTCACCGAGCTCCCTGCCCTGCCTTCAGAACGCGCCGAAACTGAGATCGACGATGACCTAGAACAGATTATCATGCGCTGCCTAGCTAAGAATCCCGCTGAACGATACCAAACCGCCAGCGAACTAGAAGAAGCGCTTCAACTCTGCAACGCTTACAACGCTTGGACTCGAGAGGATGCTCGACATTGGTGGAGTAAACACTCGACATCGGGAAGCATCCCAACCGCGGCGATCAAACCGGGCGCTGGCGATACTGCGAAGAAAACCGCAACGGCCAAAGAAGATACCAAGGCGGAAGTTAGTCCCGACGAAACAATCATGTTAGCAAATGAAGAAAAAGGCAGTGAAGAATAGTTTGCGGAGCACGGGCAATATGGCTGACCATTACAAACATCTTTAACCGTCAGACTCTTCTCCAAATCAACTCGCACCGCGAGTCACTCTCCCTTTGGGAGAGTCGGAGTCTCAGCTCCGGTGAGGGTTTAGGAACTTCGCTTGACGTTCACCTGCACGTCTTTGCGAAGTGGAGAGCTGAAAGTCTCGTGTTTGGCGATTTGCAATCGCTATTTGGCTGAAACGCCGGCGGCGTCAAGAATCAAAATGCCAACTTGACTCGAATCATGAATACTGTCGTCCACAGGGCGGTGTCCTAAGCTGACGTTAGTTCGACAAATTGTATGATGGCGTCTAACGAACTTCCTAAACCGCTCCCCGGAGCTGAGACTCCGACCCTCCCATAAATGGGAGGGTGACTCGCGTTGCGAGTTGATTTGAAGAAGAGTGTAACGGTAAAAAATGTGGGTAATGGTCACCCATCCTGGCCATGCAACGACTTTAGTTCACAGCCACTACGTAGGCTACCCATACTGGATCGCTGGGCGAATCGGTCCTGCGTTCCCAATTGGATTCGGCGGCGTCGATTTCTTCTTCGAAGTAAACGTGGCTCTCTGTGAAGCCCGCTTCCGCTAACATCTCCCGAACTTCGGGAACCGTCCAAAAGCGCCAGTCGTATTCGAAGGCATTCTTCAGCTTGCTACCGTCTTTGAACTTAAACGAAATGGCAAAACGAGCGTCCGAGTTCACGGGATTGAAACTGACCTGTTTCCAGTGATAACTGAAACCGTTCTTGCCCTTCTCGACTTTGCGTTTGTCGACGTTTCCTTCTTCGTAACACGCGCCGCCACCCATCATGTCCATGACCATGATGCCACCTTCCTCGAGGTTCGAGCGAGCCACCGTAAAATACTCGATCACTTCTTGTCGAGTCTTGAAAATCCAAAAGGAGAAATTCTGGGCCGCCAAAACGTCGACCTTCGGCTTGTCCGTGCAACGAACGTCTTGCTCGAGCAAAGTAATGCGATCTTGCTCAAAGGGCTTCAACTGACTCAGGTTGTTATCCCGCCCCCATTGAATCGTTTCGCTGCACAAGTCGACGCCAATCGCAGTACGCTTCTTACTCGACGTCACCCACTCGCAACAAACGGCGAACGTTCCACAAAAGTCTTCTCGCAGTGTAAACGGCTTGCTGCCGTGTACGTCGCGATAAGCTTGCTCGAAGAATTTCACCTCGTGCGAAGGGCTTTGGACTGACTTCTGATAACACGTAAACTTGCAAGCCCGCTCCGCCTGCGTCAGCTGCATCGCCGCCGGCTGTTTCTCGGATTTAGTCGAACTCGATCGACCGTCGGTATCGGACACTGGAGCTGTCTTCGCTGTATTTTTAGGGCGTGTGACTGTCGACATGATTCTTCGTTACTCGCAATTCATTTTTCGATCTAATTGAAATCCATTCCACACTTGGTCTTACCTAATGGGACTCAGCACTTTCCGCAGTTTGGTTTCTCGTTTCGCCCCTCGTTGCAACGTGATAGAGAAAAACTCCAATCCACAGCAACGCCAAAAAACTGGCTGGCATAACGATCGAATCATCGTACGTCATATGAGCCACAATGGCACCGCCCCAATAAGCGGTCGACATAAGAATACCGATTTTTCGAGTGAATGGAACTAGGAGCAACGCTCCGCAAACGATCGCCAAAGAGCTGATCGCCGTTTTGTGCTGCAGTAGCCGAGCTTTTCCCAGTCCCTCGATCATATCTTCCGCACCGACATTCACTAATTTCAGACTTCCTGCCAGTATCAACACCACTCCGACCAGTCCTATAACGACCAGTCCCGCGATGGAGAGAAGATTCTTCTTTGACTTATCCGCCATAATTCACGCTTTCTTCACTTTCGGGCGGCGGTAGTTCTCACGCCGCCTATCTAAGCAAGATATCCTTGATTTCTTCCATCTGCACGACACCGCTGACCTGGCTGTCCCAACTGGTAATGAGTACGGCTCGTTGACCGTCGGTCGTCGGAATTCGCCCGTGCGAACCGCCAATGAGACTTGCATCGTCGGCAATCACGTCAAACGGAGCTCGGATACCAAGTTTACTCTGCAAAATGCGTTTCGCCAGGTGAAGCTTGCCACCTAAACCGGGCGACAAGAATAACTCCACTGGATCCCAGCCCGGTTTCGCGTGGATGGCCACGCACTTGGCAAAGTCCGGCGCTTTCGACTCGTCGAGCCAATAATGATAGGTGAACCAACAATTCTCATTTGCGATCGCCAACAGCTCGCCAGCTCGTGGATGAGCGATCCCGTGTTGCTGCATCGCCTCAGAATCCAAGACTTGCTCGACACCGTCTAATCCTTCCAACAGTTCCTTCACTTCGGCAGTAGCAGATGGATCGTTGATATAGACGTGTGCAATTTGCTGATCACTAACGGCAAAAGCTCGCGACGCTCCATGCTCAAGTAACTCGCCATTTTCGGCGAGTTGGACCTGCACAAAGCCCGCTTTCCGCAAAGCTCGGTTGATATAGATCGGCCGCGACACCTTCTCGAAAGCATAATCCGAAACGACTGCGATTCGCATCCCACGCCGTTGAGCCGCATCGATCACTCGCCCGGCTTCGACATCCAAATCGCGTAGAGCCTGCCGACCCTGCTCGGAGTCGGGACCGAATCGCTGATGGTCGTAATCGAGATGCGGCAAGTAACTCAGAACTAAGCCGAATTCATCTTTTTCAAGCAAGTGAATGGTTGCGTCGGCGATCCACTGAGTCGATTGAATCCCAGCCGCTGGCCCCCAAAAGCGAAACAAAGGAAATGGGCCAAGCGCCTGCACCAACTCGGCGCGTACGGAATCTGGTTCCGTGTAAATATCTTGCCCCTTGCGACCGTCTGCCCAATACGTCGGTCGTTCGATGACGTTGACGTCACACGTCGAGTGCGTTGCGTAACGCCAAAAGAGATTGGCCGATTTCAGATCGGGATTGGCAGCTCGCATCGTCTCCCACAACGGTTCGCCGTCGACCAAATTCGCCGAACGCTGCCAATTCAACACCTCCGCCAACTCGCGAAAGTACCAACCGTTGGCCACGATGCCATGTTCGCTGGGACGGCTGCCGGTCAACAAACTCGTCTGTGAAGAGCTCGTTAGCGCTGGGACTGGCGGCTGTACTGCAGCTACACCACTCCCCTGCCCTGCAAGCTTGGCAAGATTCGGCGTCAGCTCCCCGACACAAGAATGCCCGAGACCAGCGATGTTAATAACCAACAAGGGGTCCATGCACTTACTCGCTGGTTACCTTTTTATTGGCCGCATCAATTGTCTTCTTATTGCGGCCGTTGCCTTTACCTTTGCCCGAACCATTTCCTTTACCATTTCCTTTACCATTACCTTTACCTTGGCCGATTGGTTTCCGCATATTTGCAGGACCACCTTCGACATTCTCAGCAACTTCGAACCACAGATCTTTAAGTCGATCTCGTGTCTTGGGATCTTGTTTCGCGAGATTGTTGAGTTCAGAGCGGTCGCGACTAATGTCGTACAGTTCCCACGGCCTTCCTTTTACAGAGACCAGTTTCATATCGCCACTGCGAATCGCGCGATTGTTGGAAAACTGAAAGTACAACCAGTCGTGCGGCTGGCGAACTTTATTCTCAAAAATAGGCGCGAGCGATTTTCCTTGTAGCGGCGTGATCGCACGACCTTGATACTGCTTGGGATACTCGGCATCTCCGACGTCGATACAAGTCGCCATCAAGTCGATCAAGTGGCCGGGCTGTTCGGAGATCGAACCCGCTTCCGTTTTCATGCCTTTTGGCCAAGATACAATCATCGGCGAACTGATCCCGCCCTCGTGCTGATTCTGTTTATACCAACGGAAAGGAGTGTTGCCGACGTGAGCCCAGCCTTCATCGTACGTCCAATACGATTTTGGATCCCAGGGTTTGAATTCCTTCCCGCGAGTGCGTTCAAAAGGGCACGCGCCGTTGTCGCTACAGAACATGAACAACGTATTGTCGAATTGATTCGTTTCCTTCAGTTGACTGACGATACGGCCGATGTTTTGGTCCAAACAATCCACCATTCCCGCGAAAGCGGCCATTCGCGATGATTCCCATTGTTTCTTCTCGGCGTCCAGAGTCTTCCACGCATCGACTTCTTCCGGACGTTGGGAAAGCTTGACGTGATCGGGCAGCAGCTTGAGTTTGCGTTGCTTTTCAAATCGTTGCTTGCGAATCGCGTCCCAACCGTCGACGTAACGATCTTCGTATTTTCGATAGTCAGCTTCTTTGACGTGCAGCGGATAATGCGGCGCGTTATAGGCGACGTAAAGGAAAAACGGCTTCTCGATACTCTCCGCTTCTTTGAGAAACTTGATCGCGTAATCCGTCTTGTTGTCCGTCGTATAGAAATCTTCGTCGGGAACTGTAAAGGGTTTTCCGTTCAAGCGAAAAGAATCGTCACCAGTAAAAAAGTTTGTAGCGCCGCTGAGGTGCCCGAAGTAACGAGCGAAGCCGCGGTTGGTCGGTTCATTCTTCAAGTGCCATTTTCCGACCATCATCGTATGATAACCGGCGGGCCCCAACGCCTCGGCTAGAGTGACGCCCTTACTAAGCGTGTCGTTGCCGGCCTGGAACATATACAGTCCAGTCAACAAACAGATCCGCGACGAATGGCATTTCGCCGTGTTGTAGAACTGGTTCATCCGCAGTCCACTCTTGGCGAGTCCATCGAGAGTCGGCGTTTCAATTTCGCTGCCATAACAGCCAATGTCTGAGAAACCCAGATCGTCGGCCATGATGAGCACGATATTCGGACGATCTGCCGCTCGCAAACTTCCCGAACTCAATACGACCACTAGTGCGACAAGTAACCAACGCATGAAAGTCTCCAACTTAGAAATGAGACCATTGCCCACAATGGCGTTGGTCTTAGTATCATATGAATCCTCTATCTTAGCTTGCAATCAGATGGATTTGTAGGACTGCAGATAACACCGAGCTACCGACAGTCAGTCCGCAGCCCCAATCCACTCGAAACATTGAATCGGCTGCCTAAACCGGCTATACAGTTAGGACTTCCGCTTTTACTACCAACCGAACGCCACGCGGCCATTTCAACCCCGCCGACACAAAAGGCCTACTCATGACTACCAAGCCATTTCGAGCTGCTTCGGCATTTCGATTCCCGTTATTCGCAGCCGCACTCGTAGCAGCTGTGTTATTGGCAGTGACCGCTCCCCAGCGGTCGCACGCTGCCGACAAGCCGAACGTCATTATCATCTTCATAGACGACATGGGTTTCGGCGATGTTGGCTTCAACGGAGCGACTGGGCCCAAGACCCCTAACCTCGACCAAATGGCCACGGAGGGAATGCGGTTCCACGACTTCTATGTCGGCTGTGCGGTCTGCTCCGGTTCGCGAACGGCCTTGATGACTGGCTGTCACTATCAGCGTCTGAGCATGAACGCCGTGCTGTTCCCCAATAGCACTAAAGGCCTGCACCCCGACGAGGTGACGATCGCCGACATGTTGAAAGCCAACAACTACGCGACGGCCTGCGTTGGCAAATGGCACCTCGGCCACTTACCTCCCTGCCTACCGACAATGCAAGGCTTCGATTCGTACTACGGCGTTCCCTACAGCAATGATATGTGGATCGATCCAGCCAACAAACTGTCGAAAGACTTGGTCGTCCGCGACGGACTGACGTTAGACGATTTAAAATCGGGTCACAAGAAGCGGAACCAAGTTCCCTTGATGCGCGGCGACGAAGTGATCGAATATCCAGCGAATCAAAAGACACTGACCAAGCGTTACACCGAAGAGTCGATTCGCTTTATCAATGCAAACAAAGACAAGCCGTTTTTTCTCTACCTACCACACACCATGGTTCACTTGCCACTGGCCGTTTCTAAAGAGTTTGAAGGGCGAACTGGCAAACTGATCTGGGACGCGATTGAAGAGGTCGACTGGTCGGTAGGACAAATCCTCAAAGCAGTCGACGACGCTGGGATCGGTGAAAACACGTTGATCGTTTTCACCAGCGACAACGGCGCGGCAGTTGGATCGTCACTCCCATTGAGAGCCAGAAAGGGCAGCGTCTACGACGGCGGCATCCGCGAACCAACACTCATGCGATGGACTAACAAAATCCCTGCCGGTTCTGTATGTACCGAAGTCGCCGCTTCCATCGACATGCTGCCCACGATCGCCAAACTCAGCGGAGCGACTTTGCCCGCACGCAAGATCGACGGTCACGATATCTGGCCACTAATGAGTGGCCAGAAAAACGCCAAGAGCCCCCATGAAACTTACTGCCTGCTGCACGGACCGGGTACAGTTCGTAGTGGCAAGTGGAAATTTTATCCATGGCAAGAAGGGAAAGGGGGCCGCCGGAGTACTCAAGTCAAAAACCCGTCGCCCGATCCCGTTCAACTCTACGATACCGTCACAGATATCGGCGAAAAGACAAACGTCGCTGCTGCCAATCCCGACGTGGTCAAAAAGTTGCAAGCGGCCTACGACAAACACGTCGCAGAGCTAAAAGCAAACCAGCGCCCTACTGCGGCACTGATCCGCCCCAAAAATTCCCAACCATCTGACCGACCCGGCCAACCGCGAAAGCCGACGAAGAAAAAGAAGAAGTAGGAGAGAGACAAAGAGTAAGAGCGGAAGAAATTTAGCCGCAAGTCTGTGGGCTCACGCGCGACCGTAATTGCTGTGCACGAAAAACCTCTTCCTCGGAGAGGAAGGCCACTATTCGCTACGTTCCGACGTTTCGCAGATCTTTGCGGAATTCGGCGTCGGTGCGTTCTAGTTCTTTGATCGCTGCGGCTCGATATTTTTCAAGTTGCTGTTTGTACTTTTTATCGATCGCTAGATTCGTTAGTTCGTCGGGGTCGGCCCGTAAATCGTAGAGTTCTTCGACTTCTCCTTCGACTAACGTGCGAATGTATTTGTAGCGGCCTTCGGCGATCATCACATACCAGGGAACTCCCGGACCGTGGTAGAGTTTGGGGTCGTCCTTTTTGGGTACCTTGTGAGTCTTGCTGCCGTAGCTTTTCGCAGTGTGAACTACCATTGCCGGGTGATTCCACTTGGAGTTGCGGTCAGTGAGCAGCGGGCTGAGGTCGTAGCCGTGCATTTCCCAGGGCAGTTTGAGTCCCGCTTGAGCGAAGAGTGTCGGCGGAATATCTACGCCACTGACCGGTTCGCGAACCACTTTCCCAGCCACTTTCTTCGCAACTGCTGTCGGTGGACGGATAATCAACGGAGCGGCAATCGTGGCGTGGTACGGGGCAACCTTTGATTTGAATCCGTGTTGTCCCCAACCAAATCCTTGATCCGAAGTGAAAACAACAAACGTGTTTTCATCTTGGCCCGACTCCTGCAACGCTTTCAACACTCGGCCCACTCCTTCGTCGATCGCCAGCACACCTTGGTTATACTGTCGCACCCAATCTTTCAACGGACGACCCGGAAGGTCTTTCATGCCAACGGGAACAATGTCGCGCACTTTACGCTCCACTGGAACGCCATTCTTCTCTTCCCAAAATTCCATCTTCCGCGAATACTCGGGCTTCCCTTTGCGAGGAGGATAAACATCTTTCGGCGCGGGAACTTCGATCTTCTCATAGTCGTCGAGGTGTCGTTTTGCCGGAGTGAATGGGCCATGCACTGCACCGTAACAAAGCCACAGATACCACGGCTTGTCTTTGTCTCGACCATTTCCGCCAATAAAATCGACTGCCCAATCGGTGTAGTTGTCCGTCGTATACCCTTTGACTTCTTTCGCCGGACCGCCGTTAGAGTTGATCCACTGATCGTAATAATAATTCGGCGCATTCTTAGGATAGCGGGGTCGATTCCAAACTTTCTGAAAGTCCCAATCCCGACCGTAACCCGCATCGACGCCCGTGTGCCACTTGCCAATATGAGCCGTAAAATATCCTTGCTCCCGAAATACACTCGGCCAAAACGGACAGAGTTTCGGATCGTATGCGCTTCCAGGATACTCGCCCTCCATCCGCATCGATTCGACACCGTGTTGGTGATGCCCCGTCAACATCGTTGCTCGCGAAGGCATACACCACGAACCAATATAAGCATGCGAAAACCGCACGCCGCTCTTCGCCAACGAATCGATATTTGGAGTCTTCACCCAATCGTAAGCTTCGTCGTAACAACTAACCGTGCGACTCGATTGGTCGTCGGTATAGATGAACAAAATATTGGGCCGAGCAGATTCGGCAGCCTTCAACAGTGCAGTCGGAAGACAAAATAATACGATAGCGGAAAGGACGTAAGCGATACGACAGCGAGCGATCATGAACGAGCCTTCAGTGACAAAGGTGATTGGTGAGTGAGGGTCTAATTGTAATGTAGAGAAAACAGGAGGAAAGGGAGGAAACCGCGAATGAACGCTGATTTTCGCTAATGGAAGAAATTTCAGAAAGAAATAAAATAAGGAAAGGTTAGACGGACGCCGTAGCTGAACTCGCCAGAGGTTGTCACTTTATTCGAGAAGTCAATTTTTGAGGCAAAACCCCTCTTATGCGAAACAGGTTCTGAGCGTTTTCGTGTACAGAGAAATAGGAATGCCGATGCGAAATCAAAATCTGGCCGTTTCGATTTGAATAAAGCGACAAGCTCGCCAGAGTTCAGGGAGTTCGAGCGTTCTGAAATGGCCTCCGGAAGTCTGGCGACCTCCACTACGGGCTACAGACTAAGACTACGGAGAAAAAACGGCATGGCGTTAGAGACTTAATTGCTTCTCGATGATTGCCTCGAATTTCCGTCTTAGATTGAGATACTTGTCGTGTGTTGCTGGTCCCGAGAATCCGGTGTGGATATTAATGACTTCATTTTTGGAGTTCAGGAAAATGGTGGTTGGATAAGAGCGAACTCGGTCTAGTATCGGAAGGGTTTTCGATGCTTTTTCTTTATCCGAGACGCCGGCTAGCAAGATTGGGTAGGGTGTATCATGACGCTCGATGTACCGCCGCACTTGTTTGGCTTCGCGGTCAAAATCGCCGGTAATCTCAAATGCCAGTCCGACAATTGAAAGGCCTTTCTTCGCATATTTGGCGTGCAATTCTTTGAGGTAAATAGCCGAGTCGTGGCAGTTGGGACACCACGTGCCGAAGATGGTAATAATTCGGACCTTGCCTGCAAACTGCTCGTCGGTCAACGAAACTGGAGTCCTTTCGAGATTGGGAAACTTCAGATCGCCAAGCTTTGCATTTTCGTTCCAACGAGTCTGCTTGAAAGCATCGGGAAGGTCCTTCCTATTCTCGCGCGTCGCAGTCCAAGTTTCGTGCCAATTATCACGAGACCAAAAATCTCCTTTGAGCTTCCCCTGTTCAACGAGTTCTATACGAAACAGAAATGCGTGAGCGCCGTCGAAAGCAGAGAGTTCGAGTTTTCCGTCTGCATAATCGCCCGCGAGATATCGATAATCGCCCGTCGTCGTCAAAACGGTTCCACGATATTGCCGAACGTCCTTGTGACGAAAACCGCGTTTATAACTCGAATCAATTTCAATGATCGCTCGATCTTCTGTCTTCGAGAACTTCGCTCCCCAAGTCAAATAGAGATCCGCCAATTCCGACAGGTTGGTATCCGCGCGGTCACTCTTCATACTCGCTGAAAACTCCAACTCGCCCCACTTATCTTTGCCGACCAACTTCCGCCACTTGCCATTCAGTTTGTTTTCTTGGCGGTCGATTTCTGCGGTGATCACCGAATCGTAATGTAGAAAATCGATCTGCAAACGATCGTCTTTGATGGAAACATCATTAATGCGAATTGCTTCGGAGCCATTAATTATCAATGCGTAGGGTCGATTCTCGTGGTCGTAATCCAATCTCAAACCGAAACGAATATAACCACCGGGGCACTTCAACCGGGCGTACCAGTATCCGCTCTCAAACGCTTTGTTTCGATGTTTCTTAAAACCCCACTCGACTATTTCGCCGTAGTTTCGTTTTGACTTGTCCGACGACTTACGCCATTGCGTAGCAACCTCTTCCATGCGTTCATTCAAGGGCACGCTCAAAAAGTCGCAATTATGTCGCTGAAAGGTGTACGGCGCAGGCGGTGGTTCCGCAACTTTCTCGCGAGCCATGGAACGAAAACGTTTCAAGATCTCCGCCTTGGTTTTTAGAGCCTCCATTTCTAGCGTATAGACTCGTTCTGGTTCGTCCAAATTCACGTGGCCAAAATAGTAAAGCGGAGCCTTACTTCCTCTTTCCTGCACCAGCTTGGCAACGAAAAGATCGATGTAACCACGCGGCTTCTTTACGAGATAGAAAATCAACTCCGTCGTCGAAGTTGCTAACTTATTTGCCCACCCACTCTCACGCAGCGTTTCAATAGGCACTCGCAACTCACCTTTCACGTCGCCGCGAAACGATTCCAATACCTCCAATCGCAACTCGCTCACTTTCGGATGATTCTCAACTGATTCGATGGCTACCAATTTTGCATGAACGATTACAGGAATATCGAGCATCAGCCACTCGACGCTGTTATCGCGATAGCAGAGCGGTTGCGCGACAGTCATTGAGTTGGTCATCAGAGCTATCAACAGAGTTAAGATCGCCAAGCGGATTTTGTTCATTACAAAGTACCAGTGGGAGTCGTGGCTTGTTTGGACCAATAGGATGTTGCTGTTTATTACACCGGAAATGGTCGCTGAACGCAAAGCGAGAATTGCCGTAGCACGGGCTCGTTCTCAAAATCATCGGGTGTTCAACTCCCAACGTGGCATGAGCATCCTGCTCGTGGGGAGTTGATGGAGGGGAACAACCGAATCATGAAACTTGCGAGACCACGGCCAAGATGGCCATGCCACGGTCTCACGGTCTCGCTACTTCGTCAAGAAGACTTCGCTTTTAACGATCAGCTTAATGAGGTCGCGCAATCCGTTGCCGCGTTTTTCTAGCTCGACGACGATCTTGTCAACTTCGCCTCGGTCGGCTGGTTCGAGCGTGCGGCCGCTGGAATAGGCGAGCATCTTTTCGGCGAGGCAGCGAGCGACTTGTTGCTTTCGTTCGAGCAACATCGCTTTGAATTCCACAATATCTGCAACTTCGCGGCCGGTCGACATCTTTGTTGATGGATCAATCATTGCTCCACCCTTCGGATATCTTTCGCGCCAGCGACCGATGGGATCAAAGTTTTCTAACGCAAATCCCAAGGGGTCGATCTTGCGGTGACAGCCGTTACAAGCCTCTTGATCGCGATGTATCGCGAGCTGTTCGCGGATCGTCTTAGCAGCTCTCAAATCGGGCGATAGAGGTTCGACGTCCGGCGGCGGAGGAGAGGGTGGCGTGCCGAGTATGTTTTCCAAAACCCAAACTCCGCGTACAACTGGCGAAGTGTCGACGCCGTTGGCCGTCGCGGTCAGCACCGCGGGTTGAGTTAAAACTCCTCCGCGACGAGGATCATTCGTTGCAACCTTGCGAAGATAATCTCCTTTGACGTCGTTGCGACCATAGAACACTGATGCAATCGACTCGTTGAGGTACGTGTAGTCCGAATCAATCAAGGTCTGGATTGCTCCATTCGTCTTCACGAGATCGGCAAAATAGGCATTTGTTTGAGCCACTAGCTGAGGCTCCATCTTGCGGTCCCAATAAACTCGAAACGGCCCGTTAAGTTCCGGCGGACTTTCCGACAGTTTATCCAAACGCAACCACCGCTCGGTAAAGTGTTGAGTGAACGCGGCAGCTTTCGGATCGTTCAACATCCGGTCAACTTCACTTTGAACCACGGCGGCGTCCGACAACTTGCCAGCTTTCGCGAGCTTGATCAACCGATTGTCGGGCATCGACGACCAGAGGAAATAACTCAGCCGCGATGCCAATCCAAAGTCATCGAGTCGACCAGATTTTTCTTTGAGGTAGAGGAATTCCGGCGAACACATCATGGCAGTGTAGCCGACTTGCATCGCTTTAATCCCAGCGACGGTTTGATCATCTACGTCGATCTGTTTTGGCGGTGCCACTTTCTGGACGGCCAAAGCCGTGTCGACAAAACCGGGGCCACTCCAAAAAGCCTGCAGACTGTTGGGCTGACCGTATGCAAAGTATTCGACTCGAATTGCATGAACTCCGGCGGACAATTGTACTTTGCCCTTCTTGGTGGATGCTCCGTGCAGACCATCGTGTTCCACCGCAGTCTTTCCATCGACGATCAATCGGCAACCATCGTCCGAAGCGATCTTAAATTCATATTCGCCCGCTTGCAAAGCGTTTAACTTGCCTTCGAACACCACTCCAAAGTGCTCTGGCAACTTCGCCACTCGCAGATCGAGTAAGCCGCTGCGAAGCGGACCTTCCGCCAGCGGTTTAAGCATGGAAAAATCGGGAAGTTTTGACCATGCGCCCTGATACGATTTAAAGGTCAGTTCCTGGATCCCCGTCGGCGGAGTGGGATCTTCTGCGGGTTCGAGTTGAGCGCGAACAAGCGAGACGTAGGGTGCTACTTCCTTTGCGGCAACCGGCCGCCGAAATGCTCTTTCCGCAAATGCCAGCAGCAGCGGCTCGACATTCTCCGGCTTGAACGGTCCCGATCCATACAGGGCAATGTGGCTCTGGGGCGGCCATTGATCGATCAACGGCTCGAGTGTGATACTGTGGATGCGAAGAAATGGACCCGAGTAGTTATTGAGCAGCGTAACCGCCATCTCTTTAACCCACGCGTCTTGCACTTGCTTGTGCTGTTCTTTCGGGATCACTTTCTTATCCGGCGCGGCTCGGAATTTCTCCGGCAAGTACTTCTGCATGAGAAGGTCGGTGCGAGCCTCGCGATCAGTCGGACCGTTTTCCCAGACAACTTGCGGAATCCACTGTTTGTCGATCCAAGTTTCCGCCGTAAATGTGCGAGTCTTGCCATCGCCAGGCACTTCCAATTTCGCCAGTTGTATATGATCGTTTCTCGTCCGCGACTTGAAAAGTCGCATGTTGAGTAGAAACGGCTCATCTTGATCGGTCGGAATTACCTCGCCCCAAGGATGCTTTTGATTGTGCGCCGATACTTCGACCGTGATTCGATATCGAGCCGAGGTCCCCACGCCACCGCGAATCGGATCGGGCATGATTATCCCGCGGCGATAGAAGGCATCGTAGTCGGGGTACAACTCGCG
>Ga0115002_10003027_pt1 | contig 21399 bp, 20 predicted proteins | sample ArcticOcean_MG_C_8_FD_89576 | JGI IMG/M metagenome (GOLD analysis project Ga0115002, IMG submission 89576) | Marine microbial communities from western Arctic Ocean - ArcticOcean_MG_CB11_86 | ecosystem: Environmental > Aquatic > Marine > Oceanic | place: Arctic Ocean: Canada Basin | collected... | reverse complement strand
GTGCCGTGATGATCTGCTCCGGCGTGTGTCGTCTCCTGCTCATTGCTGACCTCCTCGCTGAATCTCCGACCAGCTCAGATCCTAACATCCGCTCTGGTCTCCTTTCAGGGGGTCACGCCACGACCGTGATCAGCAGGATGCCGCGGCTCCAGAGGCGGAAGGGGTGTACTTCGTTGCCCGGCAGCAACTCCGCGGCACGATCCGCGTTGATCGAAAAGGCCGCCATTAGAGCGGGCGTTTGCTCGGAGTTCACTGGCAGGTGGAAGCGGATTCCGTCCACCAGCGCGTGTCGACCGGCGTGCCGCTCGAGTCTTCTACGTCCCATCCGGGTCCTCCGGTAAAGGATGCACAGGGCCGGGAGTCATCGTTCGAGCTCCTCGAGGATGATCGGAAAGACGTCCTCCGAGGCCTTTTCTCCCATGAACACGTCGAGGTGCCCATACCCGGCTAACAGATGGAGGGAGTGGTAATCCCTACGAATGTTGTCGAAGTAGTCGAAGCTCCGCACCTGGCTGGCCGGCAAGAAACACTGGTTCTGCTCGCCAGCGAAGAAGGCCCAGCGCGCGTCGGTCTTCGGAGGCGCCTCGGCGAAGTCTCGGGGTAGCCCGGGCAGGTCCTCCTGAGCCACGAGGTTACCGTGTTTGACACAGCGGGCCATCTGCCGGAAGAACCGCATCGGCACTTCCGCGAACTCGTGCGAGAGCCAGTCGTGGGTATCGTCGTTCAGGTTTTCATGCCTCCACAGCGCAGGAAATCCCGAGCCGTACGTGAAGCTCACCATGCGGCAGACCGTGTTGTCACATTCGTGATGGGTCAGCCGCACTGCCGTCGTGATCGTCTTCGCGACGAGGGTAGGCGCCTCAAGGCCCCAGCCCGGATTCAGATAAGGCGTGAAGGCATGCACGAGGGGCACCGCAACCTTGAGCTTCACGCGTGCCCATCGGGAAACCACGGGATGCAGGGAGACGGCGTTGCTCACGATCGTCGTGACCTCAGGTACGAGACCGGCGATGGCGGACATCGAGAAGCTGGTGGAGCCTTGGCAGTGGATGATGACTTTTATCTGGCTGCTGCCAGTTTCCCGGACGATCGTCTTCACCGCCGCCGGGTGGTCGTAGAGCGCTGCCTGGTCGAGCGTCCAGAGGTTAGGCGCCAGATCGATGCTCGCGCGCCAATTTTCGAGCCATACGTCGTAGCCGTCCTCGATCAGCGCGTCGACCACGGTCTTGTGGACCGGAGCCCTGAAGATGTTCGCGCGCACGCCGGCTCCGTGCACCAGAATGACCGGACCCTTCGTCGGCTCGTCCGGCCCACGCACATGGATCAGGTTACAGCAGAGCCCGTCACCGGCTTCGAAAGGCACGACCCGCTCACGGTAGGAACGGCGTTCCTCCGAGTGTGGGTGGCTCACCGGAATCCTCCAGTCAGAACGGGTTAGCACAACGGCTACATCTAAAACCACTGCGGCGAGCGAGTAGAGGGCGGTTGGAGAGATCAAAAAAAACGCGCCATACGGGGCCCGTGCATCCGCGGAGCTGGATTAGGTGCTGACTCGGAACTCGTCCAGCCACTCGATTGACGGGGCGGTTTGCGAACGGCGATGCCGCTGGGTTATCCTCTCAGCGACTCCTGGCGACGGGCTAGACGCCGAAATCCGTCCGCACACGAATCCCCGCATCGGAGCAGACATGAACAACTCCAGTCCGATGGTGGTTGCCCTGACGCTCGCCGGAATGGCGCTGACGTCGGGCTGCGGCACGGAGAGTGTCCCGAACGTCGCGAGCGCCGTCGCGTCGACCGAGTCAGGCTCGGCTGAGCAAGTGGGTGGTCCGTACCCGGCCGCGCCCTATCTCGCCGAGCTGGAGCGTGCCGTTCTGTTCGGAGATGTCTGGGAGCGCCCCGGACTCTCCCCCCGCGACCGGAGCCTAGTGACGGTAGCGGTGACGCAGGCGCTCTATCGCACCGAGGAATTGCGGGAGTACCTCGGCCGCGCGCTCGACGACGGCGTGACGCGGGAAGAGATCTCCGAGTTGATGACTCACGTCGCCATGTACGCCGGTTGGCCCTCTGCGTCCAACGCGTCCCGGGTCGCAACGGACGTGTACCAGAGACGCGGTTTGACCTTCCCGGCGCCGGCTGAGCCGGTGGATATCACGGTCGACTTGCGTGGGCAAAACCCGGGGTATCCGGCGATTCCGTACCTCTCCGCGCTGACTAGGAGCCTTCTGTTCGATGAGACCGTGGGGATCTGGGCCCGTCCCGGGCTGTCACCTCGGGACCGGAGCTTGATCACGGTGGCGGTCGCTCAGGCGTCCTACGCGACGGATCAGTTGCGGGGACACCTCGGGCGCGCTCTGAACAACGGCGTGACCCAGGAGGAAATCGAGGAGATCATCACCCACGTGACGTTCTATGCGGGGTGGCCCACCGGATCAAACGCGGCTCGGGTGGCGGCGGAGGTGTTCACGGACCGTGGCCTGCCGCTTGGGCAATAGGGTAGAGGTTCGCTGCGTGAACGGAACGCCCGTGCGGTGGCGGAGTGCCCGAATCCGCGCGTACGCGCTCGCGTTCCTTCTGTTCGGACTGTTCGGAACAGCGGGTGCGCGGGATCGCGCCTCGGCGCAGGGTGTGGACGCCGCAAGCCAAGCCCCTTACACCGAGGCACAGGTAGAAGCGGGCAGGCGGGGTTATGAGACGACGTGTGCTGCTTGCCACCTCGCCGGCTTGCAGGGTTCGTCTGAAGCTCCGGAGTTGGCGGGGCCGAACTTCCGTAGCCAATGGGGAAACCGTTCCGTAGGAGAGGTCCTGGCTTATGTGAGGCGTTCGATGCCGCCGGCCGACCCCGGATCCATGAGCGACGAAGAATACGCCGCCGTAGTGGCCTACCTCATGGAAGCGAATGGAGCTAGTGCGACCGGGGGAGCGCTGACGTTTTCCGCGCAGGGCTTCGCGGTTTTAGTGGAGGGCGCTGTGGCCGGGGCACCGAATCCGGAGGTTGCGGAAGACGTCTTGCCCGCCCCGGGGCGCTTGGGCACGCGGCCTTCGCCTGAAGCGGTGGCGCGAGCGCCCGAAGTGATCGGCCAACTGCACGAGACGCCGACATCGCGCACGGAAACGTTCGCGGCTCTGGAGGACTTCGATCCGGTTGCGGACGCCGAGCTTTTGTCCCCGCCGTCCGGCGATTGGCTTCATTGGCGTGGCAACCCGGCTTCCTGGGGATACAGCCCGCTCGGGCAGATCAATACCGACAACGTCGGCGATCTCCAACTCGCTTGGGTCTGGCAGATGGAAGTCGACGAGCTCAGGGGTTGGCAGGGGCCTCTGGTCCGTGATGGGGTTCTGTTCCTGAGCAACCCGAGGAACATCGTCCAAGCGCTTGATGCGACCGACGGAACCCTGCTTTGGGAGTACAGGCGCCAGTTTCCCGGCGACGATAGCGGGATCAACCTCCGCACTCTCGCCATCTGGGAAGACCTGATCTTCGTGGCCACGAGGGACGCCTACATGGTGGCCTTGGATGCGCGAACCGGGGTGGTCCGATGGGAGACACGGCTCGCCGACTCGAGTCAGGGCTACACAAACAGTACCGGCCCGATCATCGCTGAAGGCAAGGTGATCAACGGGATCAACGGGTGCCAGCGGTACTTCGAAGAGACGTGCTTCATCACCGCCCACGACGCCCGCACCGGTGTGGAGCTCTGGCGCACCCATACGGTGGCTCGACCCGGTGAGCCCGGCGGAGACACCTGGGGTGGCCTCCGCCGGGGGTTACGGGGTGGGGGGGACGTGTGGAACGGGGGAAGCTGGGATCCGGATCTGAGGCTGGTCTATTTCGGGGTTGCCCAAGCCAAGCCCTGGGTTGCGGCGAGCCGTGGACTCACACCCGCCGACTCCGCGCTCTACACCAACTCGACGCTGGCGCTCGACGTGGACGACGGGCGTATCGTCTGGTACCGCCAACACGTACCGGGCGAGAGCCTGGACCTCGACGAAGGTATGGATCAGGTGCTGGTCGACCTGGAAGGGGTGCCCTCGTTGCTGACCATGGGCAAGTACGGAATCCTCTGGAAGCTCGACCGGCGGGACGGCTCGTTCCTCGAACTGAAGGACTCGGGTATCCAAAACGCTTTTGCGGAAGTGAACCCCGAGACGGGGGCCGTGCGTTACCGAGATGATATTCAGCGCGCGGGCGTAGGCGACTGGATTTCCGTCTGCCCGGCGACGGCAGGAGCCCACAACTGGCACTCGAGTTCCTATCATCCGGACTCGGGGCTGTTGGTGATCCCGATGGGCCAGAGCTGTATGGAGATCTCAGGCCGGGAGAGTCTGCTCGAGGAGGGCTACGGAGGTGTGGGAGCGGACCGGGTTTATATGGAGAAACCAGGAACGAACGGACGCTTCGGCAAGCTCGCGGCTTTCGACGTCGAGACCATGGAGGAAGTGTGGAGTGTCGAGCAGCGGGCTCCGTTCCTCACCGCGGCCCTCACGACCGGGGGCGGGCTTGCGTTCGCTGGGGGCTACGATCGGTGGATTCGGGCCCACGACGTCGAGACCGGGCGGGTCCTCTGGGAAAACCGGCTGGGCAGTCCGGTAGGGGGGTACCCGATCACGTACGAAGTGGATGGAGTCCAATACGTGGCCGTGGGCACGGCGACCGGCGGCGGCACCGCCCATCGAATCGGCATTTTTCTCACGCCCGAATTTCGCGGCCGCGAGAACAACGCACTCTACGTTTTTCGATTGCCGGCGCCCTGAGCAGGGGGGCGCGGTGGCACCCGAACGATGTTGCCCTAAGGCACCCGAACGATGTCGCCTATGGCATCTGGTGCCTTGTGTGCGTATTTGTACATAGTTAGGAGCTTGTCGTGGGAGTAGAGGTGGCGCTCACCGTTTTCCGTGGAATAGGAAGAAGTCGATCATGAAGCTTTCTATTGGCAGGTTTCAGTGGCGCTCGACGACTCGATCCGGGCTGGCACCGGCTGTCGTCGTCATCACGGCCCTCGTGGCTTTCTCCTCCGGGCCGGTCTCTGGGCAAGCCGCCGACGGCGGTGTCACCTTCACCAGAGACGTGGCGCCGATCCTCCAGGAAAACTGTCAGACGTGCCATCGCATCGGCTCCATCGCGCCCATGCCGTTGACCACCTATGAACAGGTCCGCCCCTTTGCGCCGTTGATCCGGGAAAAAGTGGCGAGCCGCACGATGCCGCCATGGCCGTTGGATCACACGGTCGGCATCCAGGATTTCAAGAACGACGTGTCCCTGACTGACGAGGAAATTCAGACGATCGTGGGGTGGGTCGATGCCGGTGCGCCGATGGGCGATCCGATGGACTCGCCGCCACAAGTCGAATGGGCTGCCTTCGAAAACGACTGGCAGTACGAAGAGCGTTTCGGTCGCCCACCAGACATCGTGATCGCTTCTCCGGCCTACACCGTGCCGGCGAACGAGCTCGATCACTGGCCCAACTTGTTGACCGCGGTACCGGGACTGACGGATCCTCGCTGGATCCGGGCCGTGGAAATCAGGCCTGGAGATGCTGAGACGAGATACGTTTTTCACCATGCCAACCCCTCGATCCTACAAGAAGGGGGAAACGTCGCGGTGGGACATTCGGCCGCGGGAACGGTGGGATATATCTTCCCCGACGACACTGGGCAGTCCCTGAAGCCGGGCGCCGAAGTTCGGTTCGGCATGCACCTTTTTCCGATCGACCGGGATGTAAATGCCGTTCTGCAGCTCGGGTTCTGGCTCTATCCGGAGGGCGAGGTCCCGGAGTTCGAGACCCCGGGCGAAGTCATTTACGAGGCTAGCCAGAGCACGGGCTTCGGGCATGAAGCGACGTCCAGCCTCGGATTCGGGCCGACCCGCGGGATGGGGGGAGGGCGGGGTGGCACGAGTTCCGATGCCCAAATGCCTCGTCAGACGGACCTTCTCATCCCCCCGCATAGTGTGGCGACCTTCCGTGGCGTTTACGTGATGGACCGAGCCGCACGGATCCACAGCGTGCGCGGTCACATGCATCTACGCGGAAAATATCAGATCATCGAGGCGGTCTACCCAGATGGTCGATGGGAAGTGATCAACAAGCTCAACTGGCACCACGGGTGGCAGACCGCCTTCCTCTACGAGGACCACGTGATGCCGTTGTTGCCAAAAGGCACGGTGCTGATGGTCACCAACATATTCGACAATACGGCCGACAACCCGCACAACCCGGACCCGAATCAATGGGCTGTACGCGGCGACCGGACGGTCGATGAGATGTCCCACACTCGGATCGGCATCACGTACTTCGACGACGAAGAGGACTTCGAGAGGTTGGTGCGAGAGAGGGCGAGAATCCTGGCCGAGAGGGCGGACGGACGTTCTCTGCAAGCGTCGAGGTAGAGCGGGAGCGTCCCCGTGGTGGAGCGTAGCGACTTAGAGCACCGCGACATGGAGCGCAACGAGGTGGAGCGAAGACGGGGCGACCCTATGAGATTTCGGTGCTTGCTAGCGCTAGCCATCCTAGTTGCCGGGCCCTTCTTGGCGAGCGTAGGCCGACTGAGCGCGCAGGATGTGGTGAATCAGCTGCCGAGCGCCGCTGAGGGGTTGATGCTACGCACGTTGCGTTCGGCCGGTCAGCCGGTCATTCCACTGTTCGATGGTTGGTTTCACAGACCCGACGGCACCGTCGATCTTTGCTTTGGATACCACAACCTGAATCTGGACCGAGATCTGGAGATCCCCCTGGGCCCAGACAACTTCATACAACCGGCCCACTTCGATGGTGCGCAGCCGACTCACTTCGACGAAGTGCCCGATGTATACCGGCGACGTTTCTGCGTCTTTACCGTAAATCTTACGGAGCTATCGACGGCCCCGTCGGTGGTATGGACGCTCCGGATCGATGACCGGATCTACTCCGTTCCCGGATCCGACTCAGAGCTCTACCGGATGGACGAAATTCGGCAGTCGTCGCGAGGGAATAGCGCGCCGATGGTCCGATTCGAGGAGATTCCGGGGCAGGCTGAGCAGAGGGGGAGGACGACCGTTTTGGGCGGGCCTACGACTACGAAGGCGGTTGGTGATCCTCTCATTCTTTCCGTTTCGGTCAGTGATCCAGAAGGGATCCCGTTAGGGAGAACGCGGGTGATCTGGACCAAGCATCAAGGACCCGGCGACGTGGTGTTCAGTGACGAAGAGACCCAGGTCGAGGAGTCGAGCGATCAATTTATACACACTTCGACCGCGACGTTCAGCGCGCCCGGTGACTACGTGATTCGTGTGCAAGCGGTCGATTGGGATCTGGGCAACGCGTTCGGTTTCCACTGTTGCTGGACAAACAGTTATTTGAACGTGGCCGTTGGTCCTTAGGCTCTCACCCCACATAGAGACTCACATTGGCCGAAACGAATGGACTGGGCGACCGCAGGGTGCACGAGCCCGAAACTCTCCGTCTCGAGGGTACCACCCCCGCATTGACCGTCGGCGACATCGGCGCGAGCCTCTCGTGGTATCGGGATGTGGTCGGGTTCCAGGTCCAGGAGACGTGGGAGAACGAGGGGGCGGTCACGGGTGCCTCACTATCCGCTGGAGCAACGCGCGTCCTGCTTCTTCAGGACAACTGGGCCAAGGGACGTGATCGGGTGAAGGGAGTGGGATTTCGGCTCCACATGGCCACCGCCGGGGACATCGACGAGATCGCCGCCGGGATCGTTGCGAGGGGTGGCACGCTGGCGTCTCCCCCGGCCGATATGCCGTGGGGCGCCCGCGCATTCAGCTTGGTGGACCCGGACGGCTTCGGGTTTACGATCGCTTCAGGGGGCTGAACGAGACCACCCGGTCTTAGGGGTTTTGGAACCGTCCCTCTCGCAGAAAGTGCACGACCTCGTCGGCAACGTCCTTGCGGTTCATGATGAACGTGTGGGTCGCGGGGACCACCATAAAGGCCGTCGCTTCCGGGACTCGGGCCCGATCCACGCCGACCTTGCCGTCATCGGGCCCGGGGATGAGCCACGAGCCAAGCGGGTTGATGCTCCGATCGCCCGTTACGATGCCCAGGTCGAATCGCACCGGGCCTAACTGACTCGAGATGCCTTCGGGGTCGGTTCCGAGCTTGGAACCGGCCGGGCCGATCAAGGACTGAAGGAGAGGAGAGTCCGCGAAGGCGTCCACGATTTCGCTCCCCTGGCTGGGCGGACTCAACATCACCACCCGACCAAGGTGCGCTTCGGGCTGTTGGGCCAGGTAGCTTCGGACCAAGAGTCCGCCCATCGAATGGGTGACGAAGAGCACGCTTTCCATTTCGTCTGCACAGCACGTTTCCAGTTCGTGGCCGAGGCGATCCACCAAGTCCTCCATCGGCTCCGAGGTCGATGGGTATCCGAAATTGACAACCCGAAATCCGGCACTCTGGAGACGCGCTTCGAGAATCGCCATCGATGCGGGGGTGCGACCAAGGCCGTGCACGATGGCCACGGACTCCGCCCCATCCGGGGGCGACGACGAGCAGCCCGACGCGCCCCAAAGAAGTAAAAACGTCACGGACCGGAGAAGAATTTTGACCGCCATGCCTTAGGCTTACCCCAACTCGCGCGCGAGTGTCTCAAATGTCTCATCGAACGTGCTTGTCGTGACGAGCATGGGAGCCCCAATAACGACGTGTATCGTCGAGAACGGCAGAGGCTGCATCTTCCGGTCCCAGGACTTGGATCGAAAGGATCTCGTTGCTGCGAGGCGCAGAGGTACGATGGGCACGCCGCTCTGAAGCGCCATGTGAAGAACACCCTTCTTCATGGTTCGAGCAGGTCCGCTCGGTCCGTCGGGAGCGATGAGGGTCGAATACCCTGCCTTCAGGTAGGCCACGAGCTCGTCGGCGGCCCGCCGTCCTCCGTTTCCGGTCGATCCCAGGACCAGTTGGCGCACGCCGATAAGATTCAGAAGCACCCCCACAGGCTTGGTGTACCAGGCCGGATGCTGCATCCAGGCATGAGGACGGTGCCGCATGTAGAGGGGAAAACGAGGCGTCCACCACTGAAAAGAGAGGGGACCGGCCTCGTGCCAAATGCAGAAGATGTAGTTCGAGTCGGCCGAGAGGTTTTTGGCGCCGGTCACCCGAACCGCCAGCGTCAGCCGCAGCAAGAGCAGGCCCATGAACCAGAGAAAACCCAACACGTAGCCGTAAACCAGGAAGGGCACCCGTAGTCCCAAAGGCACGTTGTCTATTCGATATCGACTAAACAGCTCGGTTGTCCTCGCAATTGAACGCCTCGGTCTTCCTGGCCCCGAAGCCTCTCGTCGGTCGGGCCCGGGCGGGCCCGCTCCGGTGAAAGATGCTGAAGTGCAGCCCGTCGCGCGACTCCGGCAGCCTTTTCTTGTGGCCGGAGTCACTTCTTGAGCGCGCCATCTTGCCGATTGTACGTCGGTTCTCATCTTGAGGTAACCGTCAGAGCGATGGTCGCACAAATGCCATGGGGTGACGACACGATGATCTCACGTCGAGAGATGCTTAAGGTCAGCGCGGGAGCGGGGGCCTCTTTGTTACTGAGCGATCTGCCCGCGTTTGCCCAAGAACGACCCCTGATCATGCGGTCGATCCCGTCTTCGGGAGAGCAGATCCCGGCCGTGGGGCTCGGGAGCGCGCGCACTTTCAGCGTGGGTCCGCCCAATCTGGAGTGGGTGCCTTTGAGTGAAGTCGTCGAGCTTTTTTACGAGATGGGTGGGCGCTTCTTCGATACGGCTCCTTCGTACGGAACTTCAGAGAAGGTTTCGGGCCAGATCGTTCAGGAGCTCGCAATCCACAACGACTTGTTCTTTGCCACGAAGATCTCGACGGGCGGGGGACGAGGGGCGGGGATCGCTCAGCAGGAGGGCTCGGTGGAGGCATGGGGGCGCGACGTCATCGACCTGAACCAGGTCCACAACTTACAGGACGTCGACATCCACTTGAGGACGATCCGAGAGGCGAAGAGTGCGGGTCGAACCCGGTACGTGGGCGTGACCACCTCTTTCTCGCGTCAGTACGAGCAGATGGAGCAGGTGCTCCGGAGCGAACCGCTCGATTTTCTCCAAGTCAATTTTTCGCTCGGGGAGCGAGGAGCCGCCGAGCGGCTCCTACCGTTGGCACAGGACCGGGGGGTCGCCGTCGTGGTAAACGAGCCGTACAACGTCGGTCGACTCTTCACCGCAACGCGCGGCCACGAGCTCCCCGAGTGGGCTGCCGACTTCGATTGCGTGAGTTGGGGCCAGTTCTTCCTCAAGTACATCCTGGGGCATCCCGCGGTGACCGCCGTCATCCCGGCCACCTCTGATCCGGCCCACTTGGTCGACAACATGGGAGCCGGCCGCGGTCGGGTGCCCGACGAGCGGACGCGGAGACGAATGGAGCAGTTGTTTGACGGGATGGCCTGAAACGTTTCAAGAATAAACACTCGATCCAAAGGTAAGGAGACGTCATGCATTCAACTCCGCTCATGATCGTAAAAGGTGTTCTGACATGGACGGTCGTACTTACCGTGTGCGGGTGTGCGCCTCGAGGGGTCGAGGCGCCGACACACGAGGATTGGCCGATGTATCGCGGGGATCTGGCCGGAACCGGCTACTCACCACTGATGCAGATCACGCCGGCAAATGTGGCCGACCTCACGTTGGGCTGGAGTTACTCACTTCGGAGTGACGCGCCGGCGGTCGCCCCCGGCGCCGGCCAGACAGGCCCCCGAGAGCCGAACTCACAAGCCACTCCGATCGTCGTCGGCGACGTCATGTATCTGCCCGCCGTGGACCGAATCGTCGCGCTTGACCCAGCCACCGGCGCCGAGATCTGGCGGCACACCGTCCTGGACGGCGCGCCTTCGCGGCGGGGGGTCGCGTATTGGCCCGGAGAGGACGGAACGCCACCCCGTATCGTCTTCACTGCGGGCCGACGACTCGTCGCATTAGACGCGACCACGGGAATGTTGGCGGCGGGCTTCGGGCAGTCGGGTGAAATCGACATGGTGGTCCCGTACAACTCCGTACCCCTGGTCTTCGAGAACATCGTCGTGGTCGGAGCCAACAGCCCGGGCGCCGGCGACGCACGTGCTTTCGACGCCCGCACGGGTGCCAGGGTATGGGTTTTCAACTCGGTTGCTCAGCCCGGGGCTTTGGGACACGAGAGCTGGGCGGGGGATAGCTGGGTGGGGCGCCTCGGAGCGAACGCCTGGCCGTTCTACTTTACAATGGACGAGCAGCGTGGACTCCTGTACTTGCCTCTCGCCTCCCCGATCCCGTTCGCTTACGGGGGAGACCGTGAAGGAGCCAATCTGTTCGCGAACGCGCTAGTTGCGGTGGACGTCCGAACTGGTGAGTACGTTTGGCACTTCCAGACCATCCATCACGATCTATGGGACCACGATCCACCCGCCCCGCCGGTACTTTTCGATGTTGAACGCGATGGGGGCACGATCCCCGCGTTGGGCGTGACCACGAAATCGGGATACCTGTATATCCTCGATCGCGAAACCGGCGAACCGATTTACGAGGTCGAAGAACGGGCGGTTCCCCAGGGCGATGTTCCTGGTGAGCGAGCCTACCCGACCCAACCGATTCCCACGCACCCACCGGCACTAGGTCGCGTCAGCTACGTGCCGGCGGACCTGGTCTCGGCCGAGGACACCTCACCCGAACACGCAGCCGCGTGCGCGGAGTTGGTCGAGAGCATGGGGGAGATCTATAACGCGGGCCCCTTCACGCCCTGGGCATACCGCGCCTCTGGCTCATCGGGTAGGACCACACTCCTGTTCCCGGGCCTTGTCGGTGGACCCAATTGGGGCGGTGCCGCCTTCGATCCGAATTCTGGATACGTGTTCGTTTTTTCTCAGGATATCGGCACGTTCGGTTGGATGGAGGAGGCGCCCGATGGAGCGCCCCTGCCGTACGAGAGGAGGGCCCCCCGCCCGGCAAGCTTCGACGTCCAGATCGGGGATTTGCGCCTGCCGTGCCAAAAGCCACCTTGGGGGCGTATGACGGCCGTCGACGCCTCGACGGGCGACGTGGTGTGGCAGCAGCCCGTCGGTATCACGGATGAGCTTCCGGCGGACCGCCAGAACACCGGTCGTCCTGGGCGCGCGGCGGCGATCGTCACGGCGAGCGGCCTCCTGTTCGTCGCGTCTACCGACGACAACCGCTTCCGCGCGCTGGATGTCACTACAGGGCGCGAACTCTGGGTGGGGCGGTTGGAGCGGCGAGGCAACGCCGACCCCATGACCTACCTCGGGGCCGACGGCCGGCAATACCTGGCTTTGGCTGCGACCGACGCGGTGCTGGCGTACCGCTTGCCGTAAACGGCGGGCTTCCGTCCCCTAGAACGGATTCGTAGCAAACACCGAAAACTCAGGAATAAAGCCTCTGCTATCCACCTTGAGCGCTCCAACGATCGCGTCGGCGATTTCGGCGGGCCGCAGCTTTTTGTCCGTCACCTCTCGCTCCACGCCCGCCTTGTCAGCGAAGCTAGTCATCACTTCGCTCGGGTTCACCAACATGACGCGCACGTTGTGACGCCGGAGTTCGTCCCGCCAGCACTCCGTCATGCCGCGTAACGCGAACTTCGAGGAGCCGTACGCTGTACGCCCGCTACTCCCCTTCAGGCCCGACGTGGATGAAATGTTGATCATCTCGCCGCTGCTTTGCTTGATGAAGTGGCGGGCCGCCTCTCGGGCCATGAGGAATGGTCCGAAAACATTGGTGTGGTACACACTCTGTAGTTCCTCGAAGGTCGTGTCGACTAAGGGTTTGAAGATGCCGTAACCGGCGTTGTTCACCAGAATGTCGAGTCGCCCATGCCTTTCGACCACGGAACTCACGGTGCGCACCGTGTCCTCCTCTTTCCCCACGTCGCCCACGATCCATTCCGCTCCGAGCACCTCTGCGGCACTACGAAGCGCGTCTTCCCGACGGCTGGTAATGGTGACCTTACATCCCTCGGCGGTAAGTGCTTTGGCGATGGCGCGGCCGATTCCCTCGCTCCCGCCCGTTACCAGAGCGACCTTATCTCTCAGTTCCATCGAAACTCCCGGGTATGAGACTTCAACTACACAGTTTTGCTGATGGAGGAACTACTCGTCGCCCAAGACCCTGGGGGGGGGTGTCACCGAGAACGCGGTCACGGCCGCCACGATGCCGCGCGCGGCGCGCTCCGGGTCGTCCACGAGCACCTGGCGATCACTCAGGCTCGTAAGAAATCCCGTTTCGAGTATGATGGCGATGGTCATGGGGTGGAGGGCGTGCTCGTACCGCCGATAGTTGAACGCGTAATAGTTCCGCATCCGACGAGTGGTGGTTGGCAGACGTTTGATACCCGTCGCCTCGCCGTAACTCCGATCCAGAAGAGCGGCGACCTGTGCAGCCCGACCGGTGGCGTCCCGGCTCGGTGAAGCGACTCGATAGCCCGACGCGCTCGGATCGTTGCTTCCGTCCGCGTGGACGGCGATGAACAGGTGGGCCCGGTAGCTTGGGGGAACGACGGCGGGAAGGATGTCGACCTGGTACCCCATCCCCTCGAGGATCGCGCCGGTGCGCCGAACGATCTCCAAGTTGACTTCCCACTCAGCGGTCTCTTTCCAACGGGTGCCATTGTCGCGCAGGCCCGAGAGCTCACTGGGCGCCTCGTCCGCCCTCCAATGGCCCGCCTGCAGCGCGATGCGCACCGGTCCCTCCGGGGGCGTCCAGTCTGCGGGGGTCGGGATCGGCCCCGGATAGCGGTTGGGCCTCCGACGACGGTTTCTCCTTTCACGCGCCGGTGGGGCGGACAGAACTGCGGGCGCCTCGGACTGGGCGGCCTCGACAAGAACCGGTTCGACCGGAGGGTCGCCCTGCAGCGAAGACGAGGCGGCTTCGGCGAGCAGCTGGCCGCCCACGGCGTCCGCGGCGTCCGGCGCCACGGCGGCAGCAGAGACCACGGCGGATGGTGCTGCGACCTCGACGTGCAAACGGAACGCCGTGAGGGTCAAAACCAGCACGCACGTGTAAGCAAACCCGACCAGTCTCACCTGCTCCTCCCTACTGAGTGGCGACGGGGGGGGTGTTCAAGCGAAGAAGCGCCTCCCGCAGCGGAGCGCAATGCTACGTGTGAGGTGCTGCGGAAGCAACGAGGGCGGCGAGCACGGCCCGCCGGGCCTTCATCCATACGTTTTCCGGAGTTCCGTCTTCTGCACTTTGCCGGTGCCGCCGATGGGCAGCTCCTCGACAATCACGACGTCATCGGGTATCGAGAAGTCCGCAACCTTGCCCTTGAAGAATTCGAGCAGGTTTTCCTTGGACGGGGCTGCCCCTGCTCGCGGTCTCACGATGAGAAGCGGCCTTTCTGTCCATTTCGCATCGGGGATTCCGATGACCGCAGCCTGCAAGACATCGGGATGACCCATGGCCAGATTTTCGAGTTCGATCGAGCTGATCCATTCCCCCCCGGACTTGATCAAGTCTTTGATCCGATCCGTAATGTGCATGAACCCGTCTTGGTCGATGGTTGCGACATCCCCGGTCGCGAACCACCCCTCGCTGTCGACGGCCTCACCTTGCTCCTCCTTGAAGTAGCCGTTGCTCACCCACGGCCCGCGCACTTTGAGTTCACCAAAAGCCGTTCCGTCGCAGGGCAGCGTATTACCTTCGCCGTCCACGATCTTCATCTCCACGCCGTAGACCGCCCGGCCTTGCCGAATCTGGATGTCGTGGCGATCGGCCGCGGGAGCCGCGCGCTGCGCGGGCTTGAGCACGTTCACCGTCCCGATCGGGCTCGTCTCCGTCATCCCCCAACCCTGCCGCACCTCGACGCCAAACTCCTTGTCGAACGCTTCCACCATGGAGCGGGGCACTGCGGCCCCCCCGATGATCGTGATTTTGAGCGAGGGAACGCTGGTGTCGTGTTCACGCCAGTAATCCAGCAGACCCGACCAAACCGTAGGGACTCCAGCCGTGCTGGTCACACCTTCGGAACGCATCAGTTCGGTGAGGCTGGCGCCGTCCAACGCCGGGCCTGGCAGGACGAGCTTGGCGCCCGTCATCGGCGTGGCGTACGGCGTGCCCCACGCGTTCGCGTGAAACATGGGTACCACCGGCAGAAACGACTCCGCTTCCGAGAGCGCCAAAACACCGGTGAGAGAGACGCAGTAGGCATGCAGGACGCTGGACCGATGGCTATAAAGCACGCCCTTGGGGTGCCCCGTGGTGCCAGAGGTATAACAAAGTGACGAAGCCGTGTTCTCGTCGAACTCGGGCCACGTGAAGTCGCCATCTTGCTCACTGATGAGATCTTCGTAACACAGCAGGTTCGACAACTTCGACTCCGGCATATGCTCGGCGTCGGTCATGACCACCACGCCCTTTACCGTCTTGAGATGTGGAGCGATCGCCTCGACCAAAGGCACGAAAGTCAGATCGACGAACAGATACCGATCTTCCGCATGATTGAGGATGTAAGCGAGTTGGTTCGGGTGGAGTCTCGGGTTGAGCGTGTGACAAACGGCTTCCATGCCAGACACGCCGAAGTAGAGCTCGACGTGTCGATATCCGTTCCAAGCGAGGGTCGCGATCCGGTCCCCCGCCTTCACACCGAGTTTGGTCAGCGCTCCCGCCAACTGTTTGCTCCGCCGATGCAGATCAGCATTGGTATACCGATGCACCGGACCCTCGACCGTGCGTGAGACGATCTCACAATCGTGGTATGCCCTCGCTCCGTGCTCGATCAGAGAGGAAATGAGCAACTGCCGGTTCATCATGAGCCCACGCATTACCGCTCCTCGGTTTTCGCGGAGAACAAGTATTGAGAGGTGATCCGCAGCAACTTTGGGTGCGCGGCCGCCATCGGCTAGATGTTCACCGACATCCGTGTCCCGGCGTTTGCCCTCGAGCCACCTCACCCGAGCGGCCTGCACCTGAAGCACTTAGGTGCTCGGTGCAGGCGGAAATTAGCCGCTCGTCACTTGATCGGCGAAAAGTCCAGCGGATCTAGGAATACGGACACGACGCCGCTCACGATCCGCCCGTCCACTTGGGACTCCTCGCTCACACGCCGCCATTCGGGATCGCTCCTGAAGGCGTCCCAACTCGCCGCAGCGGCGGTGCGGCTGTCGTGGGCGATGATGTACGTCAGGGTGTTCGACGAGTTCGGTGCGTCTTGCGGCGTCCAGTAGCCGATGTTCGTCATCCCATGTCTCTCGAAAATGCGCAGGGTATGATCGCGGAAGCGGGCCTGCAGGTTGACCAACTTGCCCTCGGGAGCCGTATAGGTTCTCAACTCGAAGACCCGGTCAACGGATGCCGCTTGAGCGTCCTGTACCACTTGTACCGTGTTGCCCAGTAGAAAACCTGCTCCGAAAATGGTCGCTACGCCGGCAAATACGAATCCCTTTCTGGTTGGCATCACTGTCTCCTCTGGGCTCTCGTGCCCCTGACGTAATGAGTAGCTCGACACCGGCGGGTCCTCGGCCGAGCCGCATAATAGGCCGCGTCCGATCCCCGAGCTAGGCTCAGGCCCCGTGACGGCGCGAGCGGGCTCGAGTCCGGTTGCCCTCCTCCGATTCCCGGCCCGCCCAGGCGTGATCCGTCGATTTTCGTGCGTGAGGGGATGGAGGTCCTTACCCAATTCCCAGGGGGCCATGCCAGGATTTCACTGTCTGAGTTCAAACACACAAAAGGTCCGTTCGCGGTCGGTCCGGTCCCGGACCTGGACGGAGACCGTGACCGCCCTTTCTGTTCCCTCCGGAACGACAATGAGAGGACGCCCAAAGCAGTTTTCTGACTGAATCACCACCTCGTGCTCACCTTCCGAGACCCGGATACCGTTGACGGGCAGTCCGCGCAGCATCCTCAACGTGTCGAGGGCCTCCCCGTCGATGACGAAGTCGGCTCCGATGGCCTGCTCCGGTACCTCGGAGAAGTCGACCTCTATGATGTAGCCGCGGCCGCCGCTGACCGCGAACGTCCCGATCACCAGCACGGCGGCGACGATCGTCAAGGCCGCTTGCCAGCGAAGCCCTCTTTTGTAATTCGTCACCGCTCGCTCACGGTCCACCCGAACCTCACCGTATGAGCTCGAACGTGCATGTGAAGCGCTTGTCCACAGTCCGCTCCTGGACGTTTACGAAAATCGAGATGGTCTTCTCCCGTCGGATCGGCACTACCGTCAGGGGGCTGCCATCGCAGTAGTCGGACTGAATCACCAAAACGTGTTCGCCTTTTGCGACCCGGATTCCATTGATCGGCTGCCGCCGCAGCATTTTCAGTGTGTCGACCGTCTCCCCGTCGATAACGACGTCGGCTCCAACGGCCTCCGGCACAAAGGTGAAGTCGATCCGGATGATGTAACCCCGGCCCGCGGTGGTGATGATCCAGGCTACGACGAGGAGAGCGCCGACGATCGTCGTGGCCGCCCGCCACCGAAGGCCTCTGATGTAATTTGGCACAGGTTCTTCCCCCCTACTTCGGAAGATTTCCCCGTGGGCTTCGGACTTGCAAGACGTTTTCTGGAGTCAGCCACCGCAGCGCACACACGTCCCGGACTCGGGGAAGACGAACAGGCGCTCGGCCGCCACGCTGGCGCCGCACGCGGTGCAGACGCCGTACGTGCCAGCGTCCAGCCGTCGCAGCGCTCCTTGGATCAGGGCCAGGCTGACACTTTCGCGTTCCCGCAGGCCCTTGGCGAGACTCTGACTCTGAAGTGAATCCATACGAGAGAGTCGCCCAACCGCACCTTGATCCAGCTCCACGGTCTTCAGGGCCTCGTCCGTGACGGTCATGCTCTTTTCGAGCTTGGCGAGTTGTCGTTCGAGTTCGTCGCGGAAGTCCGCGATTTGTGCTTCGGTGAGATGGCTCATGCGCAGAAACCCCTCAGAGGATCCTCGAAGCGGACGAGGTCCTCCTCGTTCGTCGCGATCCCCACGGAGGCGCGCAGCGCGCCCACCGCGACCTTGTAGTCGAGGCACTCCGCTAGCTTCTTCAAGCTGAACGTGCCGGGCGGCATCGACTCGTAGCATTCGAGCGCTTCCGGACTGTCCAGCCCCAAGGCCGCCTCGGCCGCCCCCGGGTTGCAGAAGCAGCCGCCACGTAGTGAGATCCCCGCGTCCCCCGCCGCACGCTCGACGATGCCGTACGGAACGACGGCCCCATCGGCATCGAGCAGGTTGAACGAAACCGCTCCCCCCCGGCCCTCTGCGGAGGCCGGCCCATACAGCTCGACGACCGGCCGTCCATTCTCGTGTCGAAGGGCGGTCAACATGCCGAGCAAACGTTCGGTGAGCGCGTGGGTTCTTTCGTGAATTCGCTCCATTCCTACGTCTTCGAGAAAGCGAAGTCCGGCGGACACCGCGGCGATCCCGAGAAAGTTCGGAGTGCCGTCCTCGAAGCCCCCGCTTCCCGGAAGCAGTCGGTGGCGTTGTTCATGAACCGCCACATATTCCACCGTTCCTCCGGCGAACCAAGGCCGGCGTAAACGAGCGAGCGAATCGCGCCGCGCAACCAAGACCCCGAGGCCCGTCGGGAAGCCGAACATCTTGTAGAAGGACACACACACGAAGTCGGCCGGACAGTGGGACGAGTCGAGCGGACTGGTGGGGACGAACGCGGCCGCGTCCAGCAGGACTTCATAGCCGGCCGCCTGAGCAGTCCGTACCAGACCCAGCGGATGCTGCACACCCGAAAAATTCGATTGCGCGGGGTACGCGAAGAGTCCCGGAGCATACCCGGCCGGAGGCAAGTCCATCTTCGCGTCGAATCGGAGGTCCGGGTCGAGCGGCAGGTAGGTTACATCAGCCCCGGCCGCCTCGGCGTAGAGCCGAATGCCCTGGACCGAGTTGTGGTTGTCCTGGAGCAGTGTGAAACGTGACCCCTCGGTGAAGGGGAAGGCTTCACCGACTAGCTTCAGCGCCGCGGAGGCATTAGCTGTGAACACCACCGTGTACTGTTCGGCGTACGCGCCGAAGAATCGCAAAACCTCGAGCCGCGCGTCCTCCACGATTTTGGTCGCAGCCGCCGACGTGGGGTTCTCCGAATGAGGATTTCCGAGGACGTGGCGCTCCAAAAATTCATCGTGTCGGCGCAGTTGAGACTCGGCATACAGCCCGCTACCCGTATAGTCGAGGTAGACGTGGCCCCCCGCGTCGAGGCGGCTGAACTCCCGGGCACGAAGTGCTTCGAAGCGCTCATCGAGGAGCCGGGCGGGCAGAGGACTCATCTTAGCCGAGCCGGATCGGCAGTTCCCGGACCCTCTCCCCCGTCAACGCGAAGAGAGCGTTCGTCACCGCCGGAATGATCGGTGGCGTCCCCGGCTCCCCTACACCGCCGGGAGCGTCGCCGCTCGGCGTCAGCAATACCTCCACCTCCGGCGTCTCGTTCATACGGAGCATCCGGTAGTCGTCGAAGTTGCCCTGGAGCACACGGCCCCGATCGATATTGATCTCGCCGTAGAGGGCCGCGGTGAGCCCAAAAACGATCCCGCTCTCCATTTGGGCCCGAACGATCGCTGGGTTCACGACGACCCCGCAGTCGATCGCGCACCACACCTTGTGAACCCGTGGGCGATCGTTTTCGACGGAGACTTCGGCGACTTGCGCGACGAACGAGCCGAACGACTCCGCTAGGGTGATTCCCCGTGCGCGTCCCTCGGGCACCGGCGAGCCCCAGCCCGAGGCTTCTGCGACGGCGTTCAGGACGGTCAGGTGGCGGGGGTGCGCTCCGAGGAGCTCCCGCCTGTATTCGTACGGGTCTCGACCGGCGGCGTGCGCCAATTCGTCGATGAACGACTCGACGACGAAGGCCGTATGCGTGTGCCCGACCGAGCGCCAGAAGCCCACCGGAATCGGCAGGTCGACCTTGGCGAACTTCACGCTGATGTTCGGCACGTGGTACGGATGATCGCTGGCTCCCTCCGTCGCGCTCGGATCCCTACGTCCGGCCCAGCGCCCGGCGAAGCCTGGCACCCAGCCCGGGACCAAATGCTCCATGATCGACTGGGTCGCTATGTCGTGGCGCCACGCTGCGGGCATTCCGTTCGCATCGAGCACGGCGGCGATCTCGTGATACGAGGCTGGGCGGTAGAAGTCGTGTCTCATATCGTCTTCACGGGACCAGATCACCTTCACGGGACCTTCGACTTTGCCCGCCAGCTCGGCCGCCTCCCGGATGAAGTCCCGCTCGGCTCGCCGTCCGAACCCACCGCCGAGGAAGGTCGTGTGGACTTCGGTGTCGTCTGCCCCCACGCCCGCCGCTGCCGCGGCCACCTGGCGGGCACCGCCGCCGACGACATCAGGTGCGTTCTGGAACTGGGTCCCCGCCCACACGGTGCAGCGACCCTCCCGTACCCAGGCGGTGCAGTTCATCGGTTCCATCGTCGCGTGTGCGAGGTAGGGAAGTCGATAGGTCGCCTGGATCGGCTCCCCTCCGGCCGCGAAGGCCGCCCCGACATCGCCGTCGTCTCGGGTCGACCTTCCGCCCTCGCGAGTGGCGGCAGCGAAGCGGCGAAAAATCTCCGCATCGTTCAGTTCACTGTTCGGCCCTTCGTCCCATTCGACGACCAGAGCTTCCCGACCGGCCATCGCGCTCGTGTAACCGCCCGTGACGGAGGCCACCACCGCGACGCCGCTTGCGAGTTCGACCACCTGCTCGACGCCGTCCACCGCGAGGGCTGGCGCCGCGTCGAAGGAGCGCAAGGAGCCCCCGAAGACAGGGCAGCGGGCCACCACGGCCACGCGTGTGTCAGGAGGACCAGCGTCGATTCCGAAGATGGCTTCCCCCGTAGTCTTTACCGGGACGTCCAATCGGGACACCGACGTACCGATGATGACGAACTCGGAGGGATCTTTCAGCGGCACGTTCTTGGGAACGTCGAGTCGTGCCGACGCGGAGGCGAGCTGGCCGTAGGTGAGCTCGGACCCGTCCATCGCGATCGCTTTGCCCTCTTGCATCCGGACTTGATCGACAGGCACACCCCACTGCCGAGCGGCAGCCTCTCGCAGCATCCAACGTGCCTTCGCGCCTGCCTCGCGAAGCGGTTGCCAAGACTGGACGACGCTCGTGCTTCCTCCCGTGACCTGCATACCCATGGGGCCGTAGGCCGGATGGGCCGGCGCGAACTCGAAGGAGACCTGGTCCCAGGCCGCGTCGAGTTCTTCCGCGACGAGTTGAGGCAAAGCAGTCGCCACGCCCTGACCCATCTCCGAGCGGCCTACGATCACCGTGATCGACCCGTTCGAATCGATGCGCAGGAAAGCGTCAGGAGCGAACGTCGCGTCGGAAAGAGGATCTCCCGGCCCTTTGATCACCTTGTACGAAACCCCGAGCGTAAGGCCCGCTCCCGCGACGACGCCGACTTTGACGAAAGTTCGCCGGGAGACACCCTTCTTGGCGGTTTCTGCGGTCACCGGTCGCCTCCCGCATCGCCCCCATCGCCC
>Ga0115002_10003026_pt1 | contig 21404 bp, 16 predicted proteins | sample ArcticOcean_MG_C_8_FD_89576 | JGI IMG/M metagenome (GOLD analysis project Ga0115002, IMG submission 89576) | Marine microbial communities from western Arctic Ocean - ArcticOcean_MG_CB11_86 | ecosystem: Environmental > Aquatic > Marine > Oceanic | place: Arctic Ocean: Canada Basin | collected... | reverse complement strand
TGGCACCGGGTCGCCCGCTGGAAGTGAAATACTCACCACGGCTGGAGGCGGAGGAATCGTGCCACTGCATACGCCTGCCGAGCACTGGTCGCCGGTGGTGGCCGGATCCCCGTCGTCGCAGGCATTGCCCTCGTTGGCGACCACGGCTTCGCAGGCGTTGCTGCCCTCGTTACAGCTGCCCGTGTTGCACTGGTCGCCCGCGCCCGAGCAATCCCTGGCCCCGCCGCCGCCACAGGCACCGGCCGTGCAGGTCTCGCCCGAGTTACAGAACACGCCATCCTCGCAAACTGTACCGTTGGTGGCGTTCGGGGCACTGCAGACACCGTTACCCGGGTCGCAGGTGCCAACCGCGTGGCACTGGTCGCTGGCCGAACAGACAACCGGGTTGGTGCCCGTACAGGTACCGGCCTGGCAGCTATCTGTCTGGGTGCACGCGTCGCTGTCGTCGCAGCTGGTACCGTTGCCCACCGACGGGTCACTGCAAATTCCGGTGCCCGTGTCGCAGCTGCCAACCGTGTGGCACTGGTCGCTGGCCGTACAAGTCACCGGGTTCGAGCCCGTGCAGACGCCCGCCTGGCAGGTATCGGTCTGCGTGCACGCGTCGCCGTCGTTGCAGGCAGCTCCATCGCCAACCGCCGGGTCACTGCAGACACCCGTACCCGGGTCACATGTTCCAACGTCGTGGCACTGGTCACTGGCCGTGCAGGTCACCAGGTTTGAGCCGCTGCACACCGACGAAACGCATATGTCATGGAAGGTACACACGCTGCCGTCGTCACAGGCTACGCCCGTATCATAACGGATCGTGAAGTTGGCCAGGGTTCCCGGGTTTCCGTTCACGACCTGTATTCCGTCGGTTCCCGTCGCGTTCTCAATACCGATGGTGTGCGTGCCAGCATCTGGTGTGGCCGAAAGGTACCTAACCTCGATATGGTTGGCACTTTCGAAAAGTACGAGTTGAAAGCTGATCGGCGAGCCACCGCCGAAGTGCTGTATGTTGGTAAACTGCACGACGAAGCGCCGCTGCGGGGCAGCGCCCAGGGTTTCGTAGTGGATTGTTCCGCCCAGGGTAGGGTCCAGGTCTTCCCAGAAGGCCATGATCGCGGCATTCGGGGCAGCGGCGTTGGGGATAGAAGCGGCAGCAAAGGGGCAGGCGGTTGAGGTAAAGGAAAACAGGCCGTTCGAGCATACGTTCAGCGACGTGTAATCGCTGCCGTAAAAATTGAATGTAAACCCCAGCGCCGCGCCGGACGACGCGTCATCTGCCAAGGCAAGCGAGCTGCCGCTGGCGGCGATGTCGTCGTAGACAAAACTGCTGGGACCGCCCGGATCATTGGAGTCGTCGCAACGGTAGGTGCCGTCGTCACCACAACCGCCTGCCTGGGCACTGGCGTCGGTGTGACTGCACGCGCCTGCGCCGTCGCACACGTCGGCGGTGCACTCGATGGCATCTTCAGTACAGGGCGTGTTCGCGATGTCGAAGCAGTTATTGGCAACCTCGTTACAGGTGGCACTGCACTCGCCACCCCCGCTGCACGGGTCGCCGGCGTGGCTGCTGCACGCTCCCCCGCTGCAGGTATCGGCGCCGTTGCAGAACAACCCATCATCGCAGGCCGTACCGTCGGGCACCCCGCCTGAGCAACCGCTGAGCAGCTGCCAGCCGAGATCGGCCATGAGCTCCAGCGCCAGCCCAGGGTCAAGATCGGGACCGGTATGACTGGGCTCCATCAACTCGTCAGGAAAAGCGGCCGTACTCCAGTGAGACACCGACGAGCCGGACTCCTGCGGGCTGGGTGCGTAAATCTCGACGTGGCCACTGGCGTGCACGCCCGAGCTGAGTGAGCCGGACGCGGCCACCGACGCGGCCCCGGTCCAGTGCAGGTCGCCGGTATCGGTGCTTGCCGCCACCCTCTGCGCGTTAGTCATGGCCGGGTAGAGCGTGCCCGTGGAATGATTTTCGAGCAGGTTGCTGTACGCGTCGTCGACGCTGTTGAACTTGGCCCCCGTCGAAAGCGAGACCAGGCTCAGGAAACCCAGGCCGTGGCCGATCTCGTGCAGTGCCACGCTTGCCAGGTTGATGGTATTTGCCGGCTCGACTTCGTCCAGCCCCATGTACCAGGAAAGCGACTCCAGGCAGCCGGTGGTGCCCATCGCGCCATTGAACTGCATACCTATATCATTGTTCGAAGGGTCGAGATCACTGCCGGCAAGCGAGTTGGCCAATCCCTGCACGTACCAGGTCGACGGCAGTGGCGCGTTGAGAAAATCCTGATGAACGGTTTCCGGCCCCGCTGACCCCAGGGTCCCCGAAAAGGCAGTACAGCTGAGAGCGGCGAAGCTGGCGCCCACCTTTATCTCAACGCTGCTGTCTAGCAGGCCCGCCCATATCGAGGCGGCAAGTTCGAAAGTCTGCAGTGCCTGGGCACCCTTGGTGGTACCGGTGTTGCCGCCAACGGGAGTGGCGGGCGTCGTGTCGTTCAGGCCCACGCCGGCCGAGTCCAGGTTGATGATGGTTATGGTAGCCGCGCTCGCCGCCACCGGAAAAAACAGGGCCAGGCTCGAAGCCAGCAAAGCAGTGTAGAGTCGATACCGCACAAACATCACACCCAGGACACCCCGGTAGAATCGGGCCCCGGGGATTCCACAATAGAACACTGCTTAAAGCGTTGTTGTCAAGATATTTATGGGTGCCCGACACGATCAGGTGCAGCCCCGCGCGCCCAATTTGCCGGGTCTCCCCCCATCCGGGGGGGGTAGTCCAACTGCAAGGTCAGGCGGGTACCGCGCGTGAAAGAAACTCGACCACCGCCGAGCAGAACTCATCGTTGCGATCCCCGGCCACCATGTGCGAGGCCTTTTCCACGTCGACGTACTCGGCGTGGGGCACGACGTTGAGAAACTCACGCGCCCCTTCTTCGCTCACTATCTCGCTCATGCCGCCGCGAACCAGCAACGTCGGCACTTCGAGCGAAGCAGCTGCCTTCATCAAGCGGTCGTGAAAGTTTTCTCTTTCTTCCGGCGTGCCGCGCGAGGTGAGAAAACCGGGGTCCCAGTGCCAGCGCCAACGACCGTCCTCGCCCTGCCTGAGATTGCGGGCCAAGCCTTCACTGGACGGCGGACGGCGGCGATGCGGCTGGTACCTGGCTACTTCGTCGGCCGCCTCTTCGAGGCTGGCAAAGCCATCAGGGCGAGCCTTCATGAAGGCAACAATACGCTCGACCCCCTCGCTGTCCATGCGCGGGGTGATGTCTACGAGCACCACCGCCGACGCCTGCCCCGGTGCCAACTCACCCTCGCAGATCAACGCAGCCAGGCCACCGAGCGACGCCCCCACCATGGCCACGGCTCCACCCATCTGCCCAGCCACGCAGCGAAGATCCTCTGCGAAAACCTGGAAGGTGTAGTCGCCCCTCTCACACCAGCCACTGTCACCGTGCCCGCGCAGATCAAGGGCAAGCGCGTAGTAGCCCGCGTCGGCGAGCACCCGAGCGGTGTTCTTCCAGGCGTGCCTGGTTTGTCCACCACCGTGCAGGAGCAACACCGGGGGTGCAGCACTGTCCCCGTGGGCATCACCCACGAGCTCAAGCCCGTCGCCCATGACAAAACGCACGGCCCCGGGAGTTTTTTCTGCATCTGCTCTGCTGAGACGGGAACTCATCGTAATCGGACCGCGCCCTACTGACAGCCCGTGAAGCGACCCGGGCGCGGACCGCCATAGCTATTGGGCCAACCCGACTGCGTCAAGCCAGGACCGGGCCGCTGGGTTTCGTTCAGTCAACCGGCAGCGCCGCGCGCAGCACGCGCAGGGTATTGCCGCCCATGACGGCGGCAATATCGTCGTCGGACAATCCCTCGTCGAGTAGTTCATCGACCAGTGAAACCAGTCCCGTGGTATCAAAGGGGGTCTTGACCGCTCCGTCAAAGTCAGAGCCGAGACCCACGTGGCGCACACCGGCCACCTTGATCGCGTGCACTATAGCACGCGCGATGTCGGCGGGGCCGTCACCGCAGACGGCTGTTTCCCAGTAACCTATGCCGACCACCCCGCCCGTGGCCGCTATGCCGCGCAGGTGTTTGTCCGACAGGTTACGGGTGTTGTCGCAGGTGCCCTTCACGCCCCCGTGAGACACGACGACCGGACGGACGGCGAGGGCCAGCACCTCGTCTACGGTGGCAGGCGACGAATGAGCGAGGTCCACTATCATGCCCAGCTCCTGCATGCGCGCGATGACCTGCCTGCCCAGCTCGGTGAGACCGCCCTTGGCCAGCCCATGCGCCGAGCCGGCTACCGTGTTGTCAAAAAAATGAGTGGGGGCCATCATGCGGAACCCCGCGTCGAACAAGCGATCGACATTTGCCAGCTCAGCGTCCAGGGCGTGGGCCCCCTCTATGCCCAGGAAAGCGGCCACCCCCTTCTCGCCCCGCCCGCGCCGGGAAAGATAACCGTCGAGGTCGGCCGAAGTTCTCAGCACCACCAGTTGCCCGTCCGAGCCGGCCTCGAGCTCGTTGAGCCTCCGCGCCTGTAGCAGCGCGCGCTCGGCCAGGCTGGTCCAGGTGGCCGGTGGCCAGCGCTGCGCGAACGCCAACCACAATACGATGTCACTGTCTGCCGGGTTGCTTTCGATATTGATGCCCATGGGCACCTTGGTTACGACCGTGAACGCCTGCAGGGCCACCCCGCCCTCCAGCAGTCGCGGCAGGTCAACGTGCCCGCGCTCCCCGCGCTTCGAAAGGTCGCGCCCCCACAGCAACGAGTCAGCGTGCAGGTCGGCCACGAACAGCGAGTCATAGAGCTCGCGAGCCCTGTCGGACGGAACGCGCGGCATTCCGCCGCTCACCTTGTTCATGCTGCGGTCTACCGCGGGACCCAGCACGAAGAAAAACAACAGCGCCGAGCCCAGCAGCACCGTCGCGCCCAGGGCGAGGATCTTTCTCAGACTACGCGACACGCGCTAAGCCGAGGGTTCTTCGTTTTCGAACACCGGTATGACCAGCTTACCGAACCGCGTACGCAAGCGGTTGTTGACGAGGGTCTTGAGTTCAGGGCTGCAGGTGTACTCATTCTCTATCTTGTCGTGCAGGTAGACAGAGCTCGAGTCGCCCCATCAACCAATCCGCAGGCTGCCCCCCTGAGCAAGACGAGTCAACAACAAGACGAATCAACAGAACGCGTTCTGCGTTGTTCATAACCCGCCCAGGTACCCACCCCCCTTGACACACACCCGCACGGGTCACTACAGTAGCGGCGATAACCCGAGGCCACACCTGGTTTCATAATGTTAGAATTTTCCCCACGCGCGCGAGGGTTGACGTCGGCCCTGATTGCGACACTGCTGCTGTTTGCGGCCTCGCCCACCGCCCAGGCGGCGGTCATCATCCACGAACGGACCCTGGTCGATACAAGCCGCCCCACGCCCCCGAACGGGGTTTTTCCGGGATCAGCGGACCGCAGCATGATTACGAGGATCTGGAACCCGACGGCGACAGACTGCCCGGCACTGCTCCCTTGTCCCCCCTGGCCGCTGGTACTGATGGCGCACGGCTTTGGGGGCAGCCCTGAAAACTTTGACGGCCTGGCGACCGACCTCGCCGAGGCCGGCTACGTCGTGGCCGCGCCTGCCTTCCCGCTGACCAACGCGCTGGCACCCGGAGGTTCCACGACCGGGCTGGGCGACGCGGCTGAACAGCCGGCAGACCTGGCTTTCGTGTACTCCCGGTTGCTCGCCGCGTCGGCCGATGTCGCCGACCAGCTGGCCGGCATGGTCGATGGCGGTGCCGTGGTGTCGTTGGGCCATTCGCTGGGCGGGGCGACGGCGCGAGATCTTGCCCACTCCGATTGCTGTCCATCCGTCGATGTTGCGGCCAACGTCATGGTGGCCGCCGCGCCCTTCGTAAGCAGCGGAACCCTGCAACCGGCAGGGCCCCCCACGCTGCTGCTGCACGGAACCGGCGACCAGGTAATACCGTGGTCGCTATCAGCCTCGGGTATGTCGGCGCTGCCGGTGCCCCGCACATTGGTCCTTCTCCCGGGCACGGATCATGGCAGCATGGTAAGCGGCGACCAGGAGCCGCCTCCCGCCGCGCGAGCCACGGCGACCGCGGCCATCCTCGACTTTCTCGACGCGACGCTGGGGGGTGACGGCGAGACGTGGGTATCCCGTCGCGAGCAACTGGCGACAGACGGCAACACTGTGGTACACGAGCAGTGCGTGGCAACCGACGGCAACTGCGCCGACAGCTGCGCGCTGGTAGAGTGGTCCGACCCCCCCCTGCAACCGCTTCCCGACCAGGCGCCGGCCGGCGCGACGCTCAAGTTGCTGCAGCTGGATAAGCTCGCTGGTCACGCGAGCTTGAAGGCCTCTGGACGTTTCAACCCGGCGAGTACAGCGGCTGCGGCCGATCCGTCTGCCGATGGTGCCCAGGTCAGGCTATCGGTGAACGGAGACGTATTCTTCGACATTGTCGTTCCGGCCGACCAGGAAGACTGCAAGAACCGCGAAGGCTGGAACGTAAAGGCCCATGCAGACGGCACCCTCACCTATTCCTGGAAAAACCGATCGGGTGCCCTGCCGCCCCTCTGCGTCGCGGGCTCAGCCAAAGGCATGCAAAAGCTCAGGCTGGTAGACAAGACCGTCAAGGGCAAGGGATGGAAGTACTCCCTGAAAAGCAGGCTCTCCCCGCTGGCCGACAGCCTGGCCGAGCCGTTTACGTCACTCCACCTCGACCTGGTCCTGCAGGCCCAGGCCGACCTGGGAGTGCCCGGCCAGCAGGCAACGTCGGGAGCCTGCGCCGCGCTCAGGATCTCGGGGAACCCGGTATCGTCCGACTCTCCCCGCCCGTTCTGCAAGCGCGTAACGCGGCAGGGAGAACTCGTTAAGCTCGTCTGCAGGGGCAGCTGATCGATCAGGCCGTTCCGCGCGCCCACGCACAGGCCGGGTCGAGTACGCGCTTGAGCGTATCGGCCACCGGCACAAAACCGTGACCTGTCCAGAACGGCGCACCCATTGAGTTGGCCGACGCAAAGTGCAGGGCGCACCAACGCACGCCCCTGCCATGTGCCCAGGCCATGGCCTGGGCCAGCAGTGCCGAACCCGTGCCCTCGCCTCTCTGCCCGGCTGCCGAAACGCCTTCCCACAAGTAGAGCATGCTCGAAGTGTCTAGCATGCGGCTGACGAAGAAGGGGGGAATGAGTACGACCGCGCCCTTGGCGCTGTTGGTGTCTCCGGCGAGAAACAGCGCAGCGTCGTCTCCCGCCAGCAGTTCGTTGCGCAGCCGCGAGTAGTCAGCATCGGGCTCACCGTTGTACGGCCAGAACATCGGGGGCCCCGCCTGCCAGTTACACAGCTCCCTGTGCATCTGGTCGGCAACAGCCGCGGCCTGCTCGTCAAACGGATCGACCAGGCGCGTGGCGACACTGTTGTTGGTCTCCACCGGCAGCCGGGTCTCGCGCAACACGCAGACGCTCTTTCCTCCAAAGCCCATGGCCACCCAGGCATCCGTGACCGCCCGGTCGCCGACTGCGAGATCGAGGGTGTGAGTCATAAACCCGTCTTCGAGCCAGCGGCCCGATAGATGTCCGTACATGGCCGCCACCCCGGCAAAGGGCTCTATGTCTTCGGCCAGGGCAAAGCCGTGCAGGGGCACCTGCACCGAGCGGTATTCCTGGTAAAGCGACTCCAGTTTCTCAGGCGCGTGAAGTTGTCGCTCGCCCGCGAGCAGGCCAACCACCCGTCCGCCCTGCACGAGTACCGCGGTATCGCAGCGCCGGTTTCCCGCCAGCCCGGCCACCAGCTCCAGGCAAACCAGTCGCAGCTCTTCGCCCTCGAGCGCGGCCGGTGTCGATGGGCCGAGACGCAGGCGCTGCTCGTACAGCAAAGCGGCGACCTCGTCGAGCTTGACATCGGCCAGCTTACAAATTTCCTGATTACCCACGTTATTCTCCGTCGCCACCAAGCGAGGCCGAGAGCATCCCATACAAGCGCGGGCGTCGCGATCCCAGCAGGTCAAAAAACTCTCGATACTCGCGCGCCTGTTCGAGGTTGATTTCCGCCACCGACACTTCGTTGTCACCCTCCGCGACGCCCGCGATAATTTCCCCGCTCACGGAGGTCACGAACGATCCGCCGTAGAACTCCAGCTCCCCCTCGCGACCGCAACGATTGGCCGCTGCCACGGGCACACTGTTGGCCGCCGCGTGCCCCTGCATCACCCGCTGCCACGCCCCGCGGCTGTCTATTTCAGGACGGCCCGGCTCGCTGCCTATGGCAGACGGGAACACCATCAGCTCGGCGCCCGACAGGGCCATCGAACGAGCGCACTCGGGAAACCACTGCTCCCAGCAGACCCCTACCCCGAGCCTGCACCAGCGGGTGTCCCAGGTACGGGGCAACTCATCGCCGGCCGCGAAGTAGTAGTCCTCCTCGTATCCCGGTCCATCGGGCAGGTGGGATTTACGGTGTACACCCAGGACGCTGCCATCGGCATCGACCACGGCAACGCTGTTGAAAACCTGGTCGCCGTCGCGTTCGAAAAATGACGCCGGTATGACCAGCTCCAGTTCGGCGGCAAGGCGCGAGGCCAGTTGCAGCGCCGGGCTATCTTCTACCGAATTCGCCCGCTGCAACCACGCCCGGTCGCGGGTCCTGGCAAAATACGGCAGCTCGAACAACTCCGGTGGCACCACGACCCGGGCACCGAGCGCAGCCGCACGCCGCACGAGTTTTTCAACGCGCTCGAGGTTGGCACTGCCGCCGGCACCGAGATCGGCCTGCAGCACGGCTACCTTCAGCCGGTCCGGTCTGCTCATCGGCTGGTCCCCACGTCCAAGCTCGGCGTAGCAGCCACGAGCGCTTGCTGCAGCGTCACGCAGTGAAAAGCTCCCCCCTCGACCAGGAGGTGGTCGGCCGGCAGGCCTATCGTTCGCCTGCCCGGAAAACAGTCAGCCAGTGTATCCACCGCGGCCTGGTCGCTGTCTACGCCGAACGCAGGGACTACTACCGATGCATTGCCGACAACGAAGTTGAGATAACTGGCGGGAAGTGGGCTGCCGTCGCGATCGGCCACCAGCCCCGGTGATGGCAGATGGACCAGCTCAAACGGGGTGCCATCCGCGTCCTGTTGACGGGTCAGCCAGGCAGCAGTCATCGTAAGTAAGCCGGCGTTAGGGTCGGTATCCTCAGCTGGTAACGCGCAGACAACCGTGCCCCGGTCTACGAAACGAGCCAGCGTGTCCACGTGTCCGTCAGTGTGATCGTTGACCAGCGATCCTTCCACCCACAGTACCCGGTCGGCGCCCAGTGCGTCACGTAGCTCGCGTTCCAAAGACTCGCGCCGCACACCCGGGTTTCGCGTGTCACTGAGCAGGCAGGTCGCCGAGACGAGAAGAGTTCCACGGCCGTCGCTGCAAAGAGCACCACCTTCGACCACTCTTGCCGACGACGTGAACGATGCCCCCGACAACCCCGCTATACCCCTGGCCACCTCGCAGCCGTGATCAAGGTCAAAACGACCGCCCCAGCCGTTGAAGGTAAAGCCGCGAGCACCAAGGCCGCCGTCGCCGTTGACGACGAACAGAGGGCCGGTGTCTCGCAGCCAGGCGTCGTCGTAACGCGCACTGAGAAACTCTACGGCCACCCCCTCCAACAGCCCGCGCGCCGAGCGCTCGCATTCGTCGTCGGCCAGCAGCAGTTTAATGCGTTCCGGCGCCAGCACAGCTCCCTGCACGGGCTCGGCCAGCGCGCGCAACATGGCCGCAATCTGACTGCGAGCACCTTCCAGCTCGCGCCACTGGTCGCGCCTGTAGGGCCAGGCCACCCAGCAGGCGGCCTGCGTCTCCCAGTCGGCGGGCATGCGGCAGCTGTCGTTCACCCGACCAAGATGTTTATCGACGTTCACCGAGTCAATTTCACCGAGTCAATTACTAGAGGGCCGCCTGCAGGCGTTTTATTTCACGCCCACGCCTTCCCCGATCCTGGAGCAGCCCACCCTTCTGCTATGGAGTGAAACTAACCCCCATTTGGGGCTAGCCCTCCCCCGGGGGCTGGAGCGCTGGGTGCCAGCAATGCAGGTCCGCCGCTGGCAAACAGGCGGCCACTGGCTGCATATAGACCACCCAGAAGAGCTGGGCAGGGAGCTGGTATAATTTTCTTGCAGAAATAACGCCCCGGGGGACTGCTCTTAACCCGTGACACGGCTATACTCTTTAGCCGGAGGCTACTTGACATGATGAATAGAACAGCCGTAACACTGGCCGCGCTGGCAACAGCAGCGGTCCTTTTCATGGGTACCCAGTTCGTGGGCCTGGCGGTCAGCAGCGCCATTGCCGACGAAGCCGTCGCGAGCGCCGACGCGCGCGACTACGTGCTGGCAATCGAGGGCATGAGCTGCGCCATAGGCTGCCCGACGGCCATCGAGTCGATGCTCGAGGGCATTCACGGTGTCACCGGCGTGAGCGTCGACTTCGAAACGCGCTCGGCCAAGGTGTCGGTGTCAGGGGACCACCAGCTGAGCAGCGAAGCCTGCTCCAAGGCGCTGGAAAATTCTGGCTACTCGGTAGCGAGCATCAGCCCAGCCGACTGAGCATCAGGCACGACTGCCGCCTGCCGGCCGATCAAGGTTGGGCAGCAGCGGTATCAAGGCCATCGCCGGCAACGAAGCCAGGAAGGTAAAGCCGAAGTAGCTCGTGAACCCGAGCGCCTCGGCGAGAAAACCGCTGGCCACCCCGGCTATGGTAAAGCCGAGACTCATCAAGGCCGTCAGCAACGCCATGTGGGCCGCCCGGTGCTCCCTGCCACAGCAGCGCATGAGGTAAACCATGAACACGGCGGTGCCAAGGCCCGAGCCGAAGGCTTCGAGCGTAACCACCAGCGTCCACGCTGGCAGCCCCTCGCCCGATCCGCTGGCCAGCCACATGTAGAGCAGGTTGAGCGTGTTCTGCGCCAGCACGAAAGGCCATATCCAGCGCCGCAGCCCGTGCCTTGAAATCAGGTACCCACCCAGCAGCGTGGCCACGAAAGAAGCCACCAGCCCCACGGTGCCGCTGGCAAACGCGTACTGCTCCATGCTCATGCCGAGATCACGCAGAAAGGGATAGCGCATCTTGAGCAGGAAGGACTCGCCGGCCCTGAAGAGCACCACGAAGGCCAGCAAGCGCCCCACCCTGTCCTGGGCGAGAAAATCGACGAAGGCCGACGCGTAGAACGAATCGCTACCCGCCAGTGCACGCTTGAGCCGGGGCAACATGGCCATAGCGAGCAGCAGTGACGCGAGCAGCGAGATTGCGATCCAGCCCGAAACAGACACCGTCTGCAGTGCAGCCGGGAGCAGCGGCTGAAGCTGAGGGAGCAGCCACCGACCCGCCAGTAACAACGCTGCGAGCAAGACCGCGCCCGCCAGCACGCGCCCGCGCAACAGCGCGGTCAGCATCACCCTGGCGGGACGCTGCTGCTCCTCTACCCTGGGCAGAAAGACCTGGTGCCAGGCCATCAACAGCAGCATGACCACCGCGGTGGCCGCAAACGCGGCAGACCAGCCGACCTTGCTGACAAAGATCAGCGTGGGGCCGGCGACCAGCATCATGGCCACCTTGTAGGCCGACGCCCGGTAGCCTACAAAACGCGACTGGTCGTCCTCGTCGAGCGCCTCGAGGTAATAGCCATCGATGGCTATGTCGTGGGTAGCCGACAGCACGGCCAGCAAAGCAAACAGCAGCGACGCAAGCAGCAACACCTGCCCGCTCGTGGCCACCAGCGCCAGGCCCACCAGCAGGACGGCCATCAGCAGCTCGACAGCCACCATCCAGGCCCGCTTGGTCGCAAAGGCGTCGAGCAACGGGCCCCATAGAAACTTGAGGTTCCAGGGCAGGTGTAAAAGAGAGGTCAGGCCTATGGCCTGCAGGCTGGCACCCGCTTCCTTGAACAGGACCTCGGCCAGCTGGTGAACTACGCTGTACGGAAACCCCTCGGCAAAGTAAGTACTAGATACCCACAGGTGAGGATTCGCCGCTCGTTTTTTCTTTTTGCCGCCCGCCACCTGCACGCTCGTATCAGCCCGCACAAACGGACCTCAGTACCAGGGGGCCGAAAAAGGCCCCTCGATCATTGTGCCCGCAAGGGTGGCGCCGCGATAGAAGGCAGCCAGCTTTCAGCCGCGCTTGCTGCCCCAGCTGTTCCAGTGGGTAACGCTGGAGGCCGGCAGGCGCTTAGCGGGCTTGAAGCCGTCGCCGGTAAAATACGCCACCGGAAACAGTACGGTCTGGGTCACGTTATCTGGCAGCCCAAGTAGCTCGGCCACGGCTTTCTCCTTGAACAGGTGAATGGTCGTCCAGGCCATTCCCAGCCCACGCGAGCGCCCGGCCAGCATGAACGACCACGCGGCGGGCAGCACCGAGCCGTACAATGACGCCTGCCCGATAACACCAGCATTTTCCACCCGGCCTTCTACGCAGAAAAGCACGAAGGCCGGTGCCTTCTCCATGTTCTCGGCCAGGTAACCGGCCGAGTCATACACGCGCGGCATCTGCTCGGCTCGCATGTCGTCCTCACCGAAACCGGGGTCCACGCCCTCTTTCATGGCCTGGTAAGCCGTAAAACCCTCGCGGTACACGTCGGCTATGGCCTTGCGCTTGTCCTCGTCGGTGACAACCACGATGTGCCAGCCCTGCTGGTTTGACCCGGTTGGCGACTGCAACGCCAGGTCTATGCAGTCTTCGAGCAGCTCGGCTTCAACGGGCCGAGAAAAGTCGAGCCGCTTGCGCACGGAGCGCGTGGTGGTCAAAAGGGCGTCGGTCTCGGCGATGTTCATCTGGATTCTTTATACTCCTTTGGGCGGATACGTCAGCAGGGCTGTTGCCACCTGCCGCCCTCCCACAGCCGCGCATGAGCTCACGACGGCCGCGACAACTCAAGCAAGCTAACGTCGCTCCATCACCGGCGAGTAGAGACCACGCGGCTCGCGTCGCCACCAGGCGTCGTCGTCACCGCCCGGGCTGAAGTGATAGTCATAGCGCAGTGCCCGCAGGTAACGAGGCGCCCGACCGTCAAAGGGGTCGTCGCCCAACAGGTCCATGACCGCGGGCGAGCCCTCCAGCAGGCGGCGCATAAACGCCGTCAGCCAGGGGTTGTGGCGATAGTCGCCGAGAGCGGCAAACCACATCTGCCAGTCCAGGCGGGGCATGTGCGGCGCCACGAAAGCCGGCCGCCGCGCCGGATCGCCGGGCTTGTAGAGAAACTCGTAGGCCTTCCACTGGCGGCCATCGAGACTGCCTTCGACTACTATCTCGCTGCGCTGCCTGGTCATGCGAGCAAACAGGCCGTAACCACTGGCCAGGCGCAGGGGCGACAAGGTGGTCATCGTCGCGCGCAGGGCCGGGGGCAGCACCGCGTAGCCCAGCAGGCTGCCGGTCATCTGTCCGAGACTGAGCGCGGCCAGCAACAGCAGCGCAGCAAGGCCTGCCAGCCGAGCGGCTGCGCTTACAGCCCCCGCGCCGGGTGCAGCTGTTACTCGATCGCCCGACGGTCCCCGCAGCAGGCCTGCCACCCTCCCCGGCAGCAAGCGGTCGAGTGCGGGGTCATCGAGCAGCGGCAGGCACAAAACCAGGGTCAGCAGGTTGAAGAAACCGTAGTTGCCGGTGAAGGCGATGACTACCATAAACAGCGCAAACCCCGCCGCCGCCAGCTGCCTTCCACGACGACCGGCCAACAAGGCGAAGGGCAGCAGCAATTCGATCGCGAACATCAACGCGGTCGATGCCCGCTGTACCACGGCGGGCAGCTTGTCCGCGTACCAGGCGGTCCACGGCGGCAAGGGCTGTGTCCAGTAGTGAAAGTCGAGCGCCGACAGGTTCCACCAGGCAGGATCGTCGGCCAGCAGCTTGACGACCCCCGACATGAACATCAGCTTGAACAACAGCAAGCGGTACAGCAGCAACGCAGCCCGCGCCGGTGCGCGTCCCGCGCGCCAGCCCAGGGCGAGAAAGGGAGCCAGCACCCCTGCCTCGAGCAGAAGGATGTCCCATTGGAAGCTGAGAAAAACGCCTCCCACGGTAAACAGCGAGAGGTACAGCAGCCAGGCCACCGTGCTCGCCGCCACCAGCGCGCGGCCGCCCACCATCAACAAAGCCGCCACCACGCCCCCGGCGCAAAGCAGGTGCAGCGAGATGTCACCCGGCCACAACCACATCAGCGTGGGCCAGCGCCACCAGTGCATGGGCCCGGGTACGGCCGCCGCCGCGCGTTGCAGCAGCTCGCCTGAGGGCGCGATGCCCGAACTCCCGAGCAAGCCGTGCACCTGCACCCACAGCGAGACAAACGCGACGAGGTAGACAAGGCCCAGCCCGGCCAGAAAACATCTGCGGGTCAACAGGTAGCGCGCGGGAGAAGCAGGCAGCAGCAGCCGGGTAACAAACGAGGCCAGCCCGCGGTTGGCCGCAACCACGCGGTAGGCCAGCTCGGCGGCGGGGGCAAAACCGGGCAGCCGCTGGTAAGCCGCAAGCAAGCGACCGTGCCCCGAAGCGGCCAGGGCACGCAGCACCGCGTGGGCGCCCTGGTACACGCAACCGTCGACGTCGACCAGCACCACAGTGCGTTCGAAGACGTCGGGGGCTACATCCGGAAACTCACCGCCCCGTTGCTGCGAGGAGGCGTAGTCTACGCTGTCGCCGCTGCTTCGCCGCCAACGCTCGACCCATAGTCGGCAGAACGAACAGTGGCCGTCGAACAGCAGCAGCGGACGGCGCAGCACCTTCACGCGCCCTCCTGTTTCCCTGACCGCTTTCCAGACCGCGGCCGAACGCCGAGGCTGCAATCAGCCCGGCTATCGGCGTGGCGACCGCCGCGAAGCGTCAGCGTCCCTCGTTGAGAACGCTGGCTATGGTGTAGAACTCGGGCACGTTCATGGACTCCTCGCTGGCCTCGAACATCCAGTCGTGTTCCATGGGGTTGGCCGGGCCCGGTGGCGTTATGCGCGAGCTATGGCGCAACTGGAAGTCGATCATGGCGACGGCCGGCGTGAACAGGCGCTTGTCCTCGTAGGTGCGATTGTCACGCACGGACTCGGTGCACCAGAAGGTGTTCTGCCATACCTTCCAAAGCTCACCGGCCTTATCGAAAATCTCGGAGGTGGTCACGTTGTACACTTCCTGGTCAACCCAGAGGTGGCGCTTCGAAAACGCGTACACGGGCAAGCGCTCAGGGGTGCCCTTGATCAGCCATACCTTGCGCTTTTCCCACTTCACGCAGGGCACCCAGCTGGCGGTGCCGGCGGTGCCGCACCACACGTCGAGGGTACCGTACCTGCCTGCGTGCATGGGTACGAGGATTTCGCGCTCGCCGAGCAATCGAAAATCCCACCACTCGGGCTTGGAGTTAAAACCCCAGATCGAATCCTGGTCTATGTCACCGCCGAACAGCGTGCCGCTTCGATCCGAGGTGGAATAACGACGCACACGCCGGAGTGCCGGAAGGTAGAGCCAGGAGTCATCCGACCGCTGCGCTTCCTCGTATCGGTAAGACAAAAACGACGTCCCCTTCAAATCGAAGGGCGTCTGGATCGGCCCCCACTGCTCGGTGAAACGCATGGGCGGGTCGTGTTCTATGATCGGTTTCGGGTCATGGATAATGCGCCCTTCCCACTTCAAGCGCCGCCAGACATCCGACGACAGCATCTTTTCGACGTAGCCACGATCGTCCATGTTCTCGACCACCCACTCGGTGCGCACATCGTCGCTGAAGGCCGGCTTGTGCTCGTGGTTCCACATGATCTTCCACGCGGCGGCCGGATCATTGGCGTCGATGTTCGGAAACGGCATGCCGGCCGTGTAGTTGTGCAGAGCCAGGTTGTCTTCGGACAACTCGACCTGGCTCGAGTACTTCTCGGTGGCGTCAATAAAAGCCTTGGGCCAGGGGCAGGATTCGTACTCGCCCACGTCTATGATCATGCCGTAGTCGAGCATGATCTGAACCGCCGGCGGCAGGTAGTCGTCGTACTCGTGCATGTTCACCTTGGTGATTTTCATGCCGACCTCGGGGTCCGCTGACCAGGACTGTCCGGGGAGCCCGGTGGCGATAAAAACAAAAGCCAGGGCAAATGCTGAAACAGACCCCCGAGCAGAACCCAGACGAAGCGTGGCGACCATAAGCAGAGTACTCCCCCGGGCAACACCGGAGACCCTGTCTAGCATAAAAACCACCCGCAACTCCAGCCCCACGGCCCGAGGCGCAGTAGCCCGGCCAAGCCACCACTGATAGTCTGCGTGGATGCCACCGCGCACCATGCGTATAGAAGCCGCCTCGACGCTGGCCGAAGGCGAGACTCTTGCCTTTTCTTTTACCGATACAGCGCCACCTACCGAAGGCGGTATTGAGGATAAAAACACACTCGCGCCGGCTTTCCTGCTGCGGCACGAGGGCCGCCTGCTGGCTTACCGCAACCGCTGCCGGCACATACCCACCACGCTCGACTGGGTCGAAAACCGATTTCTTTCAAACGACCGTTGCTGGATAGTCTGCGCCACGCACGGGGCCCTCTACGAACCGGCTACCGGCCTGTGCATAGCCGGGCCGCCCTCGGGCAAAAGCCTTGAATCCCTGCCCGTTGTCGAAGAAGACGGCGTTGCGATAGTGGAGCTCCCCTCGCTTTTGTGAGTGCAGCCGTCGCCAAGCGCCCCTGGTGGATCCCTCACTTCCTCGGGCCCCTCCCCCCCCTCGAAGACCGCCACATAAAATTGATGGGGGTGGTTTCGCTGGCCCTGCTGTTCGAAGGTTACGACCTTTCGATAATCGCCTCGGCGCTCAAGCACATTGCTGAAGGCGTGGGCATGGACGAAGACAAGATGGGCGGCCTGCTCGGACTCGTGAGGTTAGGCGGCCTGCCGGCCCTTGCAGTGGTCCCGGTGGCCGACCGCATCGGGCGCCGCCCGGTTTTCCTGGCCACCGTCGTCGGCTTCAGCGTGGGCACCTTCCTGACAGCGTTTGCCCAGACGCCGGCCCACTTTGTCGCAGCGCAGATGTTTACGCGCACCTTCCTGCTCGCGGGCGTGGCCATAGGCATGGTGTTCATTGCCGAGGAGTTTCCGGCCGAGCACCGAGGCTGGGGCATAGGCATGACGGCGGCGCTGGCGGCTTTCGGTCACGGGCTCGGGGCGCTAGGCTTCGCCTTCATCGACCAGCTGCCTTTCGGTTGGCGCAGCCTCTACGCGATGGGAATACTTCCCGTACTCCTGCTTCCCATGTTCCGCCGCAACCTGCCCGAGACAGGTCGCTTTATCGCCAACCAGCTCGCCACCGGTCAGACCTCCACGGCTGATACCGGCCACAGGTGGCGCGACGCCCTGCAACCGATCATCGACCTGGCCACCGCGTTTCCGGGCCGCACGGCGCTTGTTGGCCTCACCGGCCTGCTGGTTGCTACCGGCGAGGTGAGCGTCTTCCAGTTCACTTCCTACATCGTGCAGAAGCTGCACGGCTGGTCGCCCGGACAGTATTCGTTCATGGTCATCGCCGGTGGAATGGTAGGCATAATCGGCAACATCGTAGCCGGTAAACAGGGCGACAAACACGGCCGCAGGGTAGTGGGTGCGGTGTTCTTCCTGCTCTACCCTGCCGCCGCTTGGCTGTTCTACCGCGGACCCGGCGGTGCCGTTTTGCCGATTGCCTACATTTTTATCGTGTTCTGCGGCACGGCCGGCTCGGTTATACTGCGCGCTATATCGACAGAGTTGTTTCCCACGTCATACCGCAGCACGGCCTCGGGCTGGACGGTGTCGGTACAGACCCTGGGATGGACACTGGGCCTCCTGCTGCTGGGAATGAGCAGCAACAACGCCGAGCAGATAGCCTCGGCCACGGCCTGGATTTCGCTCACGGTGGCGGTCGGAGGCCTGGTGCTGCTGCGCCTGCCCGAAACCCGCGGCCGCGAACTCGAAGACATCAGCCGACTCGACTGACCTCCAGCCACCCGCTCTATTCAGCAGGCCGGGCAGTCGAGCGTTACCGATAGACCCACGGCGCTTTGCAGTACACGCAGAGCGTCTGACGCCGCCACCGAACCGTTCGAATCCACGTCGCAGACACACAGTGCGCAACTGCTCATTCCCACAGCGGTCTGCAGTATGAACAGCGCGTCGGACGCAGAGGGCGGAAAGCTCTCAGTCACGGGCGCACCGCAGACCACCGCGGGCAGCGTCAGCCAGCCTATGTCTTCAAAGGCGGCCAGGGTTATTTCGAGGTCATGATTGGAACCGGCATAACTCGGCTCCATCAATTCACTCGGGGTCAGCAGTGTTGACCAGTGCGAAACCGACGAGCCCGACGCCAGGGAAGCGGGGGCGTACATAAGGACGTGTCCAGTGCCCGGGTGGGTCCCGGCCACCCGGGCACTGGTGGCGGCGATAGCAGCCAGCCCGGTCCAGTGCAGATCGTTAGTATCTATTGCCGAGGCCATTCTTTCGGCGTTGGTCATCACCGGCCAGCCCAACCCGCTGCTGTGGTCTTCGAGGTTGAGCATGTAGGCGTCGTCAAAGCCGCTGTTTTTCGTCCCGGTGCTGACGTCGACGAAAGTAAGAAAACCAAGACCATGCCCCAGTTCGTGCAGGGCGACCGTTATAAAATCCACGTCGCTGCCAGGCAGCCCGTCAAAACCGTAGTAGAAGTCTGTGAGGCCCAGCACTGTGGGGCCGTCTACATCGCTGTTGAAAGTCGCCGATATGTCATCTGACCCAGGGTGAAGGTCCGAACCTGCAAGACTGTTGGCCAATGGCACCGGGTAGATCGTGGCCGCGCGCGGCGCGTTGGCAAAATTGATAAAGCCGGTGGTGGGGCCGGCAAACCCCAGCGTGGCCGAACTCGCGCCACCGCCCAGCGCGTTGAACTCTGCCCCCACCCTGATCTCGACGGTGCTCTGCAGGCGCGCGCCCCAGAGATCGCAGGCCCGCTGCAGGGCGTTGAGCCTGAGTGCGCCTAGGGTGGTACCGGGGTTGCCGCCTATGGGCGCCACCAGCGTCGGGTCGTTGAAGCCCTCTCCCGGGGCATCCTCGTTTACCACGGTTATCGTTGCGGCCGCGGCCGGCGATGCCGCCGACAGAAGCAACAGGCACACGAACAGTGTCACCCCCCGTCGCACGTCAGCGACCCTCGTCGGCCGCAGAATCACAATGTATCGCCGGCATTCCGTCCGGTCCGATCGTGGCCTTCATCACCTGCTGAAAGCGCCCCCTGAGGTCGACCATCAGTCCACCCCCGGGCGTAGGACTGGGCACGGCCACGAGATCACCGTGGTAGCTCGACAGCGCCAAAGACCCGGGCACATGTCGCTCAACAGCCGGTTGCGAAACAGCAGGTACGGAGTCGATGAAGTCACAGGTCTCGGGATCGATGGTCACCGTCTGGGCCGCGGCCAGGCTCGATAGCATCAGCCCCGCGCAGGCCAGGCCCACGACCCCGCCCGACTTACCAGACTTGAGTTTGAACAACGCTCTGCCTTGGTTCACGACTGCCTCCTCTTGGGCCTGGACCGCCTCGCGGGCCCTACCACGAGTCTAGACTATCAGACACGGCGGGCGCTGCACCAGCCGAAACCGGCGGTTTTTGTGCACTGCGCTAAGGCTTTTGCACCGGCCAACAGGATTGCAAAGCTGCCGCCTCGGTGCGAAACCATTGGGCTATGAAAAACGAAAAGCTGGAGCTCAAGCAGACCACCTACGCCGTCGACAACGGCGTAGCCACGATAACCCTTTCGCGCCCCGAACGGCTCAACGCCTTCACCCTTCGCATGATGGACGAGCTGCTGGGCCTCTTTGAGCAGGTGGACCGGGACGACTCGGTGCGAGCGGTAGTCGTAACCGGTGAAGGCCGCGCCTTCTGTGCGGGCGCGGACCTGTCCACGGGCGGATCGACCTTTAATTCGGAGGCCCACGGCGAAACCGGAGGGCTCGACGCCCATCGCGACGGCGGCGGACGCGTGACCCTGGCCATACACCGCTGCCGCAAGCCAGTCATCGCCGCCATAAACGGACCAGCCGTGGGCGTGGGCATAACCATGACACTGCCAATGGACATCAGGGTAGCGGCCGAAGACGCCAAGATAGGTTTCGTCTTTGCGCGCCGGGGCATCGTACCCGAAGCCTGTTCGTCCTGGTTCCTGCCCAGGATAGTGGGCATAGCCAAGGCCACCGAGTGGGCAGTGACCGGGCGCGTGTTTCGAGCAGGCGACGAAACCGACTCGGGCTTGTTTAACTACGTGCTGCCCGCAGACCAGGTACTGGCAAAAGCAATGGATATTGCGCGTGAGATCGCCGACAACACCTCGGCTGTGTCGGTGGCGCTGGCGCGCGCGCTGATGTGGCACGGGCTCGGGCAGGCCTCGCCGCAGGAAGCCCACCTCATTGATTCAAAATGCATCTGGTGGGCCGGTCGCGGGGCTGACTGCCGCGAGGGAATAGAGGCCTTCCTGGCCAAGCGACCCGCTGAGTTCAGTATGAGCGCGTGGAGCGACCTTCCCGACTTCTACCCCTGGTGGGAAGAACCCGAAGTCTGAGCTGTCGCTACTCGGCTGGCGGCCCAGGGCTGGGGGCTCAGCTCTGGCACTCGGCGTAGTCTGCCAGCTCCTTGAGGTAGTCGAAGGAGTACATGCCGGTGTCGTGCCCGTCGGCCCAGCGCAACCTGAGCGCATAGCGACCAACGCCCTCTATGCCTTCGAGCCGGGTCGCGCCGCCGGCTACGAAGGTGACCTCGTTGCTGTGGCCCTGGCACTGGGCGCAGGGACACCAGCCTCGCAGACCCTCGAGACGGTAGCTGTTCGAGCTGCCGTCCTGCCAGGCTACCGTGAGCAGCCCGCTGTCGTTGTCGTGCTCCACGCTGGCCGGTTGGGGGCCACTCAGTCCGGGCCCCGCTGCGAGCAACTCGCCCACCTTGTCGGCAAGCGCAAAAAAGCGGCTGGCGACCTCGCTTTCGGGATGAGAAATCACCAGGGGCACACCCGCGTCTCCGCTCAGGCAGACTTCGGGCTCCAGCGGCAACTCGGCCAGCAGCGGCACGCCAAGCGTGCGCGCGGTTTGCTCGGCTCCCCTCTCGCCGAACACCTGGTCCACGTGCCCGCAGTCGGCGCACACTATACCGCTCATGTTCTGCACCATGCCGAGCATGGGAGCGTTGAGCCTGTTGAGCAACGAAACGCCGCGGGCGACGTCTGCCAGGGCCAGGTCCTGCGGCGTGGTGACGATGACTACACCGTCAATCGGCACTTCCTGGGCGACTGTGAGCTGGATGTCGCCGGTGCCCGGTGGCAGATCGAGAACCAGGCAATCGAGTTCGCCCCAGGCCACACCCCTTAGAAACTGCCTCGTGGCGCTCATCACCAGCGGCCCGCGCCAGAGCACGGGCGAATCCTCGTCGAGGAAAAACCCCATCGAG
>Ga0115002_10003025_pt1 | contig 21409 bp, 9 predicted proteins | sample ArcticOcean_MG_C_8_FD_89576 | JGI IMG/M metagenome (GOLD analysis project Ga0115002, IMG submission 89576) | Marine microbial communities from western Arctic Ocean - ArcticOcean_MG_CB11_86 | ecosystem: Environmental > Aquatic > Marine > Oceanic | place: Arctic Ocean: Canada Basin | collected... | reverse complement strand
TTCGAGATGATAACCAAAAAGGCCATTTCCGATCCAAATCTTAACTCCGCTTTTGTGCAGGGCATGAAAATCGTCAAGCCTCCAGTCATCAGGATTACGAGCCATGTTGTGTAAAATAACATTTAGATTGTCTGCGTTCATATCTGTTTCGGCTTTAAATAAGAGTAACCCTACAATTTTTTCTCGGCGTTATTTCAAGGTAAACAATATATTCAGGAGTTACAACAATTTTGCAAAATTTGCATTATTGGGTTTACTTGGACTCACTGGATGCAGCGGACAGGAAGTTTATGTTTATCAAAAACTTCCTGAGGTCAGTGAGTGCCGTCGTTACAAAGATTATTGGACAGTCAGCGCATGTAATCGCAAACACCAGATAATTTTGAGTGAAAAACTAGACGGTGCGATCCAGACAACCAACTATCGACTCAGCAGAAAATTTAATCAAGGTAAGAGAAGATGTAAAGCGACGGCTTACCGCGGTGCGCCGTCCGGATGTTACATCAACCATCTGCCTATCCGTGGAAATCTGCCAACCGTTGGTAAAACTTCAGACTGAACTTTTCAGCGCCTGTACCGAGTCCCCGAAAAATTTCACCACAGAAAATGATGCATTCCTCAACAGTCTGAAACAGAAATTCATTTCGAGCTCTGAGTAAATTTTGATGAAATTAGAGCAATATCTTCCACCAAACTCGCTTATTGCTCATGTCGCCGTTTAAAGGCTTTTTGTAGCTTCATCAAATAATAATATAATTTCGGTTTACAGTCCAGCAGCTGTTATTTTAAAGTTGCCGCTGCCTGCTGAGCAAGGAAGGACTCACACTTTTCAGGCAGTTTAACGGAGCTTTGCCGAAGATACTGAAAGATCAACTCGCGCAGATGAAGAGGCTCCTTTTTTAATAATTGTGAAGGATGCAGCAAAGCCTTTGCGGCTATACCTCCGCCTCCGTTCCAGTGAAAATTAGTCAACCAGACCCGATACTTTTTTTGCGGATACAAAGCTTTTCCCTGAGGAGTTTTTAAATAAAGCGGATTGCCTTTGCTAGAATTATCCAGTTCCGCGACAAAACCACCAGGCACGAGAATTGTACTGCTGCGTGCGTACCAGCCCAGCTTTTTTCTGCGATATGATTCGAGCATTATTTCGATTTGCCGACCATACATCCACACCAAAACTGGTCGGTTGTCATAAGGCAGCCAGCGAAAAAAATGTTCCCTGCGTAGCGCTTGTCCCAAATCAGCGAAGGGAAGTTTATCACGGTACCACCACCTCGGTAAAAGTGAAAAAGTTTCTGCTTCCATTCTTTTTACTGCCAAATATGACAAACCGATTCCGCAATCCTGAAATTCAGTTTTTTTCGGAAAACGTTTCAAAATTACTGAAGTCGGCTCTTCCAAATATTTTTCTACTTCCCGCAGACGTGAATCCAGCTTCCGTAGCAGTTTAGGTTCCGGAACTTTTTCTGCTTTAATATAATCATAAACAGTGTTTGAAATTTGCCAGTTTCCGGAATTTTCTTCAAAATTCACCAGTATTGTGCTCAGTCCTTGAGCTCCAGTACCAGGAGAAATCAGTGAAGTCTGGTGTCCTTTGAGTTTTTCAGTACGGCGTTTCGGACTGATCCTGTGGGCGTGTCCGGAAATAATCAGGTCGAATTCTGGAAAAAAATCTGCAATCATTCCCGCAGCATTTGGATGAGGTAATTCTCTAGTAGAGGCAACATCAAGATCATAAAGAGTGTTGTCTCCACTATGAAACAAGCCGATCAAATAATCTACTTTCTCCTGCTCACGCAAAACCTTAACCCATATTTTTGCTGTTTCAAGCATTTCCTTAAAGATAAGTCCTTTTCTCTGTTCCGGATCTATCCAGAGCGGAACACCAGGTGTGATCAGTCCGAGGATTCCGACACGCACTCCGTAACGTTCAAGTATTTTGTAAGGCGGAAAAAGCGGCTGTTTTACGTTTCGAAAGCTGACATTCGCAGCCAGCCAGCTGAATTGTGCTTGTGCGATGTTCTGTTTTAGAATATTAGTCGGTGGTTCAAAATCGTGGTTCCCTAAAGTGAGTGCGTCATATCTCAACCAGTTCATCATTTCAATCACTGGCAGAGGTCTTGTTGTTTCTGGAGCAACGTGACTGAAATAAAAACTTGATGGATCACCTTGAATTGTATCTCCGGCATCCAGCAAAATCAGTTCCGGATGTTTTTTACGTAAATTTTTCAGAGGGATTACCAGATGGAGTAAACCTCTAGATTGTTTGCGTGGTAGCAGACGTGTAGAAGAAAGCGAACCGTGCAGATCAGAGGTCGCCACAATCAGCAGGGACGTTTTTGCGCCGGGGTGGATTTTACTTTTCGGACGTTGGCGGATTTTGAAATTTGCTGATTTACCGGAAGGCTGCCATTTTCCCCAGCCGGAATTTTCCTCTGCCGCAGAATTAGAGGTTAGCAGCAATACCGCAGGCAGAATCAACATTAAAAGTAAGTTCGGCCGGAATTGCCTTAGCTTTGACATATTTGCCTTAATCGCCTATTTTATAAATTCAGTATTGTGGCAGTGAAAAGGAAACGTTCTCTGAACTGCTAAAATCATTGCACTCTGTGTCCCTTGATTAGTCAAGCTGTGGATGTTTTCGGAAAACATGTCTTGTGCTGAATTTACTCAGAGGATCTTAGACAGATACTTTGGATTTAATGCAAATGAAAAAATACATGGATTATGTCGCAGAAGCGGCAGAGGTGGTGACAGAGGTCATGCCCTGGGATTTGGATGAAGAACTCGAAGAAGGTGCGGCACCACTCGTGCTGGATATTCGGGAGCCATATGAGTTCGACTGCATGCACATTGAAGGTTCACACAATGTTCCGCGTGGAGTACTGGAAAGCGCCTGTGAATGGGATTATGAAGAGACAATTCCGGAATTGGCAAAAGCCCGTGAGCGAGAGATAGTGGTGGTCTGCCGTTCGGGACACCGCAGTTTACTGGCGGCTAAAATTCTAAAGGAAATGGGCTACGCAAATGTACGCTCCCTGAAAACAGGTTTGCGAGGTTGGAACGACTATGAAATGCCGCTGGTACGACATGAAGACGAGGAACCGGTACGCGAGATTAATGCAGACAGGTATTTTGCACCAAATGTCCGCAAGGATCAACTGAAGCCCAAAAGCTGATCAATGATTATCCCTGAAGCCAAAAAAAAGAAACAACTGATAAACTGTCCGCGGTTTAAACTTAGTGAGCGCTTGAGTTAGTATACTGGAAAGAAGAACAGTCGGGACGCTACTGAGCAAAATAATTTCACAATGAGTTCAGAGTTTCCTCATAAAATTTGTGCGTCTCAATCGCGTTATTTTGCCAATTAAATTTAGCGGCAAAATTAAAAGCATTTTCAATTTTATCTTTTGGAATCGTAAGCAGATTTTTTAAGCCTTCACTTATTTCATCGACTGAAAAGGGAGACACTTCAACTGCAAAACCGCCAGCAGTTTCCGGAGACGCCCCGATGTTTCCTGTTAAAACTGGTGTCCTGTTCATCATTGCTTCCAGAATTGGAATGCCGAAACCTTCATAAAAAGTAGGAAAAACAAAACCTGCGGAATTTTCATATAAGGATGACAATGACTCATCTGGAATATAATTCAGCAGTTCAACCCGTTCATTTAATCCTAATTCCAGCACAGCTTCTTTTATTTTCTCGATCCCCCGGCCTTCCATTCCGGCAAGTACCAGTTTGTAGTCACTGTGAAGGCCTGACAAATAAAATGCTTTCAGCAGATTAATAATATTCTTCCGGATGGAAACCTGACCGACAAATAAGAAGTATCCTTTTTTTTCCAGCTGGTGAAATTTAAGGTCAATTTCCTTTTTAGCAGAATCCGCTATTTGATTTGGTGCAAGCGGGATAACACGTATTTTATCTTCCGGAAAATCATAAAACTGCAGAATGTCATTCTTTGTCACAGTACTGATCGCAATCACTCCGTCCACTCTGCTTAGAATTTCTGTAGTTTTTTTATCAATGATACGTTTATGTCTCTCAGAAGTATAATCTGGAATTTGAGTCTCATGTTTAAAAACCGCGAGGTCATAAATTGTATAAATTTTTGCCGAACCTCTAAGGTTAAGGAAAGCACTGTCCGTCGTATGCGCAATGTCAATTTTTTTTAATGGATTATAGAGATGTTTGTAATGCCAGCAGATATTAGTGTTAATGTGTTTTAACAGATTACGCCGGTTTTTAAACCTCGAAATTTTGCAGTACAGCTTAACATTCTCATTTGTTTCCATCAAATTCAGGAGAAGATTTTTGATATAAAAACTGATACCCGTCGGATTAGCATTCATCAGCCCTGTTGCTTCAACACCTATTGATATTTCCTGCATCTTATCTGTTCAGTTTTTTTTAAAATTATTACTTATGATGCACTCGTAAATAGTTGTCATTCCCGCGAAAGCGGGAATCCAGGTACATGTAAGTATCTGAAATAATGGATCCCCGATTTCGCGGGAATGACAACTATTGGTGTTATCATGACTTTTTACTGGACCATCTTAATTAAAATAGGCATTTTAGCACTCAACAAAGCTGATTTTCAAATCGTGGAATGTTTAATCTCTTTTTTGTTCTTCATCCATTCCACGGAGCTTAAAGATCAAATCGGCAGTTAGGATGAGATCGATGCTGTCTTTAAGAGTTCCTTTATTTGCAAGGTACTTCCGGAGTGACCTTTTATCACAACGTAGAATCGTAGTTGCCTCCTTGCCTGTGGTGACATCCGCCGAAGTCTTATCACAGGTAATAAAAGACTGCTCACCTATGAATCCACCTAAAGGAATTGTTCTTAGTTTACCATTTTTTAGCACAACTTCCGCCTACCCTTCTACGACAAGCATCAAGCTGTCCAGATCGGAGTCACGGTTAACAATGATAACTCCTGGTTGTAATTCCTCTGAGGAACCCTGATCAATCAATTTTTTAAAGACACGTTGTTCGAGTAACTTGAATGTCAGTTTATATATATTCTGTTCTATTTCACAGAGTTTGATCGGCCTACTCTCCAGGTAAATCAGCAAGAGCATTACCATGTTGATTACAGTATAAATACTAATCCAGAAAATGGTATTCCACAACGGTGCATCAAAGAAATAAAAGTAGTATGGCACGACGAAAATATTTCCTATGATGGTAAAAATCCTGAGCCAGAGTATGCCTCTTGCCATGAAAGCCGCTAACCAGATAATGTCAGCGCAATTTTACAAGATGATGTTGATGTCCCAATAATTCATTTGCCTCCTGTATTCATATTTCACATCTCTTAAAAAGATTAAGGGAGTCTCGAAAGAACTCCATTTTTAAGTAATTTATAAAATCATTAAGCATTTTGTTTTATGTCTATTTAGTGAGAATTGAAACTTGAATCAATTCCTAAATATCCCATAGACTATCCTTCTCTCCCTTGAGGCATCAGCTCAGGTAGCGGTTATTAATGATGCAATTATGCACAATTTTATAACATTGTTCTGAAGATTGTACAAGAAGATGTGATTGTATTTGATGAAGGAGCGGCTTTACAAATTTGAGGAGCCCCCCAAAGTTGTTATCCTTGTGGAGCCAAGTTCTTTAATTTCGCAAGCTGAAGAAAAATCATGTCCTGCAAAAAAAGGAAAATGAACTGATTAAAGAAAATTGCGGTAAGATTCTAAACGAATGGCACTTTTCAGACTTAATGTAATAAAAGTGGTTCAGAATATATTAGGAGTAAGTATCTGATTTTGTTGGCTCCCCAAGCCGGACTCGAACCAGCGACCCATTGATTAACAGTCAATTGCTCTACCAACTGAGCTATTGGGGAACTAATCTGCAAAAATTAATATTTTAAAATTAAACGAAGTTGTAAAGAGTTTCAAGATATTTTTTTATTTTTTGCAATATTTATCTGCATGAAATGCGGAAGGACTTGCAACATGCGATATTTAACGATAACATCAAAGGCTTACGCAATTTAGACAGTCTTTTTAGACATGAAGCATGAACGTGTACATAATTTTGCGTCAAATCTCCCTACTGTTATATCACATCCTGGGGCAAAATTATCTCTGCTGCCACTAATCCACAAATTACTAAAAAGATGACAGCTCTGAAAAAAAGAATGACCACCAAATCCAACCAACAGACTGATTCAGAAAGGAAGTTGAATGCCCGTATGTGCAACCGTCCAATCGCGATTGTAGGCATGTCTGCGTTGTTTCCGGATGCACCGAACTTACATCAATTCTGGGATAATATAGTCAACAAGATTGACAGCATCATCGATGTCCCTTCGTCACGCTGGAACATTGAAGACTACTACGATCTGGATGCTGAAACTCCCGACAAAACATATTGCAAACGTGGTGGTTTTATTCCGGATATTGATTTTAATCCATTAGAGTTTGGAATTCCGCCTAATATCCTGGAAGTGACGGACGTAACTCAACTGCTGGGACTGCTGGTCGCTAAATCAGCGATGGAAGACGCCGGTTACGGCAACACAAGTGATAAAGTCCTAGATGCAACAGGAGTTATTCTTGGAGTGACTGCGGGGATGAAACTTCTAGGATCACTGGTTTCCCGGCTACAGTATCCTGTCTGGGAAAAAGTTTTGCTGCGCAGCGGAATTTCCGGAAGTGATACAGAGAAAATTATTGAGAAGATGAAAAAAGCCTATGTACGCTGGGAAGAAAATTCTTTTCCGGGCCTGCTGGGCAACGTCATTGCCGGACGAATTGCAAACCGACTGAACCTTGGTGGTACAAACTGTACTGTTGACGCAGCCTGTGCTAGTTCCTTAAGTGCTATGAAAATGGCGATCAGCGATTTGCTCGAGTATCGTTCAGACATGATGATCGCAGGTGGAGTGGACGCAGACAATTCCCCATTGATGTACATGTGTTTCAGTAAAACACCAGCTTTCACAAAGGGTGATAATCCGCGCCCTTTCGACGATAATTCCGGCGGAGTCATGATTGGTGAAGGGATGGGCATGGTTGTCCTCAAACGTCTTGAAGACGCTGAACGGGACGGTGACAGTATTTATGCAGTTATCAAAGGAATTGGAACTTCAAGCGACGGAAAATTCAAAAGTATTTATGCGCCGCGTTCCGGTGGTCAGGCCAAAGCACTGCGCAGAGCTTATGCCGACGCAGATATTGAACGGTTGAGTATTGGCTTGCTGGAAGCACACGGAACAGGAACCATAGCTGGAGATGCAGCGGAATTTGATGGTTTAAAAGAAGTTTTTACAGAAGATGCTCCGGCAAAATCCGGCTATCCTGATTTTCAGCACATTGCTCTTGGCAGTATAAAATCCCAAATTGGACACACAAAAGCCGCCGCCGGAATTGCAGGTTTGATCAAAACAACACTCGCGCTGCACCACAAAATTCTTCCTCCGACAATCAACATTGAACGGCCGAGTGAAAAACTAGGTATCGAAAAAACTCCTTTTTACCTCAATACAGAAGCGCGTCCATGGATCACCGATGGTGAACAGAGACGTGCCGGAGTGAGCGCTTTTGGATTTGGCGGTACAAATTTTCATTTCGTTTTAGAAGAATTTAATTCCACTCATTCTGGAGCGTTCCGGATGCATAAAACTCCGGCGACAGTATTTCTGTCGGCAGCTACACCGATAGAACTGGCCAAAGTCTGTAGCGCACTGCTCGCAGAACTGGAAACAGTAGGCGCCGACATGCGGCATCGTAAACTGCTTGAAAGTTCACGTGAAAATTCAATTCCGAAAAAACACGCTCGCTTGGGATTTGTAACAGAATCTCTGGCAAACACTGTGGAAATGCTCGGACAGGGGATCTCATCTCTTGAAAGCAAAACCGACAAAACGGAGTGGAACGTCAAAGGTATCTCTTACCGTCAGCAAGCGCTGGAAACCAAAGGAAAAGTGGTCGCACTTTTTTCCGGACAGGGTTCACAATACATGAACATGGGTAAGGAATTGTTTCTAAACTTTCCTTCCATGACAGGGCCTTATAGCGCACTGGATAAACTTTTTACAGAAAAGACCGACAAATCAGCAGCCAGCACCAAGCCTTTATCAGATTTAGTATTCCCGATTGCTGTTTTTAACGATGAAGAACAAGAAATTCAGCAGGGTCAACTTCAGAGAACTGAGATTGCACAACCCGCAATTGGCGGAATCAGCGCCGGATTATTCCGGATAATGCGTGACGCAGGACTACAAACAGATTTTTCCGCTGGACACAGTTTTGGTGAACTGACCGCTCTCTGGGCTGCCGGTGTGATTGCGGAAGAAGATTATTACAAATTAGCCTATGCCAGAGGACAGGCAATGGCAGCACCGGATGATCCAAATTTCGATGCCGGAAGTATGCTGGCCGTGATGGGAAAAGTGGAGAAACTCGAAGCGGATATCGCTGAGTTTCCGGACGTGGTAATGGCAAACCTGAATTCTAAAAAACAGGTTGTACTTGCTGGGCCGACCGCCGCGATTTTAAAAGCACATGATGCCCTCAAAGAAAAAAAATACACGGTTGTCAAACTTCCTGTGTCAGCAGCATTTCATACACCGCTTGTCGGACACTCGCAAAAGCCATTTGCAAAAGCAATCCGCGAGGTTAAATTTAACAAACCTCAAATTCCGGTTTATTCAAACTCTACCGCAAAAGCATATCCTGCCGACGCAAAAACAATTCAAAAACAACTTGAATCACACATCCTCAACTCCGTACGTTTCAGGGAAGAAATTGAGAATATCCACCAGGACGGTGGGCGGATCTTTATCGAATTCGGTCCAAAAAATGTCTTAACTAAACTCGTTGACAATATCCTTGCCGATAAAGAATATACCGCAGTTGCGCTTAATGAAAATCCAAAAAAAGACAGTGATCTGTTGCTCAGAGAAGCATTAGTTAAGCTTTGTGTGGTTGGACTGCCTTTACAAAAATTTGACCCCTATGCCCTGCCTGCACCACTCCCGCCTGCTAAAAAGTCAGGAATGAGTGTGAGTTTAAACGGTGCAAATTATTTAAGTGATGCGACAAAACAGGCTTTTGAAAACGCGCTGAATGACGGATTTCAGGTGAGTAACGGAACACCCGCGGTCTCCAGTTCCGGTTCAATTCCCGCTGCCGTGGCAAATACAACAACGCCTAGCACAATAGCAGTACCGACCGTTACAAATAGTTTGCAGATAGAAAAACCTGCTCCAAAAATTGAAACTGAAACTGAAAAACAAAGACCAGCAAATATTTCTACCATGAGCCAGCAACAACCTCCTTCTCAGCAATCTCTCGCGCCAACCCAAGTCATGGAAACTTTGGAGCGTAGTTTGACCGGTTTCTATCAACACCAAAACGAAACCTTACAGGTTCACCGACAATATCTGGATCAGCAGTCTGAATATTCACGAACTGTTTATCAGTTGATGCAGCAGCAAATCGAACTTGCCTCTCAAGGTACACAAATCCCTGCTACAGTTGATCAGCAGATGCAAATGTTTCACGCGCATCAGGGCGACACCTTGCGGGTACACGAACAATATCTGTATCAGCAGTCTGAACAGATACAGTCCGCGTTAAGCATCACGCAACAGCAGTTGGGTAATTCCGGCTCAGGGTTGGCAATTGTTCAAACAACTAAGCCCGCTGTACAGATCTCAGCACCGGTTGCAGTGCCAACTCCGGCAGTTGTATCGGTAGTTACGGTACCAGCACCTGTGCAGGCAGTTCCGGCTCCTGCTGTTTCCACGCAAAATGTTTCAGCCCCGATCGTTTCTGCTCCGGTCCCTGTAGTTGCCGCGCCGACGGATTCTCAAGGAACGGCGTCAACAGTTTCAGCAGAAAGTATTTCACAAGTGACACTGGCGGTTGTCAGTGAAAAAACGGGTTATCCGCAAGAAATGCTTGAGCTCAACATGGACATGGAATCCGACCTGGGAATTGATTCAATAAAACGTGTAGAAATTCTTGGTTCAGTTCAGGATCAAATTCCGCAACTTCCGGAAGTTCCAGGTGATGAACTTTCTGAAATGCGTACACTTGGTGAAATCGTTGAACATCTACAGAGCAAATTAGGTGCGACCGCTTCCACCGCTCAGCAAACAGCGTCTTTAAAAAGTGAAGTTCAGTCCGCGCCTGTTTCAACTTCAACTTCCGGAAATATGGCAGGAGACATAACTGCGGTTATGATAGCCATTGTTAGTGAAAAAACAGGTTATCCGCAAGAAATGCTTGAACTCAGCATGGACATGGAATCCGACCTCGGAATTGATTCAATTAAACGAGTAGAAATTTTGGGATCAGTTCAGGATCAAATTCCTCAACTGCCGGAAGTTCCGGGTGATGAACTTGCGGAAATGCGTACCCTCGGTCAAATCGTTGACCACTTAAAAAGTAAAATGGGAGACGACGTCAGCGTGTTAGAAAGTCCGGCTGCAGAAGTTGTCGCGACATTACATAGTTCAGGCACAAATGGTGTTGATCCAGGACCGGTGTTTATGTCAATTATTAGTGAAAAAACAGGTTATCCTTCAGAAATGCTAGAATTGAGCATGGACATGGAAGCAGATCTTGGCATAGATTCGATCAAACGCGTTGAAATAATGTGGGCACTGCAGGAGCAGTATCAGGATTTACCGCAAATCGGTGCTAACGATATTGCTGAACTCAGGACAGTCGGACAAATTATCGAACATGTAAAAACAATCTTACCTACTGCTGGTGAAGTTGCCCTTCCGGGACTTGATTTGGCAGAAAAATCCGCCTCAACTGTAACTTCTGCTAATTCTTCAGGAAACGGCAGCGCGGTAGGCGTTATGGGCACAGCCTCAGGAGAAATTGCACCCGTGCTTTTGAACATCATCGGTGAAAAAACAGGTTACCCAGTAGAAATGCTTGAACTGAGCATGGACATGGAAGCAGATCTTGGTATTGACTCGATTAAACGTGTAGAAATAATGTGGGCACTGCAAGAACAATTGCCTCATTTACCTCAGGTCAGCAGCAGTGAAATTGGTGAATTACGCAGTCTCAAGGAAATTGTTGATCACTTAGGTTCGCTTGCTCCAGTTGAAACCAGCGGTGCTGCTATTATTCCGGCTCCGGTTTCAGATTCTTCTATGACTGTAAAAAAAAACTCCTGAACTCAAAACCTGAATTCACGGTAGCGGAACATCAGGTCACGCTCGGCTTGGCACAAGCCGTTGCGCTGGCTTCTCCTGGATTTCTGCGTAAAGAACTCCCTGAAAATCCACTCTGTCTGCTTACAGACGACGGTTCTGCACTCGCGCCTGCATTGGCCGAGGCATTACACGGACAAGGCTGGACTCCAGTTATTTTACGTTACTGCGGTATTTCCGCTTTTGATAACAGCAAACGTAAAGCATTCAGCAAAGAAACAGCAGTCATCGAGTTGTCTTCTTCTGCAGAAACTGAATTACAATCCACACTCAAATATTTGTCTGAAAAACACGGCAGCATCGGAGGTTTCATTCACCTTCATCCTGCCGAAAAAACTTCCTCTGAGGCAAAGTTGGAAGACGGCGCGAATGCTTTTCTCAAGCAGGCTTTTCTTTCGGCAAAAAACATTTGTCCTGCTTTGCGTGAAGCCGGACAATCCGGAAACAGACGCAGCCTTTTCCTGGCGGTGGTACGTCTTGACGGTGAACTCGGAATGGGTTCAGGTGCTTTCAACGCACCAAGTAGTGGACTCTCCGGCTTGATTAAAACCGCTGGAGTGGAGTGCCCAGATGTCTTTTGCCGTTTCCTGGATTTGCAGCCTGAGTTAAAAGCTGAAAGCGCAGCAAACTGCATTTTACAGGAACTACAGGATCCGGATTTGCGAATCCGCGAAGTCGGCTATTCTGCTAAAGGAAAGTCCGGAACAGCCAGGATGACTGTTAAAGCAAAAAAAATACGTGATTTAACAACAACAACAGCTGGAAAGTCATTAAGCGAAAAAACCGTTTTTCTTGTCAGTGGTGGTGCGAGAGGTGTGACTGCGGAATGTGTGGTGAAACTTGCAGAAACACAACCCTGTAATTTTATTTTGTTGGGACGCTCCCCGCTTGAAGATGAACCGGAATGGGCGAAGTCGGTCGGCGAGGATAAGATGAAAATAAAACAGGCTGCAATGCAGGTGCTCATTGAAAAAGGAGATAAACCAACTCCCCAAAAAATAAATCAGCTTGTTGGAAAAGTGGAAGCAGGACGTGCCATCCGGAAAAATATGGAGCGTATCCAAAACGCGGGAGGACAAGCCGAATACGTCTCCGCGGACGTGACTGATGCAAAAAAGATGAAAGCCGCAATTGCTCCTGCGGTCAAAAAATACGGAGCTGTAACAGGAGTGATTCATGGGGCGGGAGTTCTTGCAGACAAGCTGATTGAGAAAAAAACGGCTGATGATTATGATGCAGTCTGTAACACTAAAATAAATGGAATTAATGCGCTCTTAAAAAGTGTTGACCCTAAAAACTTAACTCATCTGTTGTTGTTTTCATCTGCCGCAGGATTTTACGGAAATGCCGGCCAGTCTGATTACGCTATGGGGAATGAAGCACTGAACAGGATTGCCCTTTTGTTCAAACAAAATCATCCTGAATGCCATGTTACTTCATTCAACTGGGGACCGTGGGAAGGCGGAATGGTCAGCCCTGAATTAAAAAGACTGTTTGAGGAACGTAACGTTGAGGTGATTTCAGTTGAAGCAGGAACCCGTGTTTTTGTTGAAGAAGTTACGTCTGCAGGACAGGTGAATCCGCTTGTGCTGATCGGAAATTCAATGGTTGTTCCAAATGAAGGGAACACCGGTTTGCGGAAATGGGAAATTAAGCGGGAAATTAATTTGAAAGAGAATCCTGTTTTTAAGGATCATGCTATCGGCGATAATCCGGTTTTACCTGCAGTCCACGCTATGTCCTGGATGGCAGACGCATGTGAACAGGGGCTTCCCGGTTTTAAGCTGTCACGGATCAGTAATTTTAAGGTGCTCAACGGTGTTAAATTTGATAACAGCATCGCAGATAAATATATCCTGAACCTACAGGAAATTGAGCGTGAAAACGGGAAATTCGCTGAGATTGAGGTTAAGGTTTCAAGTAAATCCGGATCCGGAAGTAAACGACCACGTTTTCATTACAGCACACAGGTGCGTTTAGAACAACAGCTTCCAAAAGCTCCTCTACATGACCGTATCGATTTAAGCGACACACACAATTTGCCGGGATCAGCATTTTATCAGGACGGCACATTATTTCACGGTCCAAAATTTCAGGGAATTGAACAAGTACTGAATATCAATGAACAGGGTTTAATGCTTGAATGCAAGTTGCACGAAAATTCAGGTTCTGAAGAAGGTCAGTTTGCTTCTCAGGATTTTAATCCTTTTGCGCTAGACCTTGCATTTCAGGCAATGCTGATTTGGGTCTGGCGTTTTCATCACTCCGGCAGTCTACCATTGAAGACGGAGACGCTTGAACATTTCCGGAAAGTGCCCTTTGAAACACCATTTTATCTGAGCATGTCCGTTAACAGGGATTCTGCAACCGTTCTCAGCGCAAATCTATTTCTGCACGATGAGGAGGGTTTGATGTATGCACGAATGAGTGGCGCAGAAGTGACCATGAGTAAATCTTTAAATGCTTTGTTTGGGAAAAAGTGAGAAGTGGTTTCAAAGTTTGTAGCTCAGAACTCCGTTTTGGGGTTTGGTTTCAAATAATTTTTATGTTGTCGTTTAATTAATATTTTCCACTGCGATAGAAATGACACGGCTTCAGAACTTATTACTTGACCACAAAGTATGAAAAATGAAAATAATTTTGACTGGTTGAAAAAGAACAACAATCAAAGCAAAACCAAGCTTAAATAATAAATGCAAGCAATCGCCGTTATCGGACTTTCCTGTCTCTTTCCTGAGGCAAATACACCCGCAGAATATTGGCAAAATTTACTGCAGGAAAAAAATTCGTGTACCCCTGCGACTGAATCCAATCTGGAAGCGGAACCGTCGCGTTTTTTCGCGGACAAAAAAGGAGTAGCCGACAAGTTTTACTGCGCGCACGGAGGTTACATCCGTGATTTTTCGCTGGATACAGATGGTTTTCTACTCCCTCCGGAAAGTATCGAAAAACTTGGGGAAACTTTTCAATGGCCTCTGCATGTCGCCCGTGAAGCATTGCGCGACAGCGGTTATTATGAAAACGCCAAAATCCTGAAAGAATGTGGCGTGGTGCTGGGGAATCTTTCATTTCCTACAAAAGCATCCAATCACTTACTCTTGTCTTTATATCAGCAAGCGCTGGATCCGCTGTTGAAAAAAGTACTGAATCGTCCGGATTTCAGCCTTGATTCGTTTGCTCCGCAAAAAAATTACGCGCCGGAAAATTCTCGTATTTCCGGACTTCCCGCCTCGATAGTCGCTCAGGCATTAGGTTTGTCCGCTCACAGTTTAGCGCTGGACGCGGCCTGTGCTTCATCCTTGTATGCGGTGGCGCTGGCCTGTAATTATTTGCAAAGCGGTAAAACAGATTTGATGCTGGCAGGGGCAGTGAGCGCGGCAGATCCGTTTTTTGTAAACATGGGATTTTCGATTTTTCACGCATATCCAGAACATCCGGATACATGCAATCCGCTGGATAATAATTCCGGCGGCTTATTTGCCAGTCAAGGCGCAGGAATGTTTGTACTCAAACGTCTCGATGATGCAGAACGTGACTGTGACCATATTCACGCGGTAATTTCAGGAATTGGTTTGTCGAATGACGGCAGAGGGCAATTTGTGCTCAGTCCAAACTCCAAAGGTCAGATGCTGGCCTATGAACGGGCTTATGATTCTTCACGAATCACTTCTGCGAAAATTGACTATATCGAATGCCATGCCACTGGTACACCACTGGGAGACAAGGTCGAGTTGGACTCAATGGAAATGTTTTTTGCCGCACCAGAAACAGCGGAGGAAAATAAAACAAAACCACTGATCGGTTCTGTTAAATCGAATCTGGGACACATGCTGACTGCCGCCGGAATGGGTGGAATGACAAAAGTAATCCTCGCACTGCAAAATGGAATTATCCCGGCAACCGTTGGTGTTGAAGATGTTATGACTTCAAAAAATGACGGTGTGTCGGCAGAACAAATAGTACGTCAGGCTGCAGACTGGCCCCATAAACGCCAACAACGCAGTGCAGCAGTTAGTGCTTTTGGTTTTGGAGGTACAAATGCTCACATAGTCTTTGAAGCATCAAACACTGAAAAAATTCGCGGAAAAGCAAGACAGCAAAAAACACCTGCACGAAAAAAACAATCCTCTGCTGCCATAATCGGCATGGAAGCAATTTTCGGCGGATGTAACGGTCTGCATGAATTTTATCAAACGATTTACGACAATAAACAGCATTTCCGCAAACTGCCTCCGGAACGCTGGAAAGGTCTGGAACTACACCCTGAATTGAGTCAAGTTCCTGAAGGAGCGTGGCTGGAATCTTTTGAGATGGACTTTCTACGTTTTAAACTACAGCCAAATCCAAAAGAACGTCTGATTCCTCAACAGTTGCTGACCCTCGAAGTCACAGACAGGGCACTGAAAAAAACAAATCTGCGTGAAGGTCAAAATGTGGCCGTACTGGTCGCCATGGAAACCGAACTTGAAATTCACAGGTTCAGGGGTCGTGTTAATCTGGCGGCGCAAATTGAAGACAGTCTGGAGAAAATAGGGATTACGCTGAGTGATGAAGAACGCAAACAATTGGTTGCGTTGTCCAGAGACAGTCTACTTGAGGAAGTTCCAATCAACCGTTTTACAAGTTTTATTGGTAACATCATGGCGGCCAGGATTTCTTCACTTTGGGATTTTTCCGGACCGGCGATGACAATTTCAGCTGAAGAAAATTCTGTTTTCAGAGCACTTGAAATCGCCCAGATGTTGCTCGCAGAAAACAACGTTGACGCAGTTGTGGTCACAGCTGTTGATCTTGCCGGAAGTCCGGAACAGGTTTTGCTGAGAAAGAGAAAATTACCTCTCAATTCTGCAAAAGCTACCCTGAGTTTTGACAGTGAAGTCAATGGTTGGATGATTGGTGAAGGTGCCGGAACAGTGGTGCTCAAAAGCATGGAGAATGCAAAAAAAGATCATGAACAGATTTACGCGACACTTGATGCACTAGAATTTGTAAATGGAGTTTCCGCTGAATCTGTCGAAGATGCAGGCAATAAAGCCTTAAAAAGTGCAAAACTGAAAGCAGACAAAATCGGTATTTTGGAAGTTTTTGGAAGTGGAAACGAGCATGAAGACAAAGTGGAGATGAGCGGTTTAAGCAGTCTATATTCCGGAAAAAACTCAAGCTGCGCAATTGGCGGAATCAAAGCCAATATAGGTCATACATTTGCTGCGTCAGGAATGGCCAGTTTGATCAAAGCAGCGCTTTGTCTGCACCATCGTTTTATTCCTGGAGTTCCTCAATGGAATGCACCCAAAAAAGAATTTCTTCCCGGAAATGAATTTTATGTTCCGGTTGAATCACGACCGTGGCTGATCCAACCAGGTAGATTAAAAAGACATGCCGCAATCAGCGGATTAGGTCAGGACAACGTTTGCTCACATCTGATACTTTCCGAAGCTCCAGCAGAACTGCGTCAAATAGTAGAAGTAGCCGAATCCGGAGATTTGTCTTTGTTTCCGTTGATGGGACAGGATATGAGCACAGTCCGGAAAACTTTGGAGGATTTAGAAAATGATTTGCAGTCCGGTAAAGAACCGGCAGCATTGGCACGTAGATATTATGATGATTCAAAAAATAAGGATGCAGAATTTGCGGCAGTGCTGATAGGAGCGACAAGAGAGGAAATACTAAAAGAAATTGCAGCAGCAAAATCCGGCATTGAAAATGCTTTTGCCGGAAATGGTGACTGGTCTTCTCCTAAAGGAAGTTATTTTAGCGCATCTCCATTGTCTCGTGAAGGCAAGGTAGCGTTCACTTATCCTGGGGGATTCAGTGCATATGTGGATTGCGGACGTTCCTTGTTTCAGATGTTTCCGGGACTGCATGAATTGGATCAAAAGTTTCTCAATGAAACCGGTCCTGCAGACAAACGGCGCGGAAGCAATTATTTGTGCGAACTTTTGCAGGAACGTCGTCTTTTCCCCCGAACTATGGAACGTTTGAGTGATAAGGAACTGGATGCTTTGCAGGAAGAATTTATCCACAGTCCAATCGCCATGTTTGAAAGTGGAGTCAGTTCCGCTGTGCTGAATACACACGTAATGCGCGAAGGTTTTGGATTGGAACCGCAGATTGCCTTTGGTTATAGCATGGGTGAAATTTCAATGCTTTACGGACTTGGTGTGTGGGAAAGCATGTCAAACATGAGCGATATTCTTAATACTTCAAAGCTTTTCTCTGAACGCTTGGCAGGGCCCATGAATGCTGTGCGTGAAGCATGGAATTTGAGTGAAGATGAATTCCGCAATGAATCACTTTGGGGCTGTTATACACTCAGGATTTCTGCCGCAGAAGTACAGAAATTAGTAGACAAAGAAGCACACGTTTATCTAATCCTGATCAACACACCGGAAGAAGTTGTAATTGCCGGTGAGCCAGCTGCATGTGAAAGAGTGATTAAAAAATTGAACCGTCCAATTCATCCAATTCCTGTCACAGATGTAGTGCATTGTGAACCTGTCAAAACAGAATATGAAGAAATACGGCGGGTCCACACTGACTGTGTTGTTGAACAACCGGAAATTGATTTCTATTCCGCAATTGATTATGGTGTAACAAAACTCGACAGCAAAACGCTGAGTCATAATATTGCCAGCATTTATGGAAAAACTGTGGATTACAGTCGTCTTGTTGAAACTGTTTATGCAGACGGAGCCAGAATTTTTGTAGATTTAGGACCACGTGCAACCTGCTCAAAGTGGATCGGTAAAACTCTAGACAAACGCGCGCACCTTTCAATCAGTGTCAACCGTAAAGGCACCGATAATCGGGCCATGATTCTAAAGGCATTGGCCAGCTTGATCAGTCACCGTGTGCCGGTAAAGCTGGATCCACTTTTTGCTGAAATTCCAATACAAGCACAGAAACAACTTCCGCAAACTATTAACCTAGGTGGCGCACCGATCAAGCAGGTTTTTGAAAAAGGTGCGGAATCTTTCTTAACAGGCAACACGGCGTTAAGGCAACAAAACACAGATTTACAAAGTAGCGGCACTGTTTCTGTGCCTGCGACAGATTTACAGAGTTTTGAATATCAGGAATTGCAAAGTATAGGCACGGCGTCCATAACACCTACAAATCCCCATACATCTGCAAATATAGTTGCCCCGGACGACGTACCGGTTGAATTGCCCAATTTTGATCAAACCTCATTTTTGCCTCAAACACAAATGATCCAAAATCCAGCAGCTAATATTAAACAGACCGAAACGGTTCCATCTTTTTCACCTTTTCCTGGTGAATATGGTTCACGCAGAAATGCTGCACATGCAGCATTTTTAACAGTTAGACAACAAGGATTACAGCAATTTTCTGGTATAATCGGGAGCTTGCTCAACCAGGAATCACCTGTTGTCAATGAGCAACCTGGCTTAAGTGTTTTAAATTCAGCACCGGTTTCTTCTACACCTCCGCAGGAAAAAGCCACAACACCCGCTCTTTTTGATTATCAGGATTTACTTGAACTGGCAGGTGGAAATATTTCAAATGTTTTTGGTCCGGAATTCGCGGAAATAGATTCGTATCGACGTTATGTACGTTTGCCGATGGAACCTTATTTGTTGGTCAGCCGAGTCACCCAAATTGACGCTAAACTTGGTGAATTCAAACCTTCAACAATTACTACAGAATATGATATCCCAAACAACGCGTGGTACACCACCGATGGTCAAATTCCATGGGCAGTAGCGGTTGAATCCGGACAGTGCGATTTGATGTTGATCAGTTATCTTGGCATTGATTTTCAGTGCAAGGGAGAGCAAGTCTACCGTCTGCTTGACTGTACACTGACCTACCTGGATGACATGCCGCTTGAAGGGCAGACATTACGTTATGAAATTTCGATAAATTCATTTGCAAAGCACGATCAGAACCTGTTGTTCTTTTTCAATTATGAATGTTTTGTCGGCAGTAAAATGGTACTGAGAATGGATGGTGGATGCGCGGGATTTTTCTCTGATGAAGATTTAGCACATGGACGCGGAGTTATTCATACTGCTCAAGAACTGCAATTAAAGAAGAATGCAGAAAAGATATTTTTTCCGGCTTTGCTCCATTGTCCGAAAACTTTCTTCACTCGTCAGGAACTTCTCGAAATTTCCAATGGAAATCCAGCCGGTTGTTTTGGGCCAGAATATAATCAGCACGGCAGGAATCCTTCGCTGAAAAATGCACCCGACCAATTTTTGATGTCGGACCGTGTACTTTCCGTAGAACCGCAGGGTGGTGCCTATGGTCTCGGATATATAGTCGCAGAAAAAGATTTAGCTCCAGATGACTGGTATTTCCCCTGTCATTTTAAGGATGATCCGGTAATGGCCGGTTCTCTGATGGCGGAAGGCTGTGTGCAGTTATTACAGTTTTTCCTGCTCCATCTTGGTCTGCAAACTCTGGTAGAGGACGCAACATTTCAGCCGATTCATGATTTGCCGCAAATTGTGCGTTGCAGAGGACAAGTGATTCCTGGTGACCCGAAAATAACTTATCAGGTTGAAGTCAAAGAAATAGGTCTTAAACCTTATCCATATGCGATTGCAGATATTGACATTTTGGTAGGTGATAGAATTGTAGTAGATTTTCGGGATTTAGGTGTTCAACTCGCAGAAAAAAACGACAACACTGGTGGTGAAAGTCAACTGCGTGTTACAAAAAATCAGCGCACCGCCTTTTCAGCAGTTGATGCTCTTAAAGCACAAAGTCCGATTCAGGCAGCCGCTGTAAAACGTGAACTATTTGCAGATGAGAAAATGATTTGGGAATTTGCTCTGGGAGACGTGACTAAATGTTTTGGTTCGGATTTCGATGTCTATAAAAACCGACCGATGCAGCGTAACCCAAACGGTGATTTGCAGTTGATTTCACGTGTTTATGATCTGCATGGAAAGCGGAGCGAGTTTGAAAAACCGATGACGATTGTAAGCGAGTATGATGTGCCTGAGGACGCATGGTATTTTCGTGAAAATTCTCACCCGACTCTAATACCGTATTCTGTGCTGATGGAAATTGCTTTGCAGCCTTGCGGATTTATTTCTACTCAGTCTGGAGCGATTTTGATCTATCCGGAAATTGATCTGCATTACCGAAACCTTGACGGCAACGGAACTTTGCGGAGTTGTCCTGATCTGCGAGGAAAAACGATTGTGAATGAGGTAGAGTTGCTCAGCACAGTTGCCTCAGGAAATACTATCATTCAGAATCACCGTTTTGCTTTAAGTTGTGACGGACAAAAATTCTATGAGGGTAATACCGTCTTCGGTTATTTCACCCATGATTCTCTCGCTAATCAAGTTGGATTGGACAGCGGAAAAAAAGTATTACCATGGATCAACGAAAATCCTGCTGAACAAACTATCGTACTAGACCTTAATTCCGAAGATTTTCACCAATTACTGGGTGAAAATCCCGGGAATCCACATTTTCATTTATGCGCTGGTCAACTCAGTTTTTCTGATGAAATCAGACTTGTTCCTGAAGGAGGTAACTATGGAAAAGGCTATGCCTATGCTAGAAAAGAAGTGAATCCTCAGGATTGGTTTTTTCCCTGTCATTTTCACGAAGATCCAGTAATGCCCGGTTCGCTTGGACTTGAAGCGATCATCCAGGCTCTGCAGGCTTTTGCTCTGCAGAAAGGACTTGGTGCAGCATTCCGTAATCCGCGTTTTTCACCGGTGATGACTAAGGTGATGTGGAAATATCGCGGACAGATTGTACCGCAAAATAAGTTCATGCAGTTGGAACTACACGTTAAAAATATTGAAGAAGAAGTTGGGCAACTTATTATCAGCGCGGATGCAAATTTGTGGCGTGAAGATTTGAGAATTTATGAAATATCCGATATTGTTTTAGGAATTTCTGAAGCATAATATTAACAAAATAATTGAAAGTAAAAAATGGAATTAACAGATGCAATTGATGAATTGAAAGCAAAAATCGGCGGTGAAGCTGAAATTTGACCATGGTTGGAAATGACACAGGAGCGGATTAGTGATTTTGCTCAAGCAACAGACAATTTTCAGTGGATTCATCTTGATCAAAAAAGGACAGAGGCAGAATCGCCTTACGGCAAAACCATTGCCCATGGATTTCTCACACTTTCACTGGTTCATTATCTTGCTGGAATGGTGAATGCAGACAAACCTCCAATTCCCGGTGCGCAAAGACTGATTAATTAT
>Ga0115002_10003024_pt1 | contig 21420 bp, 17 predicted proteins | sample ArcticOcean_MG_C_8_FD_89576 | JGI IMG/M metagenome (GOLD analysis project Ga0115002, IMG submission 89576) | Marine microbial communities from western Arctic Ocean - ArcticOcean_MG_CB11_86 | ecosystem: Environmental > Aquatic > Marine > Oceanic | place: Arctic Ocean: Canada Basin | collected... | reverse complement strand
GGTATTTGGGATTGCAAATGAAGATGCGATTGAGGCACACAGACGGGTGATTGGGGCCTTGGCCGATGGTGGGGTCGATTTTTTTGTGGTGGAGACACAATTTTCGGCCAAAGAAGCGGCGATGGTGGTCAATTTGGCTCGTGAAACCGGGTTGCCCGTTGCGGTGAATATGACGTATAAGTTTACGCAAGATCGCAAGACAGGGCAGTTGATTTATAAGACAGATTGGGGATTTTCACCGGGTGATTTATTGGATCTGTTGGCGGGCGGTGAATTTTCTAATGGCGATAGTTTGATTGACCACGTGCATTTGTTGGGGTTGAATTGCGGAGCAGAAACACGCAACACAGATCATACAGGAATGCCTTATGCAATCGAAGGTACTCGACAGATGCGCGATGCGTTGGTTGAGCGCGGTATTGAAGGCAAGCGGTTGATGGCGTATCCAAATGCGGGTTTGCCGTTGTTAGATAAGGTGACCAAGTTACCGATTTATTCACAAGGGCCGGAAGAGATGGCACCTCATATGGGTGCTTTACTCGATGTGGGTGGGTTTTTGATTGGCGGGTGCTGTGGCACAGAGCCAGAACATATTGCAGCGTTTCGAAAAGCAATGGACGAGAAATAATGGCTGTTTATCAAGTTTTGTATTGGCAAGATATTCCGGCGCAGATTCGGGTATATGACGGCAAAAGGCCCAAGGCGTATGAAATGCCTGAGTTGTTTCAGCAAGAGATTGACCGGGTGGCCATGAAAGAAGGCCTTGCGGGTACAGATGATTATTTAGATGCATGGGAATGGTCTGATAAGATAGAACGCGAAGGTGATGTGGAAGAGGTTGCCTCTGCTGTTTTGGCGGAGTTGGAACATGATTATCGGGCACGTTAGTTATCTCAGAAAAGAGCGGTATCCTATGAAAATCGAGGTCTGAGTGGTGGCGTGGTTATGAACGTCAAGCCGACCGTTTGGTGGCACGAGAAGATTTTGTTTTTAAACCGGATGAAAGACGATCTGTGAGAGGAGTCTAACGATGGACAGTTATCCGTTTGGCAGTGGTAGACCAGACCCCGCGTCGTTTCCAAACCGTGAATTGGGTGAGGCAGCGATGCGCATCTTGCCTGAAATGGGAAATCAATTGGCATTGTATCCGGGCAGTTTGGGGTATTTGCCTTTGCGCCAGTTGATGGCCGATAGGTTGCTCAAGCGCGAGGGGATGGCGCCTGCGGTGGATGAAATTGCACTGACCAATGGTTCGATGCAAAGTGTGACATTGATGGCGCAAATGTTTATCGAAAAGCCTGGCGATGGTGTGATTATGGAAGAATTTAGTTATTCGGGCACCATTGGCGCCTATAAAAAAGAAGGCGCAGAGTTGGTGGGCATTCCGGTGGATGAACATGGGATGCGCATGGATGCATTGGCCGATGAATTAAAGGTGCGAGCCGATAAGGGGAATTTGCCAAAATTCATTTATGTATTGGCCACATTCCAAAACCCAACAGGTGCGGTAATGCCCTTGGCGCGGCGCAAAGAGTTGCTGCAAATAGCCGCACAATATGAACTGCCCGTAGTAGAAGATCATTGTTATGCCGATACGGTTTATGAAGATGATTATTATGTGCCGTCTTTTTACACGTTGCCATCAGAGGTGCCGGTGGTTCATATTGAATCGCTGTCAAAAATTCTAGGCCCGGGTGTCAGATTGGGCTGTTTCTTCACCAAACAACCGTTGTTGGGGCAAATTTTATCCCTCCGACGCGATGGGGGCACAAGCACATTGGCTGCGGCTGTTGTGGCTGAATATTTTCGCGAGCATATGTGGACTCATGTTGACAAGATTAACAATATTGTAAAAGAAAAACGCGATTTGATGTTTAAGCTTTTGGGGCAACACCCCGATGCATTTGAATGGTTTAGCCGTCCCAAAGGGGGTTTGTTTATTTGGGTGAAATTGCCCGAAGCAACAGACCGAGTCAAATGTGAACAGTTTGCAGAAGATCGAGGCGTTGATTATGCAACAGGCAAAGCGTTTCATGTTCACAACGCTGATGTGGCATATTTACGTTTGGCTTTTGGATATGCGTCGCTCAAAGAAATTCAAGAAGGTATTCCAAAGTTGGCTGAATGTGTTATGCAGGCACAGACGTAAAACGATAGAGTCTAACAACAATGCATTATGAGAAGACGCCCGTCAATTGATGGGCGTCTTTTTTATGGGGTTTTGAGATCGGTGAGAGCAGATTGGAAGTTGGGGTTGCTGGGGGCGATTTTTAGGGCATTTTGCAAGGTTTCAATGGCACGATCGATCTGGTTGTTTTGGCGATAAACGAAGACGAGGTTGTTGATTAAGTCTGGATCTGCGGGTGATAGTAGGAGCCCTCGTTCCCAATATTGGACGGCTTGCGCTATGTTTCCTTTCTGGAGATAAATAGCACCAAGATTGGTCAGTAAAGTTATGTTTTGAGGGTCTATTTGAAGGGCTTCTTGCCATGCTTGTATGGCATTTTCAATTTGCCCTGTTTGGTAAAATAGAAAACCCAATTTGGCGGGAATATCGGTTTTCTGAGGGGCGATGGCCTGCTGGTGAATATGCACGTCAATGGCTTTGGCATACCATTCTTTTTGTGTGAATAGGTCCGCTAGCCGACTGAGCAGATCTGTGTCCACTTGCGTGTTTTTGCCAATAAGCTTGTCGTATTGTTGCGCTGTGTATTGCAAATTGGGTTTGTGTAGACCTGTGTTTTTGAAAATGCGGATCACTGGGCCTGAAAAGCTTTCGTCAGAAAAGGACGCCATTTTTTGCCAGTTGTTTTGTAGATCGTTATAGAACTGAATTTGAGTGGTGAATTTTTCGGGATGCGCCTCATAACGTGCAGAGACACCATCACTGGTGATGATATAGTCAAAGTTGGTATACCAACTTGTATCGTAAAATGGTGCAACAAGCTCTGGGCGCACCGCGTCCATGGGCAGGCGAAGCAGGTGATATTTTTCTGCGGGTAAATCTGGCGTGTAGTATTCTGTGGCGATCAATGCACCTTGTGGAATGTGGTTGGTGACCCAACGTTTCGCTTCGACGCGTGTATCTGTTTTTGCGTTATCTATCAGGTTTTGGAATGTGTGGAGGCTTATTGGGGCGATGATGAGTAGGGTGATGGGGATTGCAACTTTAACGGATTGTTTGATGCGCTGAAGGAAGTTTTGAATGCCGGTGGCTGTGACAATGGCAAGGGGTGGAAAGATGGGTAATAGGTAATGGGCGGCATTCATAGACCAAGTGGATATGAGCATAAGATAAACGGCGGTGAATGCAAGGATAGGAATTTCATGTAAATGAGAGTTGGCAGATTTCCCGATAAGGATGAAACCCCATAAGAGAAAGGGTATAAGGGAGAAACCAAAATTGTACCATAGATCCTGGAGATAGGTTGTAATCGTTCGATTTGCGTCGACGCCAAAATGCCCCAAAGCCATATGTGTGCGCTCAAATGAGAAATCTGTCCAAAAGGTGCTGAAATCGAGAAGGAGATAGGGATTGGTGAGAAAAAAAATGAATGCGGCAAATAAGAGCCCTGCTGCGATCCGTTTTTTTTGATGCAACAGACTGTGCAAAGATCGATTGCGCAGGATGTGAGCGGTTAGGAATGGGATGATAAATAGGGTGCCTGTGTATTTGCAGGCACTTGCCAGACCGATCCAGGCACCTGCCCAAAGATTGTCTGAGAGTTTGTTCTCTTTAAAGACTTGCATGCATTGGATTAGGGATAGGGTGCCAAAAAATAAGAGCGGCGTATCGACAAGAATAATGCGGCTGGTTCGTACGGGAATGGGCGCGAGGGCGAGAATGGCAGATGCGAAGAGACCCACTTGCCTATTGTGAAGCATGCATCCAAGGCGATAGGTGGCCCAAACACTGCCCAACCCAAAGCTTATGTTGACGAAACGAGCGATGAGAACGATTTCTGTTGGATCGCTTTCATAGAGTTGATACATATCTTCAAGGGCATGAAGGCGACCGATGAGGAGGTTGAGAACGAAGTAGACGGCTTGACCAAAGAATTGAAGATAAAAATAGAAGGCAGGATAATTGAAGAAGTGGGGGTTGAAGTCTAAGCCACCATCAGCCCCTCGCCATATTTCCCAGGCTTGCCGCATGGGCGTGGCTTCTTCATAGATTTCGGGCAGTCCGTGATCCAAGTTATAAAGGCGGACCAGAGCGGCGAGGCAAAGGATGAGATAGAGAATGGGTTTTTGCATGGGTATCAAGAATTGGGGGATGAATGGAAGAATGGACGAAACTTGTCTTATACTCAAAATCATTACGGATTTTGATTCGCTGATAACTCGCTACGCTTGTTAAGGCTTTGTCTGTGCGCTGACGGGTGTAATATATACATTTTCCTGTTGGGGTAAAATGAAGCGTTGGGTTGACTGTTTTGATGGTATCAGATATATTGAGGCGGAACCGTATATTTTTTGGACGTGATGCATCATTTGGAGGTTGACTTGAATACCCCACCCATGCCAGAGATTCCCCCTCTTTTAGGAATAAAACATGTTGTGGCTGTTGCCAGTGGAAAAGGTGGCGTTGGAAAATCGACAACGGCAGCGAATTTGGCCGTGGCTATGGCAAATGAGGGCGCAAAAATTGGCTTGATGGATGCCGACATTTACGGCCCCAATGTGCCCATTATGATGGGTTTGAAGCAGCAACCTGAGACGCGAGATGGGAAAATTATCCCGTTGGAACGACATGGCGTCAAGTTCATTTCACTGGGGCTAATCGCTGGGGATGGGGTGCCCGTGATTTGGCGTGGCCCGATGTTGGCCAAGATGGTGACACAGTTTTTACAGGATGTGATGTGGGCGCCGTTAGATTGTTTGGTTATTGATTTGCCACCTGGTACGGGTGATGTGCAACTTACGCTCACACAGACCGCGCCTATTGATGGGGCGGTGATTGTAACCACCCCTCCAAAAGTGGCGCTTGAAGATGTGCGCCGAGGGGTGGAGATGTTTCGCACCGTGAATGTACCGGTTTTGGGTGTGATCGAAAACATGAGTACTTATATATGCGCCAAATGTGGTACTGAGACCTCAATCTTTGGGCATGGGGGTGGCAAACATACAGCAGATCTGTATGATGTGCCTTTTTTGGGCGAAATTCCTTTGCACCCACTGTTGCAATTGGGCAGTGATACGGGTGTGCCTTTGGTGGCCTCTGATCCTGATTCTCCTATTGCTCTGCGCTACAAAGAGATAGCACAACATTTACTGGAGGGTTTGGCCTAAGCTTGTTAGAGATACACATTATCTTTGGGGGCGATTCTTTTCTGGATCGCCTCTTTTTTATTTTGAACACGAACCGGGTAGAAAATCGGATTAGCTCTTGAGGGCTAAACGTATGTTCAGTATATTGTCACAGTAGATTTATTCAAGTACCTTATGATAGAGCAAAAAATCATTCATAGGGCTAAAAAAATATCCCATTGGACACAATTGTAGGGTATTTTTATATAATTCATAGAAATAGTGCGTTTTTGACGAAACCTCAGGTTTTGTTGACGCGTCGAATGTTGTGACCTATTTGTAGTTCCTTTCTTTTTTACTGGAGATTAATTTTATGCAGCGATTCTTGCTTGATGTGCGCGCGCACATTCTGATGGTGTTGTTCTTATTTATGGCTGCTGCAGTTGGTTGTGGCGAAGATGCTGGGGCAAAAAAATCTGAAGATGCCCAGGCCGATTCGACGAAGACCGATTCAACCAAAGTAGCAAACAAGGATAAGAAAAAAGAGAAGGTGCGTGAAGGGGTACCCGTAAAGGTTTTAACTGTAGAAACGGGCGAAATTTCGGAGCATGTGCTGTATAGTGCCACAGTAGAAGCCGAAGCAACCATCGATATTTATACCCAGGCTTCGGGTTTGGTGCGTCGTATTTTGGTTGAAGAAGGTGCCAAAGTTGTTGAGGGACAAATTTTGGTTGAGTTGGTGGATGATGAACTCAAACTGGATGAGGCCGAAGCGCGATTGGCATATGAAAAAATGGAAGCCCAGCTTCGCCGAAAAGCGGAACTTTACAATCGAAAATTGTTGGCAAAAGAAGAATATGAAGATCTCAGAATGAGTGTGGCGCAATTTAAGATTCGATGGGAACGCGCGCAATTATCGTTGGCTCATGCACATGTGCGTGCGCCTGTTAACGGGGTGATTTCTCAGCGAATCGTTAAAATTGGTGATCGGGTTGGCCAAAGTTCAAAGTTGTATGAGATGGTCAATTTGTCACGCCTAATTGCCTATGTGCATGTCCCTGGGCAAGGCATGCAAAATTTATCGATAGGACAGCGCGCATTGGTGACGACAGATTTTTTGCCCGATTCAAAATTTGAGGGTCGTATCTTACGTATTAGCCCAGTGGTTGACCCAAGCAGCGGTACCTTTAAGGTGACTCTGGAGTTAAATGCCGATGATCGTCGTTTGCGCCCGGGTATGTTTGTCAATGCGCATATCGTTACTGCAACTCATGCCCAGGCCGTATTGGTGCCCAAGCGCGCGGTGGTTTACGACGATGGAATGCCCCATGTGTTTGTGGTTACAGACAGCACCGCACAAAAAGTGCGGTTTGACATTGGGTTTGATGACACCGAGCATGTTGAAGTGGTATCGGGTGTCAAAAAGGGTGAATTGATTGTGATTGTGGGACAAAATGGGTTGAAAGACAAAGCAAAGGTACGGATTATTGATGGCGAGGGTCTCCGTATTCCAGCCAAGCCAGACTCTAATGCAGCGGTAAAGAACCCCGAAAGCACTTAGGCATTCAGGTAAAAGATAAAGGGGAGTCGATTGAACGATTCGAAAAGAGATTTTTCAAGCACATTTGAGATTACAACGCGAAGGCCAGTTGCCATCTTCATGGTGGTTCTGGCCATCGCTGTATTTGGTTATGTGTCTTATCAGCAATTGCCGCTGAACATGATGCCCGATATTTCTTATCCTACATTGACTGTGCGCACGGATTATCCCGATACAGCACCCGAGGAAGTCGAAAATTTAATTTCTCGGCCAACAGAACAGCGATTGGGTGTGGTGAGCAACTTGGTGAGCATTACATCCATTTCACGACCTGGGTTGTCTGATGTGATTTTGGAGTTTGGCTGGGGAACCGATATGAATGATGCGGTTCAGACTGTTCGTGAAAACTTAGATCGTTTGAACCTGCCACGAGGGGTGAATCGTCCTTTGATTTTGCGATATGATCCCACACAAGACCCCATTATGCGTGTGGGTATTTATGGCCAAGGCAATATGTATGCGCTGCGACAAATTGCAGAGGAAGAAATCAAGCAGGAATTGGAAGCGCTCAAAGGCGTGGCGGCGGCTCGGGTGAAGGGTGGGTTAGAAGAAGAAATTCGGGTGGAAATTAGCGAGCGACAGCTGTCACAGATGGGCCTGAGTATGAGTACCATCAACAGGCGTTTACAGGAAGAAAATGTGAACTTGGCGGGTGGCAGCTTGTTGGATGGTCAGACCGAGTATTTGGTGCGCACCCTCAATGAATTTCGGAAAATTGAAGAGATTGCCGATTTGGTGGTGGGTGAACGCAATGGGATAGAAATTCGAGTCAAAGATGTTGGGAAGGTGTATCGAACGAACAAAGAACGTGAGATTATCACGCGGGTGAATGGGGTTGAGAGTGTTGAAATTGAGATCTTTAAAGAAGCCGATGCCAATATTGTCGCTACGGCACAGCGGGTTGCAGATCGTTTGTTTGGCACACCCGAACAATTGGAATATGCACGCAAGTTGAAAGCGGGCCAGGTGGAAGAAGGCAAAGCGGGTGATCGCAATGCACAAGTGCGCAAGTTTGTAAAAATGAAGGAGATGACCAGTTATATTGCGTTTTCTCTGCCCGAAGATGTTCATATGGAGTTGTTGACCGATCAGTCGACCTTTATCGAATCTTCTGTGAACGAGGTGAAGCAGACAGCTGTTGTGGGTGGTATTTTGGCCATTTTGGTGCTTTATATTTTTCTTCGCAACCCATCAAATACCGCCATTGTGGGTTTGGCCATTCCCATTTCTATTGTGGCAACTTTTGCACCGATGAACATCTTTGGTGTCTCTCTCAATATTATGTCTTTGGGTGGGTTGGCATTGGGCATTGGGATGTTGGTGGACAATGCCATTGTGGTGTTGGAGAGTATTTTTCGATGCCGTGAAGATGGCGATGATATTGTAACGGCAACCATTCGAGGTACGGGTGAAGTGGGTGGGGCTGTATTTGCCTCAACGCTAACAACTGTTGCGGTGTTTTTCCCCATTGTTTTTGTCGAAGGGGTTGCTGGGCAAATTTTTGGTGATATGGCGCTGACGGTGGTGTTCTCTTTATTGGCTTCTTTGGGTGTGGCTTTGTTCTTCATACCTATGTTGGCATCGCGTCAGGTGAATTTGGGCAACAGCGAAGGTGGAGAGGGCCGTTTGAAAGAAATAACGCAATCACAAATTTTGCAATTGCGTTCGATTGCTTCTCTTCGATCTGCGGCAGATGCTCGGGAAAAAGGTGATATGGGCTTGGGGGCTTTGGCTGGCCGTGTTGTCGTAGGTTTGCCGTGGTTATTGGTCGAATATGTGAGTCGCGTGTTATGGGTCTTGGCTGTGGTGATTGTGGTGGTTTTGAAAGCCGCTTTGGTGATTTTGGCAAGTTTGTTGTTTTTTCCATTGGCTTTGCTCATACAAAAAATACGCAAAAAAGCGACGGCTGGTGAGGTGTGGCAGCGTATTTGTGATTGGGGAATTGGGCACGATTTATTTGGGCGTGCGTGGGTGCGTGCTATTTGGGACGATTTGTTGGCTTTTCAAACACCTCAGACATTGGGCCATGATTTGGTGGGACAAATCCGTTGGACTTGGGGTGCGGTCACACGCGTGCCTCGCTGGATTTGGCAAGGGCCCATTTTAAAGAAGATTTTGAAAGTGGTGCCGGGCATATTGGGTGAAGTGGGGATATTGCTGCTGTTTGTGTTGGGCCCGGTTTACTTTTTGTTGCGCTTTTTGATTTTTACGGTGTTAACCCTATTGGGCAAGGTTTTGGTGTTGGCTCTGATGCTGACCTTCTTAACGGCTCTGTCGGCTTTGGTTTTGTTGGCATTGATCGCGTTGCCTATCTTAACACCGATTTTATTTTTGTTTGAACGCGGTTTTGATCTGGTGCAAAATGGGTATACGCCCTTCATTCGTTGGGCGTTGCAGAACCGCTTAACTGTGGTGATGAGTGCTGTTGTTCCATTTGCAATTTGCTGGTTTGTTTTATTACCCAAATTGGGAACAGAGTTGATTCCCCAAGTACATCAGGGCGAATTTCACGTAGATGTAAGTTTGCCTGTGGGCACGCCACTTGAGGCGACAGACGCAACCGTGAAGCTCCTTGAAGGACGTATTTTACAAGCACTTGATGTGGGTAATATTTCTTCTGCCGTTGGTGTAGACAAAACGGCAATCTCCTCGTCTGGTCAGGGTGAGCACACGGGTGTTATTTCGGTTGTGTTAGCAGAAGAAAAGGTGGATTTGAAGCAAAACACGCTTGTGCGATGGGCACAAGATTTGATTCGTTTACCTGGCCGAGTTTGGGGTGGGATTCGAGGCGAGAGTCCCTTGGCACAACGAGAAGATCGCTTGATGGCCGATTTACGGAACCGTTTCTCCGATTTGCCACAGCTTAAGGCCGATTTTGCCCGACCTGCGTTGTTTAGCTTTAAAACGCCTATCGAAGTTGAAATTCGTGGATATGATTTGCCAACACTCACGCGGTTGGGGCGCGATGCTGAAAGTATGATGGCTGATATTGATGGTTTGTATGATGTGCAATCGAGTTTACAGCGGGGCAACCCAGAGGTTCAGATTGTCTATAATCGGGATTTGTTGGCCAAATATGATTTAAATGTGCGATCTGTAGCTTCTTTGGTACGTGAGAAGGTGCAAGGCAATGTGGTGACCCGCTTCCGTGAGGCAGATCGACGCATTGATGTGTTGGTGCGGGTTGATGAAGCGGATCGATCTGGGGTTTCAGATTTGCGCCGGTTGGTGGTGAACCCAAACGGGCAGGTACCCATTCGGTTGTCTGCGGTTGCTGACATTGAAGTACACGAAGGCCCGAGCGAGATTCGGCGTATTGATCAACAGCGTGCGGTGCTCATTTCTGCAAATGTGAGTGGTGTCGATTTGGGCTCGATGACGGCGCTGATTCAGCAGGTTTTGGAACGAATGGATATTCCACAAGATGTGTCTGTGGTCATTGGAGGGCAAAATAAAGAAATGGAAACGTCGCTTAACAGTTTGACGTTTGCATTGGCATTGGCCATTTTCTTGGTGTATATTGTAATGGCCTCTCAATTTGAATCCTTTATCCACCCTCTTGTGATTATGTTTACCATTCCACTGGCCCTCATTGGTGTGATACTTGTCTTGTTTGTTACGGGTGTGCCGCTGTCCGTTGTGGCATTTTTGGGTATGATTATGTTGGCGGGCATTGTGGTTAACAATGCGATTGTGTTGGTGGATTATATTAACCACCTGCGCCAGACCGGGTTATCGAAAATAGAATCGATTGTGAAGGCCGGTGAAGTGCGGTTGCGACCTATTTTGATGACGACATCAACGACTGTATTGGGTCTTTTACCCATGGCCATGGGCTTGGGTGATGGGGCTGAAATTCGCACGCCTATGGCGATTACGGTTGTGGCGGGGCTGATCAGTTCGACTATTTTGACGTTGGTGGTCATTCCAACGGTGTATTCCCTGCTTGATCGAGGGGAATAGCGGCTGAGCGTTTTGGCATTTTGGTGGGTACCTCACCTGTTACCCTGCCGGGTGCGAACCCAAGACTACCCAACCATCACTTGGTGCGTGCCCGCCTCTTCCCTTCACTGCCTGGTGCGATGTGAGATTTTTCGGTGGTTTAGGGATGGGTCTTGTGTAAGTTGTTGTTTCTATTGAGAATGATTCTGTAGGGCTTGGGTTTATTTTTTGCTTTTCTTTTGTTTGGTTTTCTGTTTTCTTTAAGGGTTCAGAAAGTAAGCAAATACTTGGTAACTTTTTTGTGGTTGTTTCGTCTAATCTCTGTGATGAAATAATAGATAAATGTTAACGGTTGATGGAGCGTTTTTATGATGCGATTTGTAAGCTATTTTTTATTTATAATCTGTGGTTTGTTTGTCGCTCAAGTACACGCGCAAACAGAAATGAAGCTGACACTCGATGAATGTGTTGAGGTGGCACTTTCAAATAATCTCACCATTGAGCAAGGTAAATATACTGTTGCTCTTTCTGAGGCATCGGTTGATCAAGCACGCAATCGTTTTTTGCCAAACTCATCCAACCTCAGTTGGGGTATCAGTCGAAGTGTAAGAGGGCCAAGCGAACGCCAGGTAATTGATGAAACAACGGGTGGTCTCATCAATTTGGCCGGTAATGAAAGTATCAATGGTGGGCAAAGTATAGGCGTGGGTGGGCTTACAATTCCGATATATGACGGACAAATTATTGCAAGTCTAGCTGCCAGCAAAAAACGGTTGGAACAGCAACGGGTAACGCAGATTGGCAACCGTTACGATGTGATCTTTTTCGTCAAGCAAGATTACTTTCAATTGCTACAAACCATGAAATTGCTTGAAGTGCAGCAGGAACGGGTTGGTGTCTCTGAAGAGAGTTTGCGTCGAGCAGAAACACTATATGAGATTGGTTCAGCTGCTATTTTGCAGGTTGCTGAAGCAAAAGCGTTATTGGCCAATACCAAAGCGACGTTGATTCAACGCGAAAATGATGTGCTTATTGCGCGATCCAATCTGGGTTTTACGATGGGGTTGGGGACGGATGTGGATGTGATTCCTTCTGAAGAAGACTTTGCACTTGAGCAGCCTCCTTATACTTATGATGAAGCTTTGAAGATTGCCCTTGATGAACATCCTGATATTTTGTCAACAAAATATGGTATGTTGGCTGCAAAGGACGATTATCGCGCTACCAAATACAGCTTGTTTCATCCAACCATTCGTCTGGGTATGGGTTCATATAATTGGAGCATTGGCAAAGATGAAAAATTTGGTGGTATCGAAGATTTTTTTCTGAAAAATTATAGTTATACTATGAGCCTTAATGTGAGTATGCCTATTTTCAATTTTAATACGACCAATAATCTAAAGCAGCAAAAGTTGACATATTTGCGTAGTCAGGTGCAGTTAGATCAGGCCAAACGCCAAAAAGCGCTTAATGTTAAATTGCGTTATCTAAATTTAGAAAGATTTCGCCGTCAGATGGAAGCACAAGAAATTGCAGTAGAGGCACAAGAGGAAAACTTCAAGTTGCAAGAAGAAAAGTACAATTTTGGTGGGGGTACTTTTTTAGAACGCTTAACCGCTCAGCGCGACTTGTTTGACGCAAGAAATAACTTGGTGCAGGTAAAATACAATTATTTGATTCAAATGGCGCAATTGGAAAATGAATTGGGCACTTCTTCAGCGGAAAATGAAAAATAGGTCGGAGGACGGTATGAGACTTTTGGTGCGAGTTGTTGCTGGGTTGCTTGTTTTTGTTTTGCTTGGTGGATTGACTGTGCCCGCACAGGCTGTGGGAAAAGATTTTTTGGTAAGCAAAAAATTTCATGGTGCATTGGTGTTGGGGTTGGGTGGTTTGCTCCTCAAGGAGTCTTTGGACGCCAAAAGTGAAGCCAATGATGCCTATGATTTTTATATCGCTGCGGGTCAGGCATTGACTGCACGACAATTTTATGATGACAGCAAACGACACGATACGCGTGCAGCGGTTTATGGTGTTTTGGGCGTTGGTGCGATTGTCTATTCGGTACACTTGTTTATGAAAGATGATGACAATTTGCCCACACCAAAAATGGAAGAAGGCATTATTAATGTGAAGGGTGTGTCTTTGGGGTTGGATGGAAATTTGATGCAGAAGAAGATGGGATTACATCTGAGGAAGGGATTTTAAGCCGGCAAACGGCAAGAAGTAAAAAGCAAACGGCAAAAGGGTCAACACTCGATCGAGTGTTGACCCTTTTGTATACCCTGTTGAAACGTTTACTCTAGGCCGAGCTGGGTGAGAATGCGGTCTGCGATCACACGGCGAACGCTTTCGTTATTATATTCACCAGAAGCAATGCGTTCGCGTACTTCTGTTATGCGATCTTCGCGCACATCAGGCAGATTACGCACCCCGTTTTGCAAGTTCGATTCGAGTTCTCGGGTTTCTTGTGTGGCATTGGACAACTCAACGCGGTCACCCGCATCGGCTGCTGAGGCCGTGTCTTGGTTGCGTGTTTCTTGGGCTCGGCTCGCATTATTTTGTTGTGTGCGTTGCGGCCCTTGTGGCGGCAAATGGCCTTCGACTCTTCCTGGCATAAGTTACTCCTTAGATATATGCAGAAAATAAGGTGATCTGGGTATTGGGTCAAGGCGTTTTTATGCCCTTGGTCAAAGATGGGTGCCTCAATTGACCTAATATCAAGGTGTTGTTATACTTGTAATGCGATTGATATTTATCATGGAGATACGTTATGCGACACATTTTGTGCGCTTTCTGTGTGTTTTGGGTGGTTTTGGGGTGCAATCAGGCACAGGTTTCTGATCAGGAAAAAGATATTGAAATTTTAAAACGGCAATTTGTGGCGAAAGCGGGCTTACCTGCATCTCGCCTATCGGCGGGTATGGCGATGGTGGATAATAAAGATGGGCAGGTATTTTTGGTTCAGCAGTATTGGGCGGGGCATCGGGTGATGGTGCAAGCAGTGATTGACAGTATCTATACGACCCAGCCAGATTTGGCTGCACAAATGTTGGCAAGGTTGATGGCGGCGGCTGGTGGCGAAGCCAAATTGCATTTTGAATCTCAACTGATCAAATTGGGTGATCCTGCTGTTGATGTATTGGTTACGCTGGCCAAGGACGAGACAGATTGGCAAACCTTGATGCGTACTTTAGATGCTTTAGGAAAAATTAAGGCCCTCAAAGGAGTGGACGTGATGCGTGCACATCTAAGTCATCCCAACAGTTGGGTACGTATTGCGGCGGCTCACGCATTGGGCGATGTGGGTGTGAGTGAGGGGGGGGCTGCTTTGATTCATGCATTGGGTGATACAAGCGATACGGTTGTATCAGCTGCGTTGGTTGGTTTGGGCAAGGTCGGAGATCTGCAGGCGGTACGGGCTTGTGGCGAAAAATTGAAACATAAAAACGCACGTGTGCGTGCGGCGGCTGTTTCGGCATTGGGCCGTTTGGGTGGCGCTGAGGCACAGGGGTTGTTGGAACCTATGTTGAAGGATGTAGACTCGGGGGTTCGGTTTAAAGCGAAACAAGCGTTGGAAGACCTAATGCGATAAGAGTCATACAAAATGGTTTATAGCTTCAAAAAAATGGTATCCTGTTTTTTACTTCTCACGCTCTACTTTTTACTTTTTACTGGATGTGGGCGTGGGACGGGTGTGTCTGTGGATGTTATTATTGGTGATACTGGCCAGATCGGTTCGTCAGACCCACCTTATTTTTCTCAAGTCGTTTTTGCAAATGGTTTGCGACTGAACCTGGTGACCGATGCCGAGTTGAGCAATACGTATCCAACACCCGGGGGCAATCCATTTGGGTCATCTCATTTGAGATATTATCAACGTGTAGGTTATTTTATTAATTTAAGGCAAGCGCGAGTCTCTGAACGTATAAGCGAAAATTTTAGCTTATCGGAATTTGTGAATCCTACCCTGCAGCGTGGTGGAACACGTGCGTATGTGGATGCTCAGATTGCCAAACACGTTCAGCTGATTCGATCTGGTTTGGGCAGGGCGTTGGTTTTGAGCAGTGCCTTTCGATCCCCTGAACACAATCGTTCTGTAGGGGGGGCCACATTTAGCCGTCATATTTATGGCGATGGTGTGGATGTGGATGTGGATCAAAGCCAGTCAGATGTCAATGTGCGTGCCCAAGAGATCTTCAATGAAGCTTTGGATGTGGGTGTAGATTTTGTATTGCCTCTTGCTGAGACTTCTGTAACTGTAAATGGAGTGCAGCGTGCTTCTTGGGTACACCTGGATGATCGAGGATTTTGAGATGGTAACCTGCAACCCGCAAATGACAAATGGCAGATGGTCTTGGTTGTATCTGTTCACCAAGTTTGATGTGGCAGATTGGGGACGTGGGACTTTTTACTTTTCACTTTTCACTTTTTACTTGTGTGGGATCTCTTGGGGCGATTTGGGGTTGCAAGATGTGCGTGTTGCCCGAGCCGATGTTGATGGGGATGGTATTATGGAGGTCGTTGCTGGTGGGCGCATTGGGCGTGCTCTGGCGGCGGATGTTCCTCGTGTTGCCCGACAAGCGGGTGTGGGGGTGTATCGTGTAACTGGTGAGTTGTTACACCCTATTTGTGAACGCCGTGATTTGTTTGTGGTGGCTGATGTGGCTGGTGGTGATGTGGACGGAGATGGGGTGGACGAGATTGTGGTGGTGGGCATGGGGCATTTGATTGTGTTTGATGTTACCGATGGACAGCTTGTTGAGATGGCACAGATGACTTTGCCTGGTGATTGGACGGACCGAGTAATGGTAGGTGATGTGGATGGCGACGGACGAGTAGAAATAGGCGTGACAGTTTATCGCATTGAGAACGGTGCAGAAATGGGTCGGTCTGACGTGATATTTTTACAATGGGCAAATAGAAGGTTAGAAAAAAGGTTCGAAATTGGGCTTGAAGGGCATGTGGGTGATTTGTGTGCACTGACAACTGCAGATGGCCAGCACTTTGTGGCCTTGGAAGTGGGCTTGGGAGATGAGGGGGGAGACTTACGGGTTTTATCTGGCCCAAGTGGGCGCGTGTTTTGGCGTGGAGAGATGACCAAAGGACGTGTGCGTGCGCTGAGCTTGGATGCCCAGTCGACAAATTTGGTTATCGGCGGGGTTGATGGTCGTGTTTGGACGGCCACCCTGAGCACAAACGGTTTGTCGAACCCAAACGCGGTACATCGTTTTTTGGGAATTTCTGGGTTGGTTTTGATGCCGGATCAGTTGTTGTTGTTTTCAAATAGAATCGGTTTGCAAATGTTGCGGTTTTAAGCGATGCCTTCTGGAAAAACACATACGCGTATTGATCTGTTCTTGTTGGTTGTTTTGATTGGCGCGGCGGGTTATTTTTGGTCGCTATTGACGGGTTATTTTGGTCGTGACGAATTTGTTGAATATGGCAGTGTGTTTGTTGTGGCATATCTGTTTGGAACCTTTTTATTATCTCCTGATATGGATTTGAATACCAGCGATCCGATGAGAAATTGGGGTGTGTTGCGGTTGCTCTGGCGGCCCTATGCCCATTTTTTTAAGCATCGGGGGGTATCTCATGTGCCCATTTTGGGTACTCTGACACGTGTTGTGTATATTTTGTTGTTGGTTTATGTGATTTTTGCTGTGGCCAATGCTTTGTTTGATCTGGGCTGGGAGTTGTCTGTGAAAAATTTGCGAGGCGTAGATCAAAAAGCAATCATTTGGGGGCTGTGTGGATTGTGTCTGCCCGATATATTCCATATTATGGCCGATCGGTTGTTTAAAAATGCACGATAAGTAGTTTGTTTTGTTAGTGTTTGACATTTAAATAGCGTGCCCGTATATTGCACACGCGTTATTGCCCTTATTTCTGGGAGCAACAAAGTTTGGCTAAGAGACATCAAAAACAGTTTTCAATACTGGTGATTCCCGATGATGGATCACGGACCTCAGAGTTTAAGCTAAATTATATTTTGCTTGGGGTGCTGGGAGGTATTCTAATCTGTTTGTTGTTGTTTGTTGTTGCCGGTGGCGTGTTCTTTTGGCAAGCGCATTATTGGGAAGACAGAGCCTTGGTCTTGCAAAAAGACAATTTGCGTTTGCAAACGGAAATGGCACGTGTTGACGAATTGGCACAGGTTGTTACACGTATGAAGTCTTGGGATCAACAGTTAAGAACCATTTTGTCTCCCAATATAGAGTTGAGTCCGGCTGCATATTCTGTACCGGTTTCGGCACCCCAAGTTGTTGAAGACCCAGTCACTATCGTGCGGGGGCAGTTGCGGACGCGTGACCAGATTGATGCCCGACGAACACCTTCGATTTGGCCTATATCTCAAGCCCAGGGTTGGGTGTCGCGTGAGTTTCAGGCTCAGCAAGGTATGTTTCGGAACCAGCATTTGGGTATTGATATTGCAGCACCTGAAGGAACACCCATACAAGCTACAGCTGATGGGCGTGTGCTGGTCGCCGGTGATGACGATGTTTTAGGGCGTCTGGTGGTCATTGACCACGGTGATGGGTATATCACGCGTTTTGGTCACAATGGTGCCTTGTTGGTTTCAAAAGGAGAAAGTATTCGTCGCGGGCAGCATATTGCACAGGTTGGAAATTCGGGCCACAGCAGCGGTCCTCATTTGCATTATGAAGTGCTTGAAAATGGGCGAGCTCGCGACCCTCGTGAATTATTACCTCGATAAATTTTAATTTTGGGGTTGTGCAAAGATGCAAAGAAAAACAAAGGAAACGGTCAATACGGTGGTTGGGAAAGGGTCGGTCTTGGAGGGGCATTTCGAAGTGACCGATGGGATTCGTGTAGATGGGATATTAAGAGGTAGTTTAACGTCATCAGGTGCATTGGTTGTGGGTGTTTCGGGTGATGTAGATGCGCATCCGATTCGGGTGAGAGATGCCATTATCGCTGGCCGTGTAAGAGGTGCTATTGAAGCATCGCACTTGGTTAAACTTGAATCCAGTGCCGAGATGATTGGTGACATTACTGCGCAGGTGTTAATAATTGAAGAGGGGGCTGTTTTACACGGTGTGTGTGATGGGGGTGAGGATCGCAAGGTTGTTTTGCCGGAAGCACGGAAACCTGTTGAGGTTGGGCAGGCGGTGGGGTAAGGGAAGTAAGCCCTTAGAACATCATAAAAACAAAATCGGCGTGCTTTTAAAAAGCACGCCGATTTTGTTTTTAGAAGCCCTACTTTAGATTGTGGCTTCCAAATGATAACGGTTATTGGGGAGTAGTCTTTGTGCATAATGTTGATTGAGTTTGATTTCTAAGATAACGTCGTTGCCTTCATAGGTGGTGTGTAAGACTTCGCCCACATGATATAATTCTGAGAGGAGCTTCCCTTCGCTTTGAGGGATTTGAACGTTGAGGGTGATCCGTTCGCCTTCAAGGTGGTTGTAAATTGCCCCTTTTAGGTCTTCTATACCATCCCCAGTTTGAGCAGAGACCCAGATGCTGCCGGGATAGTCAATTTCGAGTGCCTCTCTTTGGTCGGTATTATCAAGTAAGTCAATTTTGTTGAAAACCATTTTGACAGGGTTGTCTGCAACGCCAAGTTCTTCTAACACTTCGTTGACTGTTGCAATTTGCTCTAGGAAGGCTGGGTGACTGGCATCGACTACGTGGAGCAAAAGGTTGGCTTCAATGGCTTCTTCGAGTGTGCTGCGAAATGACGCGACCAAGTGATGGGGGAGTTTTTTGATAAATCCGACCGTATCAGAAAGAAGAATATCGCGGTTATAACCCAATGAGACTTTGCGGGTTGTGGAATCGAGTGTGGCAAAAAGACGATTCTCAATAAAGACATCTGCGCCTGATAATGCACGCATGAGAGTTGATTTGCCTGCATTTGTGTAACCTACCAAAGCGGCTTGAAAAATATTGCCGCGCTGTTTGCGGGCAACTGTGCGTTGTTTGGCAATGCGTTTGAGGGCCTTACGCAACATTTCTATGCGGTATCGTGTTGCCCGGCGATCTACTTCAAGCTGTGTCTCACCCGGCCCTCGTGTGCCCACACCGCCGCTTGAACCACCTGATTGTCGAGAAAGGTGTGTCCATTGGCGGGTTAAACGAGGCAACATATAGATCAGTTGTGCCAGCTCCACTTGGGTTTGTGCTTCACGGGTTTGTGCACGACTGGCAAAAATGTCGAGAATAAGCCGACTGCGATCGATGATTTTGACGCCAATTAGCGTTTCTAGGTTGCGTGTTTGTGCGGGTGACAGGTCATCGTCAAAGATAACAACTTGGGCATCACATTCTTCGACGAGTTCGACAAGTTCGCTCGCTTTGCCACGCCCGATTAAATAAGTGGGGTCTGGTTTGGCGCGTTCTTGCATGACCTGATGGACAATGACAACGCCTGCCGTGTCTGCAAGTAGGGCAAGTTCGTCAAGGGTGTCCTGCGCATTTTGGGATTCATTGCTGGGCAAAATGAGCCCGACGACGATGCCTCGTTCGGGTATTTGTTCGGCGTTGAGTTCGTGCATAAGGTAGAGGTCTATCAAATAATAAAGGAGAAACCCTTGGTGTTTAAACCGACGAGATTTCCCCTTTGGTCTGTCAACTGTTGTGGAAATCCATTACGCATCATCTGTTTGTTTGTCTAAGTTCCCGAGTTGATCACGTAAATGAGCAGCACGTTCGAAGTCTTCGTGGGCAACCGCATCTCTAAGTTTTTCTTTGAGATTCTGGGACTCAGTTTTGGGGCGTTCATTGCGAATTTCCTCGGCCCATTCTTTGAGAAATGTGACTTCCTCATTTTCATTTATGAGATCTATGCGATCAAAATCTTGAAAAAAAGATTGGATCTCTTGGATGCCGACATCAATTTTTTCAAGGGCATGGTCATAAGCGTCGGTTTCAAGATGCATCAGCACTTCAGCACGAACCCGGTGGCCAATCACATAAGGACGAAAATTTTCAAGGGCAAGGCGATCTTCTTCCTCTTCTGCATGCTCTTTGACAAAGTCGAACAAGGCGAGGTTTCGTTTGGCATCCTGGCGCGCTTTGTCGTATTCGCCAATTTCAAGAAAGCTGATGCGTCGGTGATAGTATTGCATGGCCTCAGTTTGGAGCGACATACAAGCTTCGGTGTCTAATGTAAAAGGTTCTGGGCTTGTTTCTGTCTCTGTGGCCTGTGCCTGATAATGGTGGAACAAGGATTCGTGGTTGAATGGGCGTTGTCCATCGGGGCGCCCAGACATTTCCATTTGAAGAATGCCCATTTCAATGCGCAATTGAATTTTCTCTCGCCCATCGTGCCCGGTGATTTTTCGGACACAGAGTTGTCCGGGTTCATAAGGCCAGTCGCTTAGAAGCGGTTGAATGTCTTTGCTCATGAGGGTCGGTCCTTGCAGATTCTTTTTTATTACCTGAATTTTGGCACTATATTGCCGGCGGTTTGTTGTGTAGGTATAGATGGTGCGTTTCGTTCTTGTATTGATACAAAAAAGTGTACTATAATCACTAACTGTTGTCAAGGTATTTGCCAATGATATATTTTTGTCGGTTGGGTATGTATTTTGTTCTTTTCCAGTGTGTTATGTTGTTTTTGTCTTGTCATAAGGACGCTTCACTAAATGAACCTGCTGTCAATACTCCAGGTAGTGTTTCAGGTGAACCCAATGTGGTGTCTCTGCCGCCAGATCGACCGGAAGTCATCCACTTTCCATTACCGACTGGTGTACCCGTTGAAATGGTTGCTGTTTCTGCCGGCGGTTTTTGGATGGGATCCGATTTGGTTGAGACAGAGGAGAAACCTCAGCGGTTGGTGCTTTTGGATGGGTTTTATATAGATCGGTATGAAGTGACCGTGGCAGACTATCAGCAGTGTGTGGATGTGGGGGGATGCGATTCTCCGGCCTTGGGAGAAGATTGTAATTGGCAAGTGGGTGGGCGCAGTGACCACCCGGTTAATTGTGTGAGTTGGTATGATGCCAGCCGTTTTTGTAACTGGGCGGGTAAGCAGTTGCCCACAGAGGCCCAGTGGGAGAAGGCCGCAAGAGGAACTGACGGGCGTCCGTTTCCGTGGGGGAATGCCGCACCCGATTGTGAGCACGCCGTAACGGGTTGGGCGTCATTGGGTTGTGGTGCGCAGGGTACATGGCCTGTTGGGTCATTGCCTGCGGGTGCGAGCCCTTATGGTGCTCACGATATGATTGGCAATGTGTGGGAGTGGGTGGCCGATGCGTACGAAGTGGATTATTATACGCGCGCATCCCTTCTTAATCCTGTAAATACGGCAGATGAACCTTACAGGGTATTGCGTGGCAATTCGTGGTATTACTCAGACCCCAAATTGGTGTCACGTACATCAAATCGGTATCGCTTCAAACCGGCTCGATGGTATCCCTATATTGGGTTTCGATGTGTGATGTCAGATATTGCGCTTCCCGTTTCTAACGGTATGCCAACAGAAGGTTTGCCCAATAATTGGATTGAACGCAATGTTGTTGCTCGAGAGCTTGATGGGGAACCGCCTTTTGATACGACGCCTCGAGAGGCTGAAATGATTTTGATTCCTGAAGGCACATTTATCAGAGGGTCTGAGCAAGGCGACAGTGATGAGGTGCCTGTTCGAACAATTTGTCAGCAGG
>Ga0115002_10003021_pt1 | contig 21426 bp, 17 predicted proteins | sample ArcticOcean_MG_C_8_FD_89576 | JGI IMG/M metagenome (GOLD analysis project Ga0115002, IMG submission 89576) | Marine microbial communities from western Arctic Ocean - ArcticOcean_MG_CB11_86 | ecosystem: Environmental > Aquatic > Marine > Oceanic | place: Arctic Ocean: Canada Basin | collected... | reverse complement strand
GCCCTGCATAGACACGGTCCATGTCTGTGGTGATGTTGTCTGTGAAGATGAAGTCGTGTTTGTAGTCTAAACCCAAACGAACACGATCGTTGACCTTGATATCGATGCCTGCTCCGGGGGCGAGACCAAAGTTTTGTGATCCTATTTCTGGGTCATATAGCCCTGCACTGAGTGAGACGTGGTAAATAAAGGGTTCATAGGTGTAGGCAAACCGTGAGCCGAGGCTGAAGATGGACATATCGCGGTCTGAAAGATATGTGTAGCCTACTTGCACGCCAAGCCACTGATCCATTTCAAAACCCAAGTCTACGCCATATAAAAACCCTGTTTGTGTGTTGCCAAGGCTTGGCGTTTTAAAGAAGGCTGAGCCAAATGAGGTGTTGAGGTAGAATCGGCTCGCGGGGCCAGAAAAAGGGTACCCGCCTTTGCCAAATTCACTTTCTTCTGTGCCATCTGTGCGGCCTGTTTGAGCCGATGCAGCACTACTGACTAAGAGTGCGAGCGTGAGTGCCAAAAGTATACGTTTCATGATGTGACCTTTCATTGTCTGTTTATTTGGCGCGTGGGATTAGAGGCCGATGCTGCGTTTTTTATACGCTTTGCGTATTTCTTTTTCATCTGTCCAAACGATTTCAGAGGTTTCCAAATGTGTGAGTTGAAAGGTGGCTTTGTAATAGACGAGTTTGTCTTTGCCTACTTCTTGAACATTTGAACTGAGTGTGCCTGTGAGTAAGAAGTCTGAACCGGTTTGCTTGCCGGGCCCCTTTGCCTGTGAGGAATCGACATAACCCGATTTTTGATAGTCGTATTCTTGTGCAATGTCACGTCGGTTGGTGGCATCTAAAAAACGCAATTTGCCACTTTGAATGAGGGCTGTTTTTAACTTGTCTGAGAGGGCAACCATATCAATGTGTTCGGTGGTGCGGTTGCGCATTTTACCCAACATCACGGCAGGCACTTTGCCGTCGGCCATTAACAGTGGGGATTCGATAATGGAGCCAATCATTTTTTTGGCGATGAGTTGCATATCGTTTTCGTTAAAGCGGTCATCAAGTAGGGCAATGGTTTCGGGATCTTCATAGGTGCCTTTGGTAAAGGCACGTGGCCCTGCACAGCCGATGGTGAGCGATAATAAAAGCGCGGTGATGAGGACTGAGGTTTTCATAGTGTTCTCCTTAGGTGGTGGATCGTTTTCGATGCATTTTTCTGATGCGCGTGAAATGGGAAATATGAAGCTCTTGCTGTGTGCTGAGGCTTCTTCCCGATTTTTGACTATTCCCATTCACATTCTAAATGTGTGTCCACAAGGTGCCATTTGTCGGCCAATAGCGCATCTTGTTTGTGGCGTATCGTTAGGCGAAAGTCTTGGCGCACTGAACTGACGGGATAATTGATGGTGTAAACTTTGACACCCAAACGGTCTGACTGTGGGATGTCTTCAAGGTGATGAATTCCTGGGTGTGTTGAGGTGAAAATGCGCACTTCTTTTTGCCCGTATATTTTGAGAGGCAGTGTACCAGAGAAGGTAACCCGACGTATTTGGCGGGTGAGCAGGGCATCGGTATTGTCTATGAGTGTGTCGTGTTGCCAGTGCCCAGACAGAACCGTGCCGAGATCTGCTGTGAAGATGCGATCTATGGTACCGTCTGGTACAATCACATAAAGGAAGCGTTTGCGGGCAGCCCCTGATTTGCCTTCAAATTCAAGATGGAAGGTGAGGCTTAAGGCGCGATTGGGCGGCAAAGCGTGTTTGGACACGGCTTGGATGATTTCGGAGGCTACGCCATTGTTTTTGAGCGTTATGAGCCCGTTGGTTGAGGCGTCACCTACATAGCGGCGTTCGGCGATCATGTTTGCGATCTGTTCGGTTTCAAAACCACTGGCGACCAAACGGGTGACGTCGGTTTGAGTGAAGGGCCGTTGTTCTGAGCGTTCGTATACTTGGGGGAGTTCGCCACCGTCCCATTCAACAATGTTGATGACTGGGCCTCGTGTGGGCGGTAGTTTGTCGTTGGCAGCTGCGAAGCTCGTGAATGTGAACAGTGCGAGTATCGATGTGATGATGGTTTTCATGGTGGTGCTCCTTTTAGCGGTAAAATCTGTGGCTGATAAATGTGCGCTGTCCGGGCGTGATTTCTATGTTTTCGAATGTTTTGGTTTCGATGGTATTGCCATTAAGGTCACGTGCTTCAAGCGTGATTGTGTGTGTGCCTGGTGATAACGTAAGTCGACCTATTTGAATGTTGTGAGGGAGCGAGACCCAACTGCGTGTGTCGGCGATTTCTGTTGCGGTGTTGAAAAGGTTTGTGAAAAAACCGAGCACTTTGTTTTCTTTTTTGGCTTTGCGATAGGCCAAATATTTGACCAATGAACGGGCGGTTGTTTTGGCTAAGATGCCCGGATAGTGATCTTTTAAGGATGCTTGCGCAATGCCTGCGTAATTTTGCGCCGAAATGGTTTGTGTTGTTTGTTCACCCGCACGGATGTAAACGGTTTGGGTCTGAGGGGTGACCGTGTCATATTTTGGGAGTGCCACCCGCAACCAGTATTCTACATTGCCAACGTGTTGCACGTGGTAGCGACGATTCGCGATGTCGTGGGCAAGTACAGAAGATTTGACATGTCTGCTGCGCCTGATGCCGTTGTCGTAAATGGGAAGATCAATCTCTTCTTGTATTTTTCGTGGCACGAAGCCAATCTCTGAGAAGATGACGAGTTCCCCATCACCCAGAGGTGATAAGAAGGCCGTGGGAGTGAACGAGGCGAGTTGGACGCCGTTGAGAAGCTCGGAAACGCGTTGTAAGTCTTGTTCAAGGGTTTGGGGAGGTGCAACTTGAAATACAGAGGCATAGTGCGCGTAGGCGTCTTGTGCGTGCTGATACGAAATGTAGGCGTCGTTGTATTCGCCTGTGGCTTCATAAAAGAGACCTGTGATGTAATGAATAAAGGCGTCATTTTTGTAGGATGTTTCACCGTTGTGAATGGCATATTGGGCGAGTTTGAGATTGGCTTTGCGGCATTCAACCAAGGCGTCTTCCGCTTGGCCAAGGTACCAGTAGTTAAGAGCCCGATAGTAGTGAATAGCAACCCATTCAAAGCTTTCACCTCGATAGTTTATGACGGCATCATTGGTAATGAACGAGGTTGCTTGGCGAGAAATCGATTTTGTAAAGAGTTCATCGGTGTGTTTTTCTGCTGCCGCAAAGTAACGATTGGATTTTTCATATTGTTTTTGATAGTGTGCAATGAGTCCTGTCTCAAGCAGGTAGAGCAGTTTGGTGTTGCCTTTTTTGGCATCCTTTAGGTTTGCCAAAGCTTGGGTATAATTTTCGTTGGCAACGTGGGTTCGAAAGTCACCCGTAAATTGGGCATAGGTGGTGCATCCTGTGCATGTGGCGAGCAGGATAACGATGAGATATTTTGAAAAGTGTGTGTGCATTTTAGAAAATTTCGTATAATTAGAGGGTGTGTGTGTCCTGCTTTCATTGCAAGGGCCGTGCCAACACGATTTGTTGTCGTAAGGTGTTGTTTTTTAATAGTTTGATGCTTTTTTGTTTTGCACGAGTGTGCGTAGTGGTTTTGCACAAGTGTGAACTTTTGCAACAATAGAGGGGTTTATGCCGCGTGTATTAATTGTTGATGACGAGCTTTCTATTCGCGAACTCTTGAAAGAGATTGTGACCGTATATGGATATGAAGCCGTGACGGCACTGTCGGCGAAAGAGGCTTTGGGCATTTTGCCAAAAATGAAGATCGATCTGGTGATGCTTGATTTGAGCATGCCCGATATTCCGGGTGAGAAGTTTTAAGAGTTTATTCGTAAGCAAGGTTTTAAAACGCCTGTGGTCGTGGTGTCGGCACATGTGGATAAAGGCATGGCTCAACATTTGGGTAAGATGGGGATTCGTGGTATTGTGACCAAGCCGTTTGAGGTTGAGCGGGTGATTGATGTGATGAACAATGCACTGGGAATAGCCGATGGTGGGCGGATATTTGGTGGGCGTTGAAATTAAGTCAAAAAATGTGCAATAAAAAAGCCGCTTGTCTTTGATGACAAGCGGCTTTCTTTTTTTATAAACTTGGGTGATGCGACAATCTGTTTAGGAAGGTTTCTGGACTTGGTAATTTTCAAGAAAGAGCACATCGACACCGCCGCGTAACAGTTCTTGAACTGCGTCTCGTGGATGACAGACAATGGGTTCTTCGTGTTTGTTAAAACTGGTATTGATGCCCAAAGCAAGGCCGCTTTTGGCTTTGTAGGCTTTGAGAGCATTATAGACATAGGTGTTATGTGTGGCGTTGACAATTTGTGGGCGCGCGGTGCCGTCTTTGTGGACGATGCCGGGTGCCATTTTTTTGCCGTAGTCGGTGACGTTGAAGCAAAGGGTCATAAAGCGAGATGCGAGGCGACCCGCGTCAAAGTTCTCGAAGTATTGAGGGGCATCTTCTTCGAGAATGATGGGGGCAAAGGGCATAAATTCTGTGCGCTCCAAACGTTTGTTGAGCCAGTCCATCATGGTGGGGTCTGTGGGTTCGGCCATAATGGTGCGGTGACCGAGTGCTCGGGGGCCATATTCCATTCGCCCATTAAAGAGGCCAAGCACTTGTTTTTGTACCAGACAATCTGCAATGGCTTCAGAGGGATCGTTTAGCTTTTCAAATTGCACGGGATATTCGGCTAAGGTTTCTTCTATGACGCGATCTGTGGTGGCATTGCCCCAATAGGCGTCTGTAATGGCTTCGGGCATGAGGCCTTGTTCCGTAGCCGTGACATCGAGTGCTGAACCTATGGTAATGCCGCCATCGCCCATGTGTGGGTGGATGAATATTTCTTCCACACCATCCAGTTCGAGAATCTTTTGATTGAGGCGCACGTTTGCAAAGGTGCCACCTGCGAGGGCAACTTTGGAAAGTCCTGTTCGTTTAACGGCGGCTTGAATGACGCCGCACATGGTTTCTTCAAGCACTTTTTGGGCACCGTAGGCGATTTGCTGCATGTCGAATTTTTCAAGGGCTTTGGCAAGTGCGTGATAGGCATCTCCAAAGAGGAGGTGTTTTTTGTTGACAAAGCTGAGGCGATTGGGGTCGTATCCGTAAAACTCTGAGAGCACCTGGTGGGCTTCTTCACAGACCGTATATGCTGCAAGACCAGTGATTTTGCCCCCGTGTTTGATGGGGTTGAAACCACAAATGTAGGTGATGAGAAACCAAAAGTTGCCGGGGGAATGAACACGTGGCCATTCTGAAAGGACGGATAATTTGCCGTTGCGTCCGGTGTACACGCTCCCTGCCAGGCCATCACCGCCACCATCAGCGGTTACGATTAGGGCATCTTGAAAGCCAGAGGTATAATAGGCCGACGCGGCGTGACTTCTGTGATGGTCGATGTATTTAATGGGGGCGATGATACCGTGATCGGCAAGGGCCTTTTGTAGGCCTTGTTTGTTTTTGCTGATGAGACTAAGGGCTTGCTGAGAGGCTTTAACAAAGGCACGTGTGGCTGTAACGGGGCCAAATAAGCGTGTGGCACCTGCAAAGATGGTTTGAAATATATTGGTGTCATTAATGTCGTCGTAGATGGGGTAATCTTCCGTTTCGACCATGGCTTGAAAACCCACGCTAACCCGGTCTATTTCGTGGGCTTTGATGCCTGTGGTTTCAAGCAGGTTAGCCAGTGATAGATACGGAAATCCAAAGTGCAATTTTTTGCGCGAAAACCGTTCTTCATTGGCCGCATAAACGGGTTTGCCATCTGCTGTAAGGCAAACGCCCGCATCTTTGCCATCGTGTACGCCAAGCACGTTCATATTGTCATTTTCTCCAGTGTGTTTTCTTCTGTTTTTTTGAATGAAAGGGTGTTCGTGTTTTGGGGTTGGATTTCTCTGCCTAATAATCTGTCAATGACGTTGTAGTAGTTTTCTTTTTGGCGTTCCCACGTGTGATTTTGAAATGCGGCTTTGGCATTTTCAACAAGGCTTTGGCATTTCTTTGGGTTGCGATATAGGGTGATAATTTGGTCGGCCAAGGCTTGGGCATCATCGTGGGGATAATAGGCAACTTCATTGTCGTTGAAGTAGGACTCGACTGTTCCAACACGTGAGATGATGGTGGGCACATTCATGGCCACATATTCGAGCAAGCGCACGGGAAGCATAACCTTATCTACAAAAACGTCTTTTTTGCAGGGCACGATGCCGATATGGGCTTGTTCGATTAGGTTTGGGATCTGATCGACCGGCACGCGGTCGTGTAAGTGCACGCAGTCTTGCAAGTTGTGGGTGGCAATGTATTCTTGGAGTTCTGCAATATATTTTTCTTCACCGTCGCCATAAATATCGAATTCGAGTTGCGAAATTTGTTGCTTGGCAATGCGAAAGCCTTCAAGAGCAACTTCAAAGCTATATCGGCGTAGAATTTGACCGTGATGAAACAGGCGCAGGATACCATTGGGAGTAGGTGCCCCGGATCGCGTTGGGGTGAAATATCGCGGATCCGGGGCATTCATAACGACCTCAATTTTGCAGGCTATGGGATTCCGCGTAAGAAAGAGGTCGCGGATGTTTTGGTTGACAGTTAAAACGGCATCGGCATAAGCCAAACTGAGTCGTTCTGCAAAACACAACAGTTTGAAAGTGAGACTTTTTTCAGATATGCCATAGAGTGACACAAAAAGTTCGGGTGTGATGTCGTGCATGTCTAAGAGGATTTTGGCACCCATTAGTTTGGGTATCAAGGTGGTGAACACGAGAAAGTCGGGCATGTTGTGTACTTGTACAATGGGATATCTGTTTTGTATGTGAAGCCGTGTGAGGCAGAAGAACGCCCGAATGAAAAATTTTAGGTATTCAACGATATAACCGAAGGCACCTTGGCCGCGCTGATGTTGGACGGGTAGGCGGTAGACTGTGACGTTGCCGATGGTTTCTTGACTGGCTTCGTCAGGTTTTTGTAAACAGATGAGATCGACCAGCTCGCCCCGGTCGGCAAGTGCATCGCATTCTCTGCGCACACGTACATCTGATGGATAATAGGAGTGAACGACCATAGCCATTTTCATGGTGTCACCTTCTTGTTGAGAACTTGCTGATAAAGTTGAAGTATTTGTGTTGCAATATGGTCCGTTGAGAGGTGTTTTATTTTTTTACGACCATCGGAGGGTTGTCCATCGGTTAAAATGGAACGCAGGCCGTCTGCAAGGGCTGCGGGTGTACCGTCACAGGTTTGGCAGTTGTGTACGTTTTGGATGTGTGTTTGCACATCGCCCACATCGGTGCTGGCAATGGGCAAGTTGCTGGCGAGTGCTTCTTTAATCACGTTGGGTGATCCCTCGTAAATGGATGAAAGGATCAGCGCATCGGCAGCGTTGTAATATTGGGGTGCCTCAGCAGGTGTGCAGTTGTTCATAATGAGCAGTTCACAACCCGCTTTCGCCACGGCTTCTTTCGCCAGTTCATAGCGCTTTTCAGGGCGTGAGAGATCGGTACAGACAAAGAGGATATATTTTTTGTCGAGGTGGAGATTGAGCCGGCGCCGTGCATCGTTTTTATTTCCCGGCTTGAAACAGTCCATGTCAACGCCATTGGGTATGATGTGCGCGGGGTGATTGAGGAGTTGGTGGAGCGATTCACTTTTGACAATGCAGGCGTCGGCTCTTTTGGCGACCCATCGTGAAATGGGTCTGTGCTTGGGATGGTTTAAATCTGTACCGCAATAAGAAATCACAAATGGCACTTCTTTTTGTAGAGAAGAAGGAATGCCATTGTATCCAAAGTGTGCATGGATCATATCGTATTGTTTAGACGATAAAGCACGCCGCACACGACCAATGCCTTTGAGCAGCTCTATCTTGGATTTGCGCACGTCTAAAAAGAGCACGTCGCATACGAGCCCAAGTTTGCGCAAAGAGGTGACCTGACTGGCAACAAAAGCACCTAAGGCAGGTTCTTCTTTTGTTGGATACATACTGGTCACAAAAAGGATATGTAAGGGGCGATCAGACATGGTTAAAAGGCAATGGATAATGGATAATGGACAATGAAAAGCTCACTTTGATTGGCACCAGAAGGGTTACCTACCAGAGACTGCTTTCTTCTGCGGTAATGGCGTATTGAGAGAAATAGGGTCTTCATCTAAGAGTTGACGATACACGTTTGTGGTGTTGTCGATCATGGTTTGGCGGCCAAATTGTTTTTGTGCCTTTTCTTTGGCTGCTAAGCCCATTTCTTGGGCACGTTCGGGGTTCAGATTGAGGATGCTGCACGCAAATTGTTCATGGTCACCCTTCGCCACCAGGTAGCCGTGTTCGCCATCTGTGATGAGTTCTGGCACACCGCCTACTTTGGTCGCGACAACGGGTTTGCCAAGGGCCATCGATTCGAGAATGGCGTTGGGCAAACCTTCGGTGAGGGATGACAAGAGTGAGATGTCGCAGATTGAAAGAATGACTTGGGGGTCATTTCGAAATCCGAGAAAGTTTACACCGTTTTGAATGTTTAATTCCTCGGCCAAATGGTCGAGTTTTTTTTGATAATCTGAAAAACCACCGCCTGCGATAAGCAATCGCGTTTTGGGATTATGGTTGTGAACAATGGCGAATGCACGAAGCATGGTTTCTAAGTCTTTTTTGGGATCGATTCTCGCAATAGCAGCCAATACCGTTTCGTCGGGTTGAATTCCGAGTTCTTGACGCAAATCGTTTTGTTGTTGCGTTGTGACGTGAATATCTAAGTTGAGACCGTTGTAGATGACCTGTGTTTTTTCTGGGCAAAACCCAACCTGATACATGGGTTCTGTCACGGCTTGTGCATTTACTAAGAGGCGATCGCATAATCGTGCAACGAGGCGGTTGAATATCCGCATTTTCAAAATTTTGAGTTTGCTGTGTTGTGGATCAATGCCCAACCCTCGTTGTGAAACGATGACTGGGACATTGGTAGACGTTCGTGTTGCAACACTGCCATATAGATTTGCGATGTAGAGCCACGTGTGCACGAGTGCGGGTTGTAGATTGCTGATGTGTGTTCGAAGCGCTGTGAGGGCACGAAGGTCAAAGGCTTTGCTTCGATTAATTACCAAACATGATTCAGTAGCTTCGCGATATTCGTCAAGCAAACTACCGCCCCCATCAAGGCAAACAACATGTGGACGATACTGCGTGCGATCTAATCCTTGCATCAACATCAGCAACTGTCGCTCGGCGCCACCGATTTCTGGCCTCGGAATGATGTAAAGTATGTCGTGTGGTGTGTTCATAAGAAAGAGGAAAGATGGGAGAAGAAGGGATTTTCTCCCTATTCTCTTCTTTCTACCGTTTTTATAGCCTTTTATCAATCATGTCAGCCAAGAGTCCCAGAGCCGCCATTTGAAAGGACGCAAGGACTAAGAAAACAGAAGTTTCTGCTACGCCACCAGCGGTATAAAGTTCGTGTGCCAGTTTCCCTATGCCCATTGTGAATAGGATGAAGCTGATGGGCATGAAAACTTTGAGCGGGTTGAAATAAACGGTGGTGCGCAAAATGAGCATGAAGAAGCGATAGGTGTCACGAATGGGTTTGATTTTGGATTTGCCCGTGCGCACATAATAGGCAATGGGTATGTATTTGACGCGGTAGCCATTACAGAGTGATGCGAGTGTGATCGTTGTTGTAAATGAAAAACCTTGTGGCAATATTTTGAAGAAGCGTTTGGCCACATCTTTACGGAACACACGCAAACCTGAGTTGTAGTCGGGTATTTTGGTTTCTGCCAGGTAGTTGGCAAATTGTGCCAAAACCCATTTGGCGGGTCGACGAATCAGGGGGATTTTGGCCGCTTCACCCACGCGTGCGCCCACAACCATATCATAGGGACCTGCTTCGCTGAGCAACTCGGGAATGCGGTCGTTGGGGTAGGTGCCGTCGGCGTCGGTGATGACAATCCAATCACCTTTGGCTGCAACAATGCCGGTTTTGAGACCTGCGCCATACCCTTGATTGACTTCGTGGTTGAGAACGCGTGCACCGGCTTGTCGGGCTTTTTCTCCCGTTTGATCTGTCGAGCCATCGTTTACAATGATCAGTTCGTAGTCATATTGAGAAGCCGACATGACTTCGCGAACCTGCTCAATGGTTTCTGTAATGGCGTTTTCTTCGTTGTAGGCCGGAATGACGATGCTGACCAACCCGAGACTATCTGTGCTAACGTCTGGTGTCATGGTTTCACTGCTTTCAGAATATGTGTCCATCCCATTTTCTCCAGGTTAGGGTGATGGGGCGCACGACGCGCTATGAATTGTGAGAGATTTACATTCCATTTCATACCGTCCAAAAGGCCAAATCCATAGGTGTGAAAGATTTGATCGGTGATTTGAAAGCCTTGATTTAACAGCGTATCGCGAAATTTCATGGGTAAAAAACGCTGTTTTTTGTGCCTGAAATAGGGTTTGTCTTCGCGCCCGAGAAGTTTTTGTTTTATCCAAGATTTGACAGTTGTTGGCAATAGGGTGTGTGTGATCGCATTTTTGATTGCAAACAATGTGTCATCAATGCGAATAAATGGCGATGTGGCATTGGGTATGGAGACGATGAATTGGCCATTGGGTTTTAAAACGCGCATGCATTCAGCAATGACATCTGTATAATTTGGAATGTATTCAAGCACACCCAGGCAAATGATGGTATCGAAACTGTTTGATGCAAGGGGTAGTTTGCTGGCATCTGCATTGAACAAGGGCAGTTTTTGTTTTAGGCTGTGTGCATTTTGTCGCGCTTGTGTGAGCATGCCCAAAGAGAAATCTGCGCCAAATGGTTTAACTGACTGATGCGCAGAAACATTGAGTAAGACATTGCCCGCTCCACAGCCCAATTCGAGCAATCGCCCTTGGGGATTGTCTATAAGAATTTGGGTTTGTTGTTGTCTTAAGAACAAGTTGTGCGCATAAATCGAGCGGTGATCGACATTATGATATTGTGCATTCCAATTTTCTGCTTCGTTATCAAAGCGAGATCGAACGCGTTGGGCGTGGGCGCTCATGGGGTTGCACCTTCTTTTACAGATGATGTGTTGGATCGTTCCATTGCCAGATGCTTTTGCCATGCCGATTGGAGATATTGCCCTATGGCTTGAATGCCACCGGCAGATAAAATAAAGACGATCGGGAGGATCGGCACCCGATATCGGTTTCTCACATGTAGGAGTGCATATATCATCATGTAAAAGATGATCAGACCAAAAAGTGCGACTATTTCTTTGCGCTGGCGATAACACATCACAGCACCCAATGCCAGTATGAGCAAGCTGTAATAATAGGTGTTGAGCAATGTGGGGAGGGCTGGATGGATTTTGGGCAGTGTTTTCTTAACCCCGTTGGCATCTTTCCAAAATAAGATGCCTTTTTTGTAGGTCATTTCGGCAAACCAAAGCGGTTTCTGTGCCAGATCATTCAATGCTCTATTGAGAAAAGTTTTGTCAACTTCTGCTTCTGCCGACTCGGCTTTGATGGTTTCTGTTATGTCTTTGAGTTGTTGGCGGTCGGTTACCGTATGATTGTCTCCGTCAATGGCAGCCCAGCGATTGCCAAACCAGAGTACGCTGCCCAAACCTGCGGTAACAGGCGAGAGTGATCCAAATAGGACATAGTTACGTGCTGTCCAAGGAACCCAGACCAACAAAATGGGCAGGGCAATATATACGATCCTTGAGAAATGGTTTTTAAGCGGGCGAATGGGTTGGTGCATTGCAATGAGATATGCAGGGGCTGTTAACAAGAGGGTCTCGGGGCGACACATGCTGATGATGGCCAACAAAATGCCCAATGCAACTAAGCGTTTCTTAGAGGCGGGTGCTGTCGGAACCCATGTGAGCGTGAAGATGCACAACACCAAGACCCCGGTAAGGCTTTCACGCAACATTAAATTGTCGTAATAAATTAAGGCGGGGTAGTAAGCTGCAATGCCGGTTGCAACGAGTGCAGACTTTTCGCCAAAAAAGCGTAACGCAAGTAGAAAAATTAAGAGGAGTGACAAGGTGCCAAGAATTCTTTGTACAAAAAGGGTCCAATGGTAATCAACGCCTAAGATCGCATAAATGGTGGCAATGAAAACAGGGTAGGTTGGCGTGCGATACCGTGTGGGGGTATAGGGTGCGGAGTTCGACATAGAATATCCGTTGCCTTGGAGCATGTTTTGTGCAATGACATGATAGGCTTCGGCATCTGCCCATTGGCTTCGTGAAGGCGCATAGGCACCGGCTACAAAACGCAAGGTCAAACCAGATAAGAGAATGAGCGCAAGTAGGACATATGTTGCGCGATGTAATTTGGGAAGGGTCATGGTATGGATTGTTTGCTTGTTAAAGATATGTCTACATTTTGAGAGATATAAAATAAACCACCAATAGAACTTACCCCAATCATACACAGAGCCGCAACGACAGACAGTGTAATAGCCAATTCTGGAGCCACACCAAACGTTTGGAAACTGAGGGCATAAGCACCTTCGCGCAATCCCCAACCGTTGAGTGAAATGGGTACCATTGTGGCCAAAGCTGTTAGTGGGATGACTATGAAAAAGATTGAGGGTGAAAGTTTCAAGCCCAGGCCCAACGCAATGATGTAATTGCTTAAGATCATGGTGGTTTGATAGAGGAATGCCAACCCAATTGCAACAGTCATCTGAATCGGCTTTTGTGCGAGTGTTTTTACAAATAAGACAATGCTATTCAAACGGGTCACTTTTTTAGATATGATCCAAAACAGGCCGACGCCCAAGAGACCCATGCCGCATAAAATAAAAATGACCATGAGGGAATAATTGCGCATGCTTTCGGGTAATACCTGGGGTGACCATATGATAGCTATCAGGGCGATGCCCAAGAGAGCTATCAGATTTAATACACGATCTACCACCACCGTTAGGGTTGCTGGGGTTTTGTCTTGGGTGTGTCGTGCAACACCATAGGCCCGAACAACATCGCCCCCTGTTCGACCGGGTAAAAAGTTATTAAAAAATGCCCCGATCCAAAAGAGGCGTAGGAGTGCAAAAAATGAGGGTTTCTGTTCTATGGATATGAGCAGCAAACGCCATTTTTCTGTGCTGATGAATAACCCAGATATTGAGATCGCAAATACGGCAAGCAAGTATAATGGCTCTATAGCGGTCAGATGTGAGAGAACCGCTTGGGTGTCAATAACAGAGATGAGCCAACTCAAAAGGGCTGCGCTGATCGTTATTTTAACAATAAGCCATTGGCGTTGTGTCACTGTTTGCTTCCTCGGCACAACATCATGCTTTTGAATAATCCGGTATAACCCAAATGCTCGAAGTTTAAGTTATGCTGTGCAAACCAATTCTGGATGTCGGTTTTTGGTATAAAGTTTTGTAAAGGATTGTAAAGCCAATCAACGAGGTCTTTGGACAGTTCACCATATGATGCTTTGTTGCTTTTGAGTAGGTGTGTGAGTGTCCAATAAAAAGGCAATAGTGGATAGACCGAAACTGTGCGCCACGATGCGGGAACACGATTAAAGAAAAAACGTGAGCCGCGATGAATTTTGCTCAGGCCATTGTCGCAGCCGATGGCGTAAAATGCGGTGCCGCCCTTTTTTAAGACACGAGCCGATTCTGAAAAGCCCTGTGCGGGCGCGTCGGTGTGTTGCAGCATGTAGACACAAAGGACCAAGTCAAATTGGTTGCTTTCAAAGGGTAGATCTGTGACCGATGCTTGTTTTGGCGTGATCCTGACGTTTGCCATTTTTGCATTGTGTGTGATGGTGTCAATGTTGTCGGGTGACAAGTCTACAGATGTGATTTCGAGGTGTGGAAAACGGCGCTTGAGTAAAATTGAGAATTTGCCGGATCCTGCGCCCATGTCGAGCAGGGTTTGTGCGTTTTCGAGGTTTTTTTGGCATAAACCACGAATTACGAAGTCGAGATGGGCGTTTTCTTGTATCTCGTAGTCTTTCCAGAAATACTGGCCGTAAAAGTCGGCTGACGCTTTTTGTTTTGTGGAGACGGTATGGGTCATAGTGATTGTAAAGTGGTCTTGTGTTGTTCTGCTTGTTTATGTGGTTTGGCTTCGGGGTTGTCTACAATGTAAGCACCAATGGCCAAAACGTCTAAGTGGCCTTGTTGAAAGGCGCGCACGGCATCTGTTGGTGTGCACACAATGGGTTCTTCGTGCATGTTAAAACTGGTATTGATGAGCTGCGGCAAACCGGTCAATTTTTCATATTCGATTAAGATGCGGTGGAATGAGGGATTGGTTTCTTCTGAGACAACTTGTGGACGGGCTGTGTTGTCAACATGGACAACTGCTGGCGCCTCGTCTTTGCAGCGTTTTGTAACATCATAGGTGAGGGTCATGAATTCAGCGGCATATTCTGACGTGGGGTAACCGATGTAATAGTCGGTGGCCCGCTCTTTGAGAATGGCCGGTGCAAAGGGCATAAATTCGGTGCGTTTGAGCCGTTGGTTGAGCCATTTATTGACGGTAACATCTGTGGCTTGATAGATGATGGAGCGATTGCCTAAGGCGCGGGGGCCATATTCCATTTTGCCATTGACGCGTGCAACCACGAGACCTTGTGCAAGGCGTTGGGCAATGATGGCCTCAACGTTGTCGTGTCGGGTATAGGGCAAACCTTGGTGGTTGAGTTCGGCTTCAATTTCGGCATCTGTGCCTTCGGTGCCAAGGTAGGCATTTGCCAAGCGGTAGGGACGCGCTTGTGTGTTTGCGCCATAATATGCGAGCGCGGCACCGACTGCAAGCCCACCGTCACCCATGTTGGGATGAACGTAAATATCTTCGACGTGTTCAACGTCGCGCACCCGCTGGTTGAGTTTGACATTGGCAAATAACCCACCCGAAAGGACAATTTTGGTCTGTTTCGTTTTTTCTACTGCTTGGGCAACATAACGTGTAATGAGGTCTTCAATGTGTTGTTGGATCGCTGCAGCGACATCCGCTTTGTCTTGGCCTTCTAATTTGCGGCAAATGTATTCGTATTCTGCAGAGCCCCACATGCCATGATTGATGAAGGAGAATTTGCGCTCGTCATAGGTGATGCGCGATTGAAAGATGCCGATGGCTTTTTGGGCATTGCCATAGGCGGCCAAACCTGTGATTTTTCCTTCGTGTTTTCCGGGGGTAAACCCCGCCCAGCCCGTGACAAACCCATAATATTGCCCCGGTGTGTGATAAAAGGGAATGCTGTGGACGATGTCCATTTTACCGTTTTCACACACGGCAATGCGTGAACAATAACCGTCACCCACACCGTCGAGGGAGATGTTTAAGCATCGATCCCAGTCGGAGGTGTAGTAGGCCGAAGCCAAGTGCGCTTCGTGGTGGTCTATGTTGTGGATGGGGCATTGAATACCTTGATCGCGTAACATTTTTTTAAATATTTGGGATTCGGAAAAACGCACTTTTTTGCTGTTGATTACACGATATGCCGCAATACCGGCTTGTGTGCCACCAATAAGGCGTGCAAATCCCATTTGGGACAAGCGGATGAGCGCGCGGCGTTTGAAGTCTTTGGGATAGAATCCTTCCCAATTGGGCGCGTTGGTGCTGTGTGTGGTATTTGCAATGGTGACCACGTCAATGTCGGTTGGCTGTAGGTTTGCCTGACGGATGACTTCTACAATGGCCAATTCTGGCCATCCCCAATACAGTTTTTGACGATTCAACCGTTCTTCATTTATGGCGGCAATAATACGGCCGTCGCCGATGATGGCTGCGCCTGCATCGTGCTGCAAGCTAATTCCAAGAATATTCATGGATATCCTTTTGAGGTAACAGATAGCAATATGTATAGTTGTTGCGGAATATATTTCCGTTTTGTTGTTTGGGTGTTCACAACAAGGAGATAGGGCAGGGATATTTTAAGTAGGTATAAATACTATAATATAATGGAATTTATGCTGATTTGGGATGGGGTTTGTTGCACTGTAGCTCACTGTGCATGGGGTATATGTGCAAGTGATGTACCAAGTGGGATGGTTCTCTTATTTAAATCGGCAGTTTTAAGAATGAGTTGAGCATATTTTTTAGGATGATACGACTGATGTAATCGCATTTTTTTGCTGGGTGCGCAACCATAGTTCAAGGCTCAAAAGGGACCAAATTTCCCGACTGAGATTTTCACGGCCCGATTTGTGCGTTTTGACTAGATCTGCTATGATGGGCTGGTTTAAAATGTCTTTTGTTTGTGCTTGTGGCGATAAGAGCAGGTCGTGTACCATGTCGTGAAGGTCGTTGTTCAACCAACGTGCAATAGGCATTTCAAAGCCGTGCTTGGGGCGTTTCAATATGTTTTTGGGCAGTAAATTACCCGCCGATTTTTTGAGAATGTATTTGGTCGTGAGGTTGCGCAATTTCAAATGGGAGGGAACCTTGGCCGCAAATTCAACCAGGGTGTGGTCCAGAAAAGGCACACGCAACTCCAAAGACACTGCCATGCTCATTCTGTCGTCTTTGACCAAATAATCATCGGACAATAATGTGCTTGTGTCCACATCTAATAACCGATCAAGGTCATTGGAGGCGTTCGATTGGGCAAATTTTTGGCTGAGTGGGTCATCTATAAGCTGGGGATGATACATATGGGATTGCAGCAGTTTTTCGCGGGCCTGTTGTGAAAATAATGAGATGATATTTTGGTGTCGTGTTAAAAGATTGTCAGATTGGGCTCTTGTGAAGCTTTGGGCACGATGGATCAAACTTTTCTTACTGTGACCCGTTGGGAGGCGGCCCAGTAGATTTTCGAAAATACGTCGCCCAAATTTGGGGATATGTGTATAGGTACGGCTTAGTGGAATGTTCCAATAGCGTTCATAACCCGCAAAGAGTTCGTCGGCACCGGTGCCCGATAAGGCGACGGTGACGTGTGACCGGGCAAGTTGCGATACCAAGTATGTGGGGATGGCAGAGGAGTCACCAAAGGGCTCGTCAAAGTGACTCACCACCTGTTCAAAAAGATCGCATATGTTTGGACGAACCACAAGGGGGTGGTGTTGCGTGCCAAAGTGATTGGCAATGGTTTGGGCATGGTTCAATTCATTATAAGACTGTTCTTCAAAACCAATAGAAAATGTTTGAATGGGTTGCTCGCTGAGTTGGCTCATTAAGGCGACAATGAAACTGGAGTCGATGCCGCCGCTTAGGAGTGCGCCCAAGGGAACGTCAGAGAGCATCTGGCTTTTGACTGCCTGTCGTAATCGTTCTTGAAGTTCGACAGCGATCTCGGTTTCTGATACGTTTTGGATTTGATCGGCAAAGGAGAGTTTCCAGTAAGGGCGGATATTTATCTTCCCAGCTTGCCATTGTAGCACGTGACCGGGTAGCAGTTTTTTGATGTGCTTGTAGATGGTGCGATGGCCTGGAATATATTTGTATGTTAGATAAAGGTTTAGCGCCTCAATGTCCATTTCTCTGGGTATGTCGGGATGTTGCAAGATGGCTTTGATTTCTGATGCAAAGACAAATGTTGGGCCGACGTGGGCATAATAAAGGGGTTTGATGCCCAAACGATCTCGCGCGATGAGTAAGGTGCGTTCTTTTTGGTCAAAAACAGCAAACGCAAACATCCCATTGAGCGGGTCAACGCAGTTTTCTTTGTGGTCTTCATAGAGATGGACAATGGCTTCTGTATCGCTTTGGGTAGCGAAGTGATGTCCTTGGCTTTGGCATCTTTTGCGAAGGTCTACGTGGTTGTAGATCTCGCCATTAAAGACAATATGACACGTTTTATTTTCATTGCTTAGAGGTTGATGCCCACCTGCTACATCAATTACGCTGAGACGGCGCATGGCAATGCCGATATTGCGGTCTATGAGATGCCCACTGTCGTCGGGGCCGCGATGCGTTATGGCATCGTTCATTGCAAGCAATAAATCTTTTGGTACTGGCGTGTTGATTTCGCGATTTAAGATGCCGACGATGCCGCACATGGGGCTGTCTTTCTGCCTATTTGAGTGTAAAGCTTTAGATAAGCTTCTGCAACGGAACGCCACGATCTTTTTTCAGCATCTAAGCGTGCATTTTGGCCGAGTGTTTTTCTAAGGTCCGAATTTTTGAGCAAGGATAAAATGGCAGCAGATAACAGTTCTTTAGAAGATGCGGGTACCAACAGGCCTGTATGGCCGTCTGTGATGAGTTCTTCGCTACCCGGGATCTGGGTGGCCACAATGGGCAAACCCGATGCCATTGCTTCTAATACGGCGTTGGACATGCCTTCAACAATGGATGGCAGGACAAAAATATCTGCTTGTTGATAAATGGATGGCATTTTCTCGGGGGGTTGGGCTTCAAACGAGATGTGATCGGCTATATTTAGCGCTTTCGCAAGCTTCGGTAAGTCGTGGCGAAGCGACCCATCTCCAACCATCTGGAGTTGCCAAGGGGTATCTTGAATACTGGCAAGTGCATGGAATAGAATATCCAGGCCTTTATAAGGTTCCAATCTGCCCACGTAGAGTATCTTTTTGATGGGACGATTCGATTGTGGTACAGGGCAAAAACGCTGTGTATCAATACCGTTTGGAATGACCCCGACTTCAAGCTTGGGACTGATGCGTTGGGCAATTTGGCGCAAACCCTCGCTGTTGGCCACACAGGCATTGGCGCTGTGCCAAATGGGCAGGCTGATGGTTTTCATGAGTCCTGTAATGCCATCTTTGCCGCCGTGCACATCGCGCCCTCTAAACGAGATGAGATAGGGGCACCCTGTTATTTTTTGGAGCAGGTACCCGATAAATCCTGAGGGTACGCCAAAAAATGTGTGAATAAGGTCAGGCCGGTTTTTCACGCAATAAAGAGAGCTTTTGACCATCACGCTCATGAGGTAGGAGATGATTTCGTGAGGGTGCGATTCCATAGCTTCTTTGCGCCAAGCAGGCACGCGGTGGATGGTATATCCGTCGCGTGTTTCTATTTTGGGCAAGTTGGCATATGCCGTTGTCATCACGGTGATAGATGCCCCTAAAGCAGACAGTTCACGCGCAATTTGAATGGTTGCCGTTCCTGCACCCCCACCAACGGGTGGGAATTCGTGATTGAGTATGAGTATGTTCACTGTTTTTTAAGAGGCTCTGTTGCTGCAATGGGGGGGCGTACAGATTCTGGGGTGATGCGATGGATGGCAAACACATCGTTTTGGTAGATGGTTTGAAAGTGTTGGGGATTTTGCCCGACGATGGGACGGAAAATGTAGTTGTAGGGGCCTACTGCAATATGTGAGATTTTATTTTCTTTGGAAAATGTGAGCAGTTGTTCAATGTCCCAATGTACTTCAAATGTGTTATAACAAACGGCCGTGCGCGCACCTGTAAAGAGTTTCATGACTCGGGGGTGACTGAAGATAATGCCCGATATATCGCTCTTGTGTTCACGCACGGTTTGAAAAAGGTTATTTGTATTGGGGTCGAGTAAGATGTTTGCACCGGGTGATGTGGGGTAAAATACAAAGTATACCCAATACATTAAAAAGAGAGGTACATAAATCCCAACCGGTGCAAATGGCCTGAGACGACGTGTAAATCTAAGGCTTTTAGGCCATTTGGTGTGGCGTAAAATGAAACTGAATGTGAGGCGAATGCCAACAAAAGCGTGTAAAATTAAAATGGGTATGATGGGGTATAAATAGCGAATGCTTTGGTTCCAGCGATATAATAAAATCACAGACAAGTATGCCGCGAAGAATACATCGTGATATTGTATGCCTTTGTTTTTGATATTGTGTACAAGCCCACGAAAAAAGAAACCGATGAAAATCAACAAGATGCCGTTGTTGATGACCAAGAAGTGCAGCGTTCCTTCGTTTCGCGAAGGATAAAGTGATAAATACCGCAAAAGCCCGCGTTTGTACGCTACAATGTTCCGAACAAAGTTATGGTATAAGTCAACCGGGTGAAAGGACAAGTGCTCCAAATAGGTGCCGCCACTCCCAACGGCTTGATAAATGGCAACAACACCGATGAAGGCTGTGGCTGTGATGCCAAGGGTATAAAGCAGATGGCGGCGTTGGAACAGGAGAACAAAAAAGCCCAATGCGCCCATGAGAATTAGGCCTCGCGTGTGAAAAGCACACGCGATAATCATAGAAAAAGTGACCCATAAGGCATTGCGAAAATTGGGTGGTGATGTCAAAAAGCGATGTACTGCATAAATGCATACCAGTGTGAGGGCCAAAAAGGGTACGTCGCTCAGTACGTTGTCGGCAAATTTAAGCATTCTGGGCGAAAGAGCTAAGAATGCCAAACTGCCCAATGCCCACCATCTTGGCAAATGGATTTGTACGATGTGCCAATATGCCCATAATGCGAGTGCAAAAAATATTGCTACTGTGATTTTTAAAGCCACAAAGTTGAGGCCAAACAAATAGAGGGCGGGTACTAAGGCAATGGGGAAGCCGGGTGGATAAGCACGTGGGCCAACGGGGTTTTTTACGGAATACACATATCCTAAGTCGGCATAGGGTTGGCCCTGTACCAATTGTTGGGCATGCAAAATGTATTGGCTAAAGTCTCCACCCCAGTTGTGGCCTTGTTTTACCGATGTGGCATGAAACAAAAAGATGAGTACGATGCCTACCAAGACAAGGATATTATCGTTTGAGGGTTTTTGTTTCACGTTGCGAGTTCCACCTGAACCGGATGAATCGATGGTGACGCGTTTGTTTTTAAAATATCGCAGACGGCTTCGACCACATCTTCTACATCTTGGTCGTTCATAGACGGCCCCAAGGGTAAAGAAAGGGTTCGGTCTGAGATATATTCGGCTTCTGGAAATTGCCCAAGCTGGTATCCCTGTATGTCGCGATAATAGGGTTGTAGGTGAACGCTGGTATAATGGATACCTGTGCCGATATTGCGCTTAAACAGCTCATGCTGAAAGGCATCGCGTTCTATGCCCGTTTCTTTGGGATCAATCAAAATGGTGTAGAGATGGCGTGCGTGCACCGTGCCTTTTTCTATTGGAGAGGGTATTTGAATGGGTAGGTTCTGAAAGGCTTCATTATAGCGTTGCCAGATGGTTTCGCGATGTTGAAGGTTTTTGTCTAATCGCTTGATTTGGTGAAGACCCAATGATGCTTGAAGGTCTGTCATGTTGTATTTGAAACCTGGAAATTGAACTTCATAGTGTTTGAATCCAGAATCCGAATATCGTTTCCAAGCATCGCGGCTCAGGCCGTGTAGCGCATAAATCTTAAGCTTCTCGGCCCATTCGGCGTTGTTGGTCGTGATCATGCCGCCTTCAGCCGTGGTGATGTTTTTGGTGACATAAAAGCTGAAACAGGTCAGGTCACCAATGGTGCCAATTTTGCCCTCGGGTGTATTGCTTTCAATAGCATGAGCGGCATCCTCAATGAGCATCAGATTATGTTTTTTAGCAATGGCAGTGAGGCTTTGCATGTCACACGGACGGCCAGCGAAATGCACGGGGATG
>Ga0115002_10003018_pt1 | contig 21443 bp, 18 predicted proteins | sample ArcticOcean_MG_C_8_FD_89576 | JGI IMG/M metagenome (GOLD analysis project Ga0115002, IMG submission 89576) | Marine microbial communities from western Arctic Ocean - ArcticOcean_MG_CB11_86 | ecosystem: Environmental > Aquatic > Marine > Oceanic | place: Arctic Ocean: Canada Basin | collected... | reverse complement strand
CGCAAATAACTGGTTAATAACTCAAATTATTTGAATGCGAATTCAATGCAGTAACCCCGCACCCTGACCAACGACCAATGATTCATGGTCAGTTGTTCGTTGTTCGTTGTTCGTTGTTCGGGGATCGTGAAGAGGGTGCAGGATGCAAGAATTTGGGAAAAGGGTTGTAACTTTTGTGAGGAAAAGAATTGAACAACCCTTTTTACCCTATAAAATAAGGGTAGTTGCTCTTGGATAGTAGCTCACTCAAAGAAACATTAAGTTTTCTCATAATGAAAACTCTGACCATTGTCCGGCACGCAAAGTCCTCATGGGAAACGTCCGCAGACGATCATGACAGGCCCCTCAATGATCGAGGCATGATTGCTGCTCCTAGGGTCGGTTCTGCGATTGCCGAGAAAGGAAAAATTCCAGATATTATAATTAGCAGTACTGCTCTTAGGGCTGCCACGACGGCGAAGCTCATTGCAAAGGAAATAGGTATTAAAGATTCTCTCATTCAGTATGATGAGCAGCTGTATCTTGCTTCTATAAGAGACTATGAGGAAGTCATTTCAAGGCTCAACGAAGAGGACGGAACTGAACATGTGATGGTCGTATCGCATAACCCGGGCTCACATGAATTATGCCATTACCTGACCGGTGATGATTCGATAGATCGTTTCATTACCTGTGCAGTTGCCAGGATTGATCTGGACATTGAGTTCTGGGGTCAGATCGGTTCGAAGACAGGGAAACTGATTGAATTCTTTACTCCTCACGATATTTAGAAGGGACTCTGGAACATCCTCAAACAATTCAGGAAAATCCAGATTTCTGTAGAAAAAGAAATTCGGCGGTAGCGGGACGTGCTTACTTCGATGCCATCTTTTGTTTCGTTAATCAATACAAATTAGAGCCTCGGCCAGCTCATTTTGCTCCGCGTCACTTTGAGGCAAGACCTCAGATAGGAGTTCTCCCGCTTCATTAATTACAGCAATCATTGCTTCTGCGGGGCTCGCATCATTGGATAATGATTGCGTGAACTTTGAACAAAGTGATTCAATGGCTTCACTGCCCAACTCCTTCTCCACTCTCTCGTCCCCCAGTACCACTGCCTGACGCTCGAAGAAAGAAACATAAAATAATAGACCAGACTCGCTCGAAGTGTGGTGAACCCTTTGATCAAAAAATGTGAGAGCGGCCCTATCTTTTACTGACTTGGATAACTCGCTGCGGGGCGTGAATAATTTCCTTAGCCAGCCAATTCTGGACCCTATAACAGCCCCAAGGATAAATCCTCCGATAATCGATAGGGCTAGAAATAAGACAACGGGTGCATCGCCCCATGAACCTGCAGTTTCTGCATCAGAATGAGGGGTAATGCCCCAAACAACAATCATCGCAATGATGCCAAAGAAGACTCCAATAATGTCCTCGGCCCGGTCATAACGGCCCGAACTAGTTGCAGCCACAGGAACAATTTCTGCAGAGGTTAATGATTCTGCTTTCAAGACTGCATCAGCAATTTCCTTCTTTTCTTCTTCACTAAAATATTGGCTGGCCTTTTTCATAGTCTTTAAAATTTGAGTTTATTTATTTAATTACCAGCTCCCCGATGCACCTCCACCGCCCGAATAACCACCACCGGATGATCCTCCGGAATAACCGCCTCCGCCTCCGCCTCCAGCTGCCATGGCTTTAAGAATGAAGAAGAGGACACCAAAGATTGCGGCCCAAAGAATCCAAGCAGAACCATTCGATCCGTTCTTGGCCAGTGAAATAACTGTGAAGACTCCGAGACCTATGAGTCCAGCAATAAATAAATAATCACCGGTCGTTTTTCCTTTTTATACTTTGGCGATCGAGAACCTCCTTTGCCGATTCCGTTGCGCACCATGTCCTCAAGACTATCGAAACCCTGGACAATGCCATCTGAGAAATTACCTGACTTGAAGGCAGGAATAATGACCCCGTCCATGATTTGCTTGCAGTGCTGGTCCATTTCTCTTCCCCATCCTACCCCGAGCTGGATCCTGGCCTTACGGTCCCCCTTGGAAACCAGTAAGAGGACACCCTTATTGGCATCTTTAGGATCCAAACCATCCAGATCCACATTACCAATTTCCCACTGGTCAAAGAGAAAGTGTGCAAAAGTTTCGATGCGCAGGCTTTTATTTACATGGTCTGACATCCTATCAATGGTAACGACACTGATCGGAGTAGCTGTCTCTGTTAAAAGTTGATCAGCCTTTGTACGTATATGATTTTTTCCTTCTTCATTTATCAGGTTTGCAAGATCAGCAATGAATATACGGTCCTCTGGCCGGTCAATGTTCTCTATCATTTGTGCTGTGCAGGGTCCCGCTATGACCAGAAAGACAAACAAAATTGATAATACCCGGTAAAGATTACGTTTCATAACTTAAAAAGATATAACACATTTACGATTAACGTATAAACAGAAAATACATCTTGTTATGCATTGTTAGCTATAAGCTGGAATTAGCTTATTCTAATCAAAGTCAGACGACTGACTCGCATTAACGGGCACACACATCATTTTCCAAAGGTTGTAAGGTAGGAAAAAATCTTTGCCCAGAACCTCCAAGCCAGTCCTCCAGAACCGCTCGACCAAACAGAAATGAGTGTCCAGAGTCCAAGTACAATAGCCAAGATGAATGGAGGAGAAAAATTTCCTTTAGGGCCAAAGTTTGGTCGGCCATGTTCGCTTTCAATTTCGACAATATACATTGATCGTAGTAGAGCGTCGAACCCTGCAAAGATGCCTCGGCTGTACTTACTGGCTCTAAATCTTGGTGTAATTACACTGTCATAGACCCACTCGCAGTAATCATTTTTTCCCTCTTCCCATCCTGCCCCGAGGATGATCCTGGCTTCGCCGCTTTCATTTGAGACGAGTAGTAGAACACCCTTGCTGAGAGTCTCTTCGTTCCCGTCGTTTCCGGACGATCCGATCTGCCACTGGTCAAAGAGACGTTCTGCAAAGTCATCAATGCTAATGTCTTCATCAACATGATCCGATATTTTATCGATGGTAACGACAATGATTGGAGTTTCTGTATTTTCGAGGAGTCGTTTTCCAAGGTCGCGAATCTTTTGCGCATGTTCTGGATGAATTAAGTTTATCTTATCGACAAGGCATTCAAGGCTCCCCGGCGGATCTAGATTTTGGATGTCCTGTGCAGGACAGTTCATCCGCATGATTGAAAGTAAAAAGAAACAAAGAACGGAGCTACAAAGAGGACACTTTTTGTTTTGAGAAAGCCCTTTCATGAATCAGTGAAAGGAGTATTGCGGATTTCGACCGATGATTGAAGTGTTTTTTCTGCATTGTTAGCATGCACGGCACAATGGGCCCTCTTTAGATAACCTAGTCCAATTACAGATCCTTTGTCAGAGCTGACGCTGGTAACGGTTCCAACTTCATTATTTTCTTCATCGCAAAGTGACCATCCCGGTGCCGGCACAGTTTCAGGATCAAAGCTAAGACCCACTAAAATACGTTTGACCTGACCCACGCTTTCGAGACGGGAAATGATTTCCTGACCCACATAACATCCCTTATGAAAGTCAACGCTGGTCCGATCCAGTAAAGCTTCCTGGGGCAATGTTTTGTGATCTAACTCGGTACCCCATTTTGGAACGCCCTGACTAATTCTGAAAGATTCCAGTACTTTCTCACTGACCCAGTCCGAGCCGGCACTGAGCTCACCTGGCCTTACCCATTGGTCCGTACCATCAATGCTGAACCGATTGGATTTGATCCCATCGATTTCGGTTTGTCCAAGATCATGAATGAGAAGATAATCGTCGGTAACGTCAATAATCTCCACGTCATCAGCAATGATGTATTTTGATAGCCTCTGAAAGAGGGAGTTTCTCAGTTCCGGATCCGAGTCTATGAGAAACGATTGACTCTCCTCGTCTACCGAGATCCAGATGAGCCCTTCGAGTCGGCCCTTTAATGTTGTCACGCAGGCTGATATCGCTTCAATTTCTGAAGCCTTGTTCACGTCATTACTGACTTGGCCGTTCAGGTAACGTACCCGGTCCTTACCGCTCACGCGGAACTTCGCACGTCTTGAAATATCAATTGATTTCATGCGTTGTTTTGTGTGAATCTGCCCCTGCTATTTGGAAGGGATCAATTGGCTAATGGCCTTTGAAATTTCTGTAAACGACCGAGTAATCCTCATTCTCATTGCCCTCATTCATCTGAGTCATCATTGTCTGTGCGGCTGATTTAAGGACAGGCAGATCAATGCCGGCCCGTTCCGCAATGGAGAGACCAAAGTTCGCGTCCTTGAGCATGTTTTTGAGTGAGAAATGAGGTTCATAATTTCCGTCCAGCATCGTAGGAAGTTTCATGTTGGACAGACCAGAAGCGCAAGCATTCACCTTCATGGCTTCAGGCATCTTATCGAGATCCACGCCGCCATTTTCGCAAACACTCAAGGCCTCTGCGAGGATTGCGACAGTAGTTGCGGAAATCATGTTGGTGGCAATTTTAAGGACCGTCGCTGCACCTACCTGACCCAGATAAGTGATGGAGTTAGAACTTGATTCGAGTAATGGGCGGACCCTTTCCAATACGTTCTCGTCTCCTCCAACATAATAGTTAAGTAGTCCACCGGCCGCGGCATCGCGGCTGCCGGTGAAAGGGCAGTCCAGAAATGAAGCGCCTGAGGATTGAACTTTCGCATTAGCTTCCTCAGTGTGCTGAGGTGAAACCGTAGCATGATTAATGATGATATGTTCCTCACTGAGTCCGGGCCCCATAGTTTCAATGACCTGGAGTAGTGCTTCTCCATCCCGCACGAATATTTGTATATGATTGCTTACCTGGGCAACTTTTAGTGGTGATTCGAGAGTATTCTGATCCTGGCTCGGGGTCCTGTTCCAAGCATTGATCTGCCACCCCTTTTCTCTGAGGGTCGTGGCTATTCGGCTGCCAATGATCCCAAGGCCAATGACACCTACGCTGGCCCCTTTCTCAGTAGACATATTATTAATCGCCTAATAGAAGATCATTTCTCTGCTCATGAGATGAACACGAAGGAGAGAACAATCTGGATGATTATGGATTACTTCTTTGAGCTTTTGGGCTTCTTGGTTGTCCCGGCTTTTGGCTCAATGAACTTAGATTCACCGGTCGCCTTGCCGGTCTTTGGATCGACAGGAGTCACCTTGATCTTACCGCCCTTTTCTTTTGGAAATTCTACAGCTACTGGAGGAGTAGTGGCAGTGATTGGTTTGCGAGGCTTGGATCCAGAAGGACTCGTTGAGCCTACCTTTTTGCCTGGTCTAATTGATGGAATCCTTGACGGAGCAGCAGTAATTTCAACTAGTTCCATTTCAAAAATTAGAGTGGAATTTGGTCCGATAGGTGCGCGTCTTCCCATTTCACCGTATGCAAGGTCAGAAGGAATGAATAGCCTCCACTTTGATCCGACCGGCATGATCTGAAGCGCCTCGGTCCAGCCTTTGATTACGCCTCGAACACTGAACTGACGAGGAGTTGTGCCGGTGGTCTGATCAAATACTGCGCCATCGATCAGAGTTCCCTTGTACCGAGCTTTGATTCTATCGGTTGGTTTTGGTATCGCGCCATCAGCAGCTTTAAGTATTTCATACTGGAGACCGCTTGGTAGAGTCTTAACGCCTTTCTTTTTGCCATTAGTAAGGAGGAATTTTTTACCGTCCGCTTTGTTCTTGGCAGATAGTTCATCCCATTCTTTCATGGTCTTAAGGCCGAACGCCTCCAACTGTGTTTTTTTCTGGGCAAGTTCGGACCGCTCCTTACTGAAAGCCTGGAGGATCCTGTTCTTATCCTCATCTGAAAAATCTATTTTATTGCCGGCAAGGGCGGCCTTGAAACCTTCAACGAAACGTTCCACTTCGATTGCAAGTTCCGCGTTCTTCATATTGGAGCCGATGTCAGCACCGATAAGATAACTGACAATCTTCATGTCCTTATGTTCGGTGGTTTCTTTTGGCTTGGCAGGAGCTGCTTCTTTTTTGGCCGTGGGCTTAGTGGTCTTTGCTTTGTCAGCTTGACCTGATGCAGATACAGCTAATGCAAATCCTATAGTTAAGGGGACTAGTAAACGTTTCATGGTTGAGATTTTGATAAGGTTTTTAATTAGGGGGTCGGTACTTTAATCTGATTAATACAGAGAAGCAATCTACACTTATTGCAATCGAGTTGCATTTACTAAGCTGTTCAGTTAATATTTACTGATAATGTGTAGCTTGAGTGGAAATTTCCGGCTTTCAGCACTGTTTTTATCAGTGTTTTTAGCTAGCTGTGGACCGAGCAGTAAAGAACGGGCTGCAATTTCAGGTGATGGACCAATTCCTGTTATTACAAGTGTCGCTCCGCACGTGGAACTGATTCGCCGGATCGGCGGGAAAAGAATAACAGTAGATGCCCTGGTCGAACAGGGGCAAGACCCCCACAAATTTTCACCGAGCCCATCAACGATGAAAAAGCTTAGCGCTTCGAGGATCCTCTTTACGGTCGGGATGCCTTTCGAGGAACAGCTGCTCAGTAAAATAGAGTCAACCGCCTCCTCAATCAGTTCAGTTGACGTTTCCGAAGGCATTGAGAAACTTGCTCTTCAGTGTGAACATGGTGAGCACTTCGAACATGAGGTGCTCGAAGGATCCGAAGAATTTGAAGAACATCACCATGAAGATGATCCTCATGTCTGGCTATCAGCTTCCGCTCTGAAGATACAGATCAAGAATATTCTTGAAGCATTGAAAAAAGAATTTCCAGATCATGGTGATGAGTTTGATGCCAATCACGAATCTCTTTACCAGGAAATCGATGCTTTGGAAAAGGAACTGAAAATAAAAATGGAGCCTTTTGGAGGCAAGAAGATATTTGTTTTTCATCCTGCATTTGGTTATTTCGCTTATGAGTATGGACTAGAACAAATGTCTGTTGAGGTTGGAGGCAATAGCCCGACTCCCAAGGAACTCTCAGATTTTTTAAAAACAGCTAGTGAAGAGAAAATAAAGGTTCTTTTTGTGCAGCCTCAATTTGACACACGCAGTGCCAATATCATTGCTGAGCGTCTCGGTGCTAAAATCTACACGATGGATCCTCTTGAACCGGACGTAATTTCGAACCTGAAAAAAATATCTTCAGCAATTGCTGAAGGATTGAGTGAATAAGAGAATGGCGAGCATAGAGTTCAACAATGTCAGCTTCGGATACGAAAAGGACAAGGTCATCATTGAGGATGCAAGCTTCGAGCTCGAACAAGAGGAATCGATATGCATGGTCGGGCCGAACGGTGGCGGAAAGTCCACTCTGATAAAACTTTTATTAGGACTCATTCGGCCCTGGACCGGTCAGATCAGAGTCTTTGGGAATGACCCGGAAAGTTCTAGGCACCTGATAGGTTATATGCCTCAGCACCTTAACTTTGATGATCAATTTCCGATCACTACGCTCGAAGTGACTTTGATGGGTTGCCTCTCATCAGGCTCTAAGATTGGACCCTATAGCAGAAAGGATCGAGCTAGCGCGGAAGCGGCGCTCGAGAAGGTCAACTTGGGTGAAATGGCAAAGAAAAGATTCTCAACACTTTCTGGAGGTCAACGTCAACGGGCTCTTATTGCCAGGGCACTGGTCAGTGATCCCAAAATCTTGTTACTTGATGAGCCGACCGCTAACGTTGACCAGAGCGTTGAGGAAGAGTTTCATAATACTCTCAAGGAATTGGCCGAGCAGATTTCCATAGTTCTGGTCTCTCATGATCTGGGCTTTGTGTCTGGCTGGCTTGAGCATGTGCTTTGTGTTAACCGTTCCGTTCACATGCATCCAACAGCGAGCATTGACGGAAAAACACTCAATGAGATTTTTGGAGATAATATAGTGGCAATTCGTCATGATCACGACTGCCCTCCAGGCGAACACATTCATCATCATGGGGAGGATTGCGACCATGGGAAGTGAGCTCATTAATGCGCTCAACGAGCCCTTATTTGATTTTTTGCGCTATGCTCTGGCCGCGGGTCTGTTGGCGAGTCTGTCATTCGGTATTGTGGGAACCTATGTGGTGACTAAGAGGATTACCTATATAGCAGGCGCCATTGCTCATTGTGCACTTGGTGGGATCGGGTTCGGACTATATGCCAAACATGAGTTGGGCTGGCAATGGTTTGACCCGCTGTACGGTGCCATCATTGCTGCTGTGATTTCATCGTTAATCATAGGAACTGTTGTTCTGACTAGGAGTGAACGCGAAGATACTGTCATTGGTGCGACCTGGGCTGTCGGTATGGCTGTGGGTTTTCTTTTCATCAAGATGGTCAGGACCGTGACCGTCAATATTGAGAGTTGGCTATTTGGAGACATTAATTTTGTGAGCAGTTCAGATCTTTGGACCGTTGCCATTCTTGGCGTTTCTGTCTTGATATTGACGATCCTCTTTCACAAGCAATTTGTGGCCATATGCTTTGATGAAGAATTCGCTCGTTCTCGCGGTATTAATGTTCCCTTTTTTTACATGCTTTTGTTATTAATGTCTGCCGTGACTGTCGTTCTTCTGGTCAGAGTCATTGGTATCATTATGGTCATTGCCTTACTCACTTTGCCGGCAGCGTTAGGTTCTAGGTTAGCCAAAGGTCTTCCCGGAATGATGGTATGGGCCGTTCTCATCTGCTCAATATTTTTGCTTTTGGGGTTGGAATTTTCTATGAGAATTGATGCGCCTGCAGGTCCCAGCATCATTCTGGTGGCCGGGTCTGCTTATTTTGGTTTCTTATTAATAGAGAAGATCCTAGGTTATATTAAGAGTCACGGAGGCAAGTGACTAATCTCGTCCTTTTAAGTATATTAATTAAGTGAATCGTATCTTCATGAAACTGTTTCAGGCGGGGTGCTTGATCTTATTTGTAAGTATTCAGGCACTCATTGCTGAAATTCCGATAGCCAATGAGGCTGACCAAAGGGTCCAGGCAGAAGGAAAGGGATGGAGGCTCGAGAAGGCAGTAATCAAAGATACTGAACGGCCGCGAATCTTATTGATAGGAGATTCAATTCTGAATGGCTATGCCCGCCATGTGATTAAAAAACTGAACGGTAAAGCGTATGTGGATATCTGGGTGAATCCTTATCATCAGTCAGAAGGTCTGAACAAAATATTGGCCCTTGTCCTATCTGAGGGCCCTTATGATTTAGTTCATTTTAATGTCGGATTGCATGGATGGCAGGAAGGAAGAATAAAGGAGGGCACGTTTGTTTCTTTAACAAAAGATTATGTCAAAGTCATCAAATCAGAGGCTCCGAAAGCAAAGTTGATATGGGCAAATACAACTCCTGTGACAGTTAAGAATAATGTTAAGGAGCTAGATCCAGAAATTAATCCGACCATTATTGAGCATAACAAAATGGCAGATTCTATCATGAAAGAAATGGGCGTTCCAATTAACGACTTTTATTCCGTGCTAAATAAGAACAGGAGCTTGGCAAAGGGCGATCGGTTCCATTGGACAGGTCCCGCCTATTCTCTATTAGAAGAAATGGTGGTCAACTCTGCCGAGCGTGAAATTCTACCTGAACCTTAACATTTCTTAACATATTAATTAGGAGAGGAACTGATCTATTTTTTCCTAGGAGGATTTGAGGTCTATTGTATTAATAAAAGAAATTTGCGCTGATGATAGAGAAGACGATTTGGGATCAGGAAAGGAAGGCGATGCAGGATATGCATCGTGAACTGACTGGGGGTGATCTAGATGCCTGGAATTATAGGATGTATGAGCCCGTATCAGCAGCTGGTACTTTGAGCCCTGAAGGCAGTGAGAAATTCACTGACTATAAAGATAAATGGGAAAAAGCTCACCATTATGTCGAATCTAACGAAGATAGAATGCTTTCAAAATGCTGGAATAATTTGCCAGAATCGTCACCTTTGCGAATAGCTGGAACCGATCAGTTTTATTTGATGTGGACCCGGCAAACACGAAACAGACAAGCTCTTGCTTCGATCGATGCAGCCTGTGAAATAATACATTCTATTATATTGGCTGATCATTTTAATGAGACAGGGTTTGAACCTAAAAGTGAAAGGTTCACCGTTTATAAGGAGCATGTCGCTTGGCTCATGAGAGGAGCCGAATCTCATTACGTAGAGAATTGGTCCAGGGACTACGTTAAGTGCAAAAATAATGCGAGGAATTCTGATCAGATCTTGTTGGAAATCATTTCAGTTTATGATGTTCTCAGTGCGAACTGCATTGATGATGACTGGACCCAGATTCCTAACGCAACAAGCATAAGGGATTACATTTGTGATCAAAACAATGAAAGATCAGATGATCCTCAGCTCATAAGTGATGCGATCTGGGAAGAGAAAATGAGAACGGCATCCATGTTCATTCCTCTTATCTATTAGATTGTTGATAGTGTTGAGTATTGCTCTTTAAGGAATACCTTTAAAGCTTCAGAATTGAATTATTATTAGTTATTGCCTCAGAGCCCTGCCATGCTTTTATAAAACAGTCATGAGGTCGTTATTCTTCTTACCTAAAGCAATTTTTTTTCTATTCTTTGTTTTTACTTTGATGCCCGTCCGGTCCGAGGAGCCAATGAATGTGCTGATCATACAGACCGATGAGCATAATTTTAGAACGCTGGGTTGTTACCGTGATCTGATGCCGGTCGATCAGGCATTTGTATGGGGCAAGGGAGTAAAAGTAGACACGCCGAACATTGATTGGATAGCAAAAGATGGGGCCATTTGCGATCGTTACTATGCGACCTCGCCGGTATGCACTCCTTCACGGGCTGCGCTAATTTCCGGGCTCTATCCTCAGAACGCAGGGGCAATTAATAATAATGTTCCACTCAATGATGGAGTAAATACTTTCGCTCATGTACTGAAAGATATTGGCTATGTGACCGGCTATGCGGGTAAATGGCATTTAGCTGGATCCGCTAAACCAGGCTGGAAACCCAAAAAGAATTTTGGTTTTACGGATAATCGGTTCATGTTCAACCGAGGGCACTGGAAAAAATTGGAGATTGGACCTAAGGGACCGCGCATTGGAGCAGTCAAGGAGGGCAAACCAACTTATTCTCTAGCCGGAGCAGATCAGAAGACATTCACTACAGATTTTTTATTTGATCGAACAATCGATTTTGTTCGCACTAACAAGGACAGGCCATTCTGTTATATGGTTGCTATTCCTGACCCTCACGGACCGAACACGGTAAGAGCTCCTTATGATACCATGTTTGATCCGGCAACTTTTAGTCAACCGGCAAGTGCACTTGCAAAGGGTCAAGACCTGCCATCATTCCAACGGGTCATGAAGGACCGGTTCAATGCACGACAGATGGCTCTTTACTTTGGTATGGTCAAGTGCATTGATGATAATGTAGGACGTATTCTGAAAGCACTCCGCGAAGAAAATATTCTGGACAGGACACTGATCGTTTTTACGTCCGATCATGGGGACATGTGCGGTGAATTAGGGCGACACAATAAGGGGATTCCTTGCGAAGGGTCGGCAAGGATTCCATTCTTGATTCGTGCCCCTGGCCTGATTAAGCCAGGCACTGTAGTTCGAGAGTCGCTAGGGACCGTCGATTTTAAGCCTACCCTTCTCGGCCTTCTCAGAGTTGATTCAGAAGAGACCTTTGAAGGTCGGAACGCTACTGATCTTCTTAGGACCGGCAAGGCTCCGGACAGTTGGGAAGACGTGACTTTTGTAAGGATAGGTAATGCAGAAAACAAAGGGAAGGCATGGTTCGGCGCCTTTAGCAGGAAATATAAACTAATTCTTTCAGGATCTGATCGGGCTGGATTCTTTGACCTGGAGAATGATCCGAACGAACTTCGTAATAGCATTGCTTTGCCTGAACACCGAGAAAAGATACGTTTTCTTGCTAGGGCACTCAAAAAATATGGACAAAAGTATAAGGACCCCCTGATGGAGTTAAATGCAATTCGGTCTGATCTGAAATGGGCCATCGAAGGGGTCGGTCCTTATGGGCCGGCCCCTCGGTAATTATTTACTGACCACTTCTATCGAGCCCCAGTAGCCAAACTCGTTGCGCCAGTCATTGGCCTTGTTCTCAAGTACGAGAGGAATTTTTTTGCCAGCATATTCAGTGAGATCCAAATCAAATTCCAACCACTGCTCCTTCACCTCTGAGTTTCCAACGATTTTATCATAGATAACTTTATTCCCTGCTCTCACACGTAATTGCCAGTCTCCATGGGCATGGTAACTGGCCTTGACCTTGAGGACGGTTTTTTTACCACTGGGAATTACCAAATCTCGATAAATTTCACAGGGCACATCCTTGTCTTTGGGATGGGTTTGAACTGCAATTTGATTGCGGAAACTCTTGATGGGTCTGACGCCTCCCTCTCCCACGTTACGGACATTAAAGCCTGGGGCGATTTTCTGTATGTACTTTTGCCATAAAGGATCAGGCCCTGATTTTTTTGCAGATTTTTTCACAGCCATCCGCCGTGGGACAAGTTCCTGCAATAGAGGAATCTTTCCGGCGACAGCAACCGTTAAGGCTATTGCTGAATGCTCAGGGACCATTGGCTCGATTGCATACCATAGCATCCTTGGAATGTTATGATCATTGGCATCTTTCTCGTGTTTTACCAGCTCAGTGAGGATTGGCCAACGCTGATCAAATTCCATTCTCTGTGTAGCGGCTGCAAGATACACCCGAACTACGGGAGATGGATCGTTAGTTGCCATTGAGGTAAATATTTCACGTTCATCAGCGGAGGGATTTTGATCTTCACATAGTAGCTGAATCGTCCAAGCTCTTACGTATTCATCTTCGTGCTTCAAGAGGCTCTCCATTTTGGCCTCACTAAGTAGACCAGTGACATGAGCGGCCCATAAGGCTCTGAGTCGTTTTCCTGATGTTTTGGCGCCAATTATCAATTTTTCCAGACTTTTGCCGACAACCTGTTTATCCAAATTACCTTGAGAGGCTCTGTGGTGTAGGATGACTCGGGCATGCCTAACGTACCAGTCATTGGGATGGTTCTGCATTTCAGCAAGTTCGAGATCAGAGAGTATAGAGAGGTTTGGACGCTTTATTTTCTCAGCATTCTTAGGCATGATTCGATAAACTCTTCCGCTGTCTGGAAAATTAATCGCGTTGCCGCATACGTCCGTATCATGCCAATCGAGGATGTAGACGCCGCCATCCGGGCCAATTTCAACGCTGAATCCTACCCAGGCGAGATCGTTAACTGGAAGGAAATCCGAGCCATGTTTACCAACGTATCCTGAACCTTTCTTTTCCATAAAATCGACGAGGACTTCATGTTGGTGAATATTGCACATGAATAATTGATCCCTATAAGAAGCAGGGAAAGTATCAGCTAAGTAGAACCTTGCTCCTCCATGTGCAGACAAGTGGCGATGATCCCGGATCGTTTCGATTGGCTTGTAAACGTAAGGATTCTTATGAGCTTTACTTTGTTTGGTGAAGTATCCTCCCTGAACAACATGGAAGAGGTGAGGGATAACACAGCACGTTGCGAAGCCCTGACCGACATCATTGAAATCAAATCCCCATGGGTTGGACAGGCCATGGGCGAAGACCTCAAACTGTTTTTTTACGGGATGAAATCTCCAAATCCCTCCATCAATAAAATCTCGTTCATCCTTAGCTGCTCCAGGTTTGCCAACGTATGACTGCGTAAAGACTCCATGACAACCATATAGCCAACCGTCCGGTCCCCAAATGAAGCTGTTCAGTGTTTCGTGACGGTCATTGATGCCCCACCCGTCAAGGAGTATCTCAGGTTTGCTATCAGGTATATCATCACCATTTGCATCCGGTATGAATAGCAGGTTTGGGGGAGCTCCAACGTAGATTCCTCCGAAGCCAGTAGCGATTCCCGATGAAAAGGGAAGTTTGTCAGTGAAAAGCTTTTTTTTATCAAAGACCCCATCACTGTCAGTATCTTCAAGGATTTGAATTTTTGTCCCTTCACCTTTTTTGTGGGAGCGACGATTCACATAGTTACCGTTTTCGAGGGTCCAGAGACGTCCCCTATCATCGAAGCAAAATGCTATAGGTTCACCAATGTCAGGTTCTGCCGCAAAGATGGATACTTCGAATCCTTTCGGTATGGACATTTTTGCCAATGCTTCTTTTGGTTTCAAGAACGGCGCATTACTTATTTTGTGCTGTTTTTTTTGTGCGGATGCAGAGTTCACCATGAAGGCAACGCAAAGAGTAGGGATCGTTAATCGATGTAGGTTCATTTTTTGGATTTTTCTGTTTGTTCTTCAGTTTGCAGATACTTTATCAATGCGAAGAAGTCTTCTATAGGAATTGTTTCTAGTATGCCTTCTGGCATCATTGATAATGGTAACTTCTGCCGTTCTTTGATATTATCTTTAGGTATTATTTCTTTTCCGGAAACTGTTTTCAATATAACTTTCTGAGAGTCTTCTTCTCCAATTGTTCCTGCCAATACCCGATCATTTTTTGTTTTTAATACTACCATTTTATATCCGTCGGGGACATCAAAATTCGGATCTACGATATTAAGGAGGATATATTCCCTGTTTGCTCTGTTTGATCCTGTAAGATCGGGACCAAGCATGCCGCCTGCGCCATACATTTGATGGCAGATGCCACAAACGGCCGAAAAAACAATCCTTCCCCGTGCAGGATCTGCTTTGGAGGCTTCGGCCCGATCAAGTAATTTAGAATATTTAAGTATGAGTTCTTTCTTGTTGGTGCTTTGCACTTGAACTTTGCCATAGGCCTTATTGAATCGTTCTCCGAGCAGGGCATGTAATGTCCTTGCAGTGTAAGCGGGAACTTCCTTTGGAAGAATTTTCTTTTTTTCTATGGCTCCAAGAAGAGCCTCAGATGATTCTTTTTTAGTTGCTAAAGTTTCAATGACAGCGCGTTTGGCCTGTGTATCAAAATTTGGGTATTGCTTGATTAGGTAATGAGCATCCGTATTTGCAATCTTTCCAAATGCACGAATCGCATCAATTCTCATTTCAGGCTCATTAAGAAGAGATTGTATTAGTCTTTCTAGTCCTGGTTGCTTTTGATTGATGAGTGCTTTTAATGCAGATCTTCGGTCATTAATTTTTGCCTTTCGGTTCTTTAATAAGGACAGAGCATTTTGAGTGGCTCCTGCATCACCGAAGATTTGTCCAATTTCACGAGCCAACGTCCTATGTTCAGGATCGTTGCTATTTACTAATTCGGCACTCAGCTTTTTCCAGCCTTTAGGCGCATTAATATTTACCTGTCCTTCGAGCCCTTTAATCATGCCCTTGAGCAGTGCTGTCCTTAGTGCAGGACTGTCGGAGGCTTGTGCTGTTTTAATCAGCAGAGCAATGGAGTCATCATCGGCGAATAATTTTCCGATAAAAAGAAAACTGAATAAAATTATTCGAACGATATGCATTCGGTTTGATGTTTTTCTTTACTGGTTCCATGCATCCCATGTCTCCATTATTTCCTCATTTATGTATTCACCTTCATAAATTAAAAAACGATGTAGGAAGGACTTTGTCTTACCCTTTTCAATTTTCCAGCTACCTGAGCGCGCCCTAGCAGGTCCGACTCCAAATTGCCCATCGATTCGCCACATGTTTGGGAATCCGTCATTTTTTGGATGATCAAAAATGGCGATATGACCTTCGTTTGTGAGGTTTTGAATCTCCATTCCAAGATCGATCCATTTTGCACGTTTGCCTTCGCCTTTTTGGTTTATGTCTCCTTCTGAATTAATGACCCTAGCCTTTATTCCTTTCTTCCAAGGCATACGTAAAAAGAGCCCGCCGTAATTATATTTTGCGATGGTAATGTTTTCATGAGCTAATCCTTCCCATTTCAGATCCATGACCATTTTCTCATCTTCTCTGATTGTGATTTCCCATGTCTGAGTCTCTGTAATTAAGGGTTGGGCATCTTTATTCAGCATTAAATATTCTGTCTGCCAGCGGATCTTTCCCTTATCATTTTTGAGGACTTGCAAGGACTTGCGCCGCCAATAGTCTCCTCGAACATTGTGAAAGTAATCTCTTCCGTTGACTCTGGTGAAGCCCCAGTAAAGTCCGGTCTGATGCTTGTGATGTCCGGGACTGTATTGGGTTAACTCACCCTTGCCATTAGGGGATTTGATAGGATCGATGTAAGGGCGGAAATCGGCCTTTGCATTTTGAGTGACAATCGGATCAGGGATTCCATCTCGATAAATGCGGATCTTTCCCGCTTCTTTGTCATGAATGGCTTTGAGAATCTCTTTGGCCTGCGTTGATCCATTAATCATTAAGCAAAGCGCAATGATTAATGTCATAGTTACTTTGTTTTTCGAGGCATTCATTAGTGAAATATATTATCTTATTTATTACTTTTTATTGGCAAGCTTAGTGTAAGGATGATCTTGATTGTTTGCCATTTTATTAGTAAAGTAGGATTTCACCCAAAAAATTGAAGAAATCACGTAATATTTTATTTTTATTAGTGGTTTGAATAAGTAATCTTCAAGAATAATTTATCTATAGGATGATGATATTACCGCAATCTTATTTGTTCCGTTACCCAATAATGATTTTGGGAGTTTTTCTTATTTCACAATTCTTTCTTTTTTCTGAAGAAAAAACGAATGAAATTAATGAGACGACAAAAAACTTTTGGTCTAATCGACCTCTTAAGACTCCGAAAGTTCCTAAAGTTAATGACCCTGAATGGCAAAAGAATCCTATTGATGCCTTTATCCTTTCCAAGCTTGCCGATAATGGGCTGAGCCCTAACCCGTCCGCTCCCAGAGGCGAACTTGCTCGCCGTGCTTACTTGAATATTACAGGCCTAGCTCCTACTCCTGAGCAAGTTGCTAATTTTGTGGCGGATAAATCATCTGACGCTTGGCCAAAGTTAGTCAATCAATTATTAGATTCCCCACAGTATGGAGAGAAGTGGGCCCGGCATTGGTTAGATGTAGTGAGGTATGCCGAATCCAATGGCTTTGAGAGGGACTCAAATAAGCCACACATCTGGCGTTACAGGGATTGGGTCATTGATGCTTATAACAATGATAAGCCATACGACAGATTTATCATGGAGCAGCTTGCCGGCGATGAATTGGATGACCTGAACCATGAATCAATGATAGCGACAGGGTTCTTTCGACTTATGCAGTGGGACGATGAGCCTGTGGATCGATTGCAGCACAGGTATGATGTGTTGGATGATATTGTCAGGGTCACTTCAGAAGGATTTCTTGGAATGACTATAGGTTGTGCTCGTTGTCATGATCACAAAATTGATCCTATCAAGCAGAAGGATTATTATAGCTTTGTTGCATTTTTTAATGGAGTTACGAACAATGACAAAGGGCGTGGAGTTATTGTTGATTTGAATCAAGGAGGTGATCCACAAAAAAGAAAGGAGCAGGAAAAGATTCGGCAGGACAAAACAACTGATCTAAAAAACCGCATAACAGCTATTGAAAAGATTGCCACTAAACGATTTGTAAAGCTGGACGCTAAGCTGGCCAAAGAATTAGAAAAGAACCTGACAGGATTGTCAGACAATGTCCTTGTCGCTAATCATCGTAAACGTGAGCAGCGCTGGCATTATACTACAGAAAAACCAGCCCCTAATTGGTCAGCGGTTGGGTTCAGGGCTCAGGAGGCAAAATGGAAATCAGGAATAGCGCCTTTTGGCGGATCCGTTCCTAATGAAAAAAGTAAAACTCCATGGAATACAGCAAATATATGGCTTCAAACAAGTTTTCAGCTGACCGTCATTCCGAAAGCATTGAAGATGCAGGCTTACCACGATGAGGACATTGAGGTTTATCTAAATGGTCAGCAAATAGCTAAGCGCACCGATTTTGTGACTAAGTATATCGAAGTGCCATTGGATCAAAAAGCGACGTCGTCTTTGCAGACGGGCCGGAACGTAGTATCGGTTCATGTTAAGAATAGTGGCGGAGGACAATTCTTTGATCTGAGTCTTGAGGCAGTTGATGCTCCTAAAGTATCAGGCAACATAGCGGATTTGATAAGAGACAGAGGGAAAGAAATTTTTAGTGAGGATCAGCTTAGCACCTATCGTCAATTTGGTAACGATCTGAAAAAGTTTAAAGCGCCCAAGTCTAGCGGACCGATGCAGGCAATGGTAGTCAAAGAATTTGGAACTAATGCAGAGCAGATGCATGTTCATTACAGGGGTAATGCTAATGTTAAAGGTGACCCTGTTGATCCTGCATTCCCTCCTATTCTTGGTGGAACGAAGCCGACCATTCCTGCACCAAAATCAGGTCAGAAAACAACAGGCCGTAGAAAGGTCCTTGCACAATGGATTACTGAGTCCACAAACCCGCGCACTTCTCGTGTCGCAGTAAATAGGGTTTGGCAAAATCATTTTGGTAAAGGCATTTCATCGAGTCCCAGTGACTTTGGATATCTTGGTGTTGAGGCTACTCACCCTGAGTTACTGGACTGGATGGCCACTGAATTTGTGAGAAGAAAATGGAGCGTTAAGGAACTGCAACGCATGATAATGTTGTCGAAGACTTATCAAATGTCTTCAAGAGCACAAAAAGAAGCTCTTGCAAAGGATCCTCAAAATAATCTCGTGTGGAGATTTAATATGCGACGAATGAGTGCCGAGGAAATTCGCGATAATATTTTAGCAGTCGCGGGCCAATTGAATCTCAAAATGGGCGGCGAAAGTTTCTATTCTAAACTGGACGAAGCTGTCCTAGCCACATCATCAACAAAGGGTGGAAAGTGGGGGAATTCTCCATTAGAAGAACAGAACCGCAGAGCAGTTTACATTAAAATTAAGCGTTCACTTAAGGATCCGATGCTGACAGGATTTGATTTCGCTGACACTGATGCACCCTGTCCACAAAGGTTCACAACTACGGTAGCAACGCAGGCATTAAATATGATTAACAGCAATTTTGTTAATGAAAAGGCAGCTATTTTTGCAAAGCGGCTAGAAGAAGAGGTCAACGGAGATATGAGTGCTCGTATCAAGAGGGGGCTGGAGATCATTACTTCTAAACCTGCTAATCCAAAGTCACTAGAAATTGCAGAACAAATGATCAAAACTCTTAAAGATGAGCATGGCTTGGATGATCAGAATGCACTCCAGAGATTTTGTCTAGTGGCGCTGAACATGAATGAGTTTATATTTGTTGATTAAGAACCGATGCAATTAATTTATATCCAATAAAAGAAAGAACAGACCATGAAATTACCACGTAATACATTCTGCGGACAAACTCATCGCCGAGAATTCATGCACACTGTTGGCGGAGGGTTCACATCAATGGCTCTCACAGGAATGCTTGCCAATGATGGATTTTTCAAAGGCTCAGCAAATGCAGCTGGAGGCAATCCTCTTTATCCTAAACCTCAGATGATGCCAGCAAAGGCAAAATCAGTCATATTTCTTTTTATGTATGGCGGGCCTAGTCACATGGACACTTTTGATCACAAACCAAAACTTTACCCTTTGGATGGACAAACAATTGATGTGAAGACCCATGGTCGAGGCGGCAAAAAGAATAAGGGTCGGGTAGTTGGTCCAAAGTGGTCTTTCAAACCTTACGGGCAGTGTGGCAAAATGGTGTCGGAGCTTTTCCCTCATGTTGGAACCTGCGTTGACGATATGGCTTTCCTTCATTCAATGACCGCCGATTCACCAATTCATGGATCTGCCATGCTCATGATGAATAGTGGATCTTTAATTAGTGGTAAGCCTTCACTAGGATCTTGGGTGAATTACGGACTCGGATCTGTGAATCAGAATTTGCCAGGCTATGTAGTGATGCTCGATCACACTGGAGGGCCTATTTCCGGTGCAAAAAATTGGACTTCTGGATACATGCCAGCCTCGTACCAAGGTACAGTGTTCCGTCCTACGGGAGACCCGATTCTCAATCTTAAACATTCTAAAGGAATGGATGCGATTGAGCAGAGGAAAGTCATTACATCTTTAAATCAATTAAATTCTCAACACCTTTCAGGTCGGGAGGATAATTCGAATCTTAGTGCTCGTATTGCCAGTTATGAGCTTGCTTACAACATGCAGTCCACCGCGCCTGAGGCCATAGATGTGAACTCTGAACCTCAACATGTGAAAGACTTATATGGTCTTGATGGTTCTAGGACTGATGACTTCGCCCGTAAGTGCATTCTATCAAGAAGATTAGTGGAGCGTGGAGTTAGATTCATACAGGTATATTCTGGAGGAGCTCATAATGATTCTAACTGGGACGCGCATGGTGACCTTAAAAAGAATCATGATTATCATTGCGGCCGCACGGATAAGCCAATTGCTGGACTGCTAAAAGATCTGAAGCAGAGAGGCCTTTTAGAAGAAACTTTAGTGGTTTGGGGTGGTGAGTTCGGACGTCAGCCGACTGCGGAATATGCAAAGGGAACTGGTCGTGATCATAATGCCCTCGGTTTTACCATGTGGATGGCAGGTGGAGGTATTAAGGGAGGTGTCAGCGTAGGAACAACTGATGAGTTAGGAAGTCAGGCAGTTGAGAACCCGTACCACGTGAGGAACCTTCATGCGACAGTTCTTAATCTGATGGGGCTTGATCAAAATAATTTAAGTTATTTCTATAACGGTCTGGACCAGAAGCTCGTGGGGGTTGAGGGAGCCGAGCCCATTTATCAGGCCATGGCCTAAAGAATGCTATTTTATAGCAGTGACTGAGGTGTGAGCTTTCCAAGCCCTGAAACTGCTGGCATCAGCAAAAGAAAACGTTATCTCGTGGGTGTTTCTGGGGGACGCGATTCAGTAGCACTGTTGCATTGGCTTAAGTTCGATGTTCGATGTAGGGATATTATTGTCTGTCATCTCAATCATTCATTGAGGGGTAAGGATTCAGGTTTGGATGCAAGATTCGTTCGTAATCTTGCTCAGAGTTATGATTTTAAATTTGAATCTGAAAAGAAAGACGTTCGTAAAATATCCGAGCAGAGAAAATCTTCAATTGAAGCGACTGCCAGGGACGAGAGATTAAGGTTCTTTGCTCAGATTTCTAGAAAGTGGCGCTGTAAGCGCGTCATATTAGCGCACCATACCGATGACCATGTTGAGACTGTACTGATGAATTTGTTTCGTGGATCAGGGAGATTGACTGGTATACGTAGTGAATCAAATATTGTATCGAATGGGGTGAGAATCGAGCTATTGAGACCACTTCTAACTGTCTGGCGCAGTGACATTGATGCTTATGTAAAATCAAACAGTATTCGTTACCGAGAAGATACAAGTAATCGGAGCAATGAGTTTTTGCGTAATCGGGTGAGGAATACGCTTATTCCTAGTCTCAGAAAAATATTCCAGCGCGATGTAACAAAGGCAGTTTCACGAGCTGCTGAAGTGTCTATGCGTGAATCGGATATGATTGAAGGGATTATCTTAT
>Ga0115002_10003015_pt1 | contig 21468 bp, 25 predicted proteins | sample ArcticOcean_MG_C_8_FD_89576 | JGI IMG/M metagenome (GOLD analysis project Ga0115002, IMG submission 89576) | Marine microbial communities from western Arctic Ocean - ArcticOcean_MG_CB11_86 | ecosystem: Environmental > Aquatic > Marine > Oceanic | place: Arctic Ocean: Canada Basin | collected... | reverse complement strand
TTCATTATTCTAAGAATTGGCAAAGACTGCCAATGCATAAACAAGAGGCGCCATTGGATGAACATATGGAGAGACCTAAGTGTCTCGATGAAATTATAATGTGGGGCAATAAAATCGCCGCAATCTATTTTCCGGATACTTTTATTAGACTGGATTTTTATCCTACAAATAAAGGAGCCGTTTTTGGAGAGACGACATTGGCACCTAATTTTGATTGTACGGATAGTGCAAATGTACTTCTAGGGCATATGCTGAATTATTACAAAATTAAGCAATAAAAAAGGTGTTAATTATAATAATTTATTAGCTTTTAAAAAATTGACATAAATACAATTAATATATGCCTTATGTAAATGGGTCATAGTTGTCGCTTTAAAAAATCCAAGGCTTGTTTCCGTTGGAAGTGGAAGAAGAAGCGGACTCGTAGATTACAACGCAAGAGGCGGAAAATGCGTCAGCGAGCACGTTAATCAAAGAATTCAGCAGTCACCTCGCGTTTCCGCTGCTGTAGCGCCGCAGCATATTCATCTAATGTATAACTTGCATCATCATGTCCTTCCATAATAAAGTGAAATACTTCTACTTTCTTGGTCTGCCCCTGCCGATGGCAGCGTGCGACTGCCTGATCCTCAACGGCGGGATTCCAGTGCGGACTGGTAAAGTAGACCTCATTAAAATCTTGCAAATTCAGGCCTTCGCATGCCGTCTGAATCTGCAATACCAAGACTTCTGTCTTACCCAAGAATGCCATAACATTCTCATAAATAGGCAACGCAGTCGTATGCATTTTGGGAAATAGCGCATTCCACTCAGGCTCAGAGAGACAATGTGACAGCAGCGTCTCGCGCTCCTTGCGTGGTGTACGCCCATCTACCACGGCCATACTAATCCCAGCAGCGGATAATTGGCGGCAAATCTCATCGATTTCAGAGCGATAATGGCAAAAGATAAGTTTGCGGTTACCATTTCTTTTGCGCTTTGTCAGCTTAGAAACAACTGCGTCAATCTTACTGAACGTCATTTTATTCCAAGGAACAGAATGATATTCTAAAAAGTTCTTAGCCCCATTCCTTATAGAATCACGAATAGACATTGGACATGTACAGACTTGCCGCGCCCGCGTCATCAGCGCCAACGGACTAATATCCAGTGCCCCAAGACTAATATTCTCCGGCGCACCCAGAAATGGGAGCGAATGGTGAATAAGAGACGATAATTCCTCTTCAGGCTCAGCCTCCCAGTCCACAAAACAAGTTTTGCTTACAAGAGGCGGCAGGCGCATTCCAATGGACTTCTTGGTGCGGCGCAGCATCGCTTCCTCCAAAATTGAATGTAATCCATCATTATCAGTATAAAGCGCTTCCTTGTAGCCAAGGAGTTCACACAAAGCATAAAGATCCGAAATCCGATTCTGAATTGGCGTACCGGTCAGAAACCAAGAAATTCGAACAGAATTTCCTAGCTGTTTCGCGCTTTTGAACAAACCTGTGCGGCGCTCACGAAGATGATGTGCCTCATCATACACGACCCGGTCCCAAGGAAGTTGTTCCAAAGTCTTCAGCCGAGACTTGATAATTCCATAGGTTGTCAGAACAATTCGCTTAGATTCGAGTTCCTTGGCACTAGGAGTTTTAGGTCCATGATAAACAAGATAATCCTTTTTCAAGCACCATCCTTGCGCTTTAGCCGTTAAGCCGACAACATGCCGTTGGAAAACTGCGTCCCACTGCTTGAGCAGGGTTGTTGGAACAACGATTAAAGTGCGGCGTGCCTTGTGGCAAAAGATTCGACCTGCCAACATAATAGTCTTTCCTAGACCCATTTCGTCAGCGATTATCCCACCTGGGCATTCAGCCGCGTTTTCACGCTTTTCACCCCAACTATTAGCCTTGATTTGGTGAGCTTGAAACTGCAAACCTGCCCATTTTAACCAAGTCTGAAACCTGCGGTCATTGTCCATTTTCTGGTATTTCGACCATTTTACAGCCATTTTCCTTATCGGCAAGGAGTTTATTTGAATTTCTTATTTTTGGTAAGGTTTCTTATAGTGGATTTTCTTGGAAAAAACACGTTCAATTTTTTTTTCCCGCGTTTCCAAGGAGTCAAATTTGGTGGGAAATGAGAGTATTTTAAAATAAATTGAACGTGTTTTTTCACTAACAGATGTAAGTACCAAGCAACCACAAAGACAACAAAGACAAACAAACTCTTTCAAAACTCTTTCAAAACTCTTTCAAACTCCTTCTAAACGGCTAACATGTCGTGCTCCAAGCCCGCTTCCAAGCCCGCTTCCAAGCGCTACGCCATGTTCTGCGCCTTCTGCCACGCCAAGGGGCTGCCCGAGGCGGAGTTCACGAGCCACTTCGTCAAGGACGCGCCGGGGCCGAAGGGCAAGGTGTGCTGCCCGGAGCTGCTCAAGAACGAGTGCGGCTACTGCCACGAGAAGGGGCACACGCCGAACCACTGCCCGAAGCTCAAGGCGCGCGACCTGCGCCGGCGCAAGGAGAAGACGGCGGCGACGAAGCGCGCCAAGGCGGCGGCGGCTTACAAAGCGGCGCCGATGCAGGTGCGCCACCAGATGCCGTGCCAGAACTCCTTCGCCGCGCTCGACATGCCGACCCAGCAGCGCGCGCCGCCGCGCCGCGTGAAGGAGCTCCGCCTCCCGCGCCCGGTCGTGCCGGTGCCGAGCACGATGAACTTCCTCGCGATGGCGTCCAAGGCGTCCGGCGAGGCGGCGGAGATCATCGCCCTCAAGGCGCAGCTCGCCAAGATGCAGGCGCAGCTCGCCGCGGCGCCGTTCGCCGGCGAGCAGACGATGGCGCAGACCGCCGAGGGCGTGGCGTTCTTCAACAACGACCTCGACGCCGAGGACGCCGTCGTGGCGCTCGCCGAGCAGCCCGCGGGTGGCATCGCGCTCCCGGCGGGGTGCGACCTCGACGCCGACTTCGGCGCGGCGCCCAGCGGCGACGGCTGGGGCGCCGACGAGGACTAAGCAGTCCTTACCAAATTCTTTAAACTTGTATTATAGCGCGCACACCTTACATATGCATAGATATATGCATCGAGAGAAAAAACAAAAAAAACAAAAAAAACAAAATCCTTGTAGCTCAGTGGTAGAGCGCCCGCCTTTTAAGCGGGTGGCCGTCGGTTCGAACCCGACCAAGGATAACTTAGTGCCAAAGCGAATAAAGCAAGGAACCTTAATAAGTTCCTGCTTTTTTTTATGCATCTCTCATATCCAGCAAAAAATGAAATAAATTGAATTCTTTTTTTACTACTAAATTATAGTAGATAAGCAGCCAAAATACGACAAAACAAACAAACCAAACCAAACAACCCAAACAAACCAAACATGAGCCAAATTACTCTTGCCTGCTTGAACCGCGTTAAGCGGGTCAAGATTAATGGTGCTTGGACTGCGCGCCCGGAGGCATCTTTGTTCACGCACCTAATCGTTGAAGCGGTGGTCGACCGCTCTGGGTCCATGGGAAACCTTTGGACCTCAACGAGCCAAGGAATGGATAATTTCCTCCACTCGCAGCGGAGGCTAGCGCGCTCCGCGGGTATAAAGACCACCTTTTCCTTGACGACATTTGATGATACCGCTGAGACTTACTTCGACAAGGTTAACCTGGCCACTCTCGACCTTCCCTTGCTGGACGCCGCCAAGCAGAAGATGTTCTATCCTCGCGGTATGACGCTGTTGGTCGACACGTTGATGCAGCGATTGTGCGCCGCTTCCCGCACCCGCAACGAACTGCTCGCATCCATGACGCCCGCGGAGCGACAGAATGCGAACATCGGTGGACTTATTTTGATTAACACGGATGGTCAGGATAACCAGAGCCGGATCTTCACTTCCGAAAACATCAAGGATAAGATTACTAAGATGAAGGGTGATGGGTTCACATTCATGTTTATGGCTGCGAATCAGGATGCCATCGGCACCGCCGCGACCTTTGGAATCGGTGCTGGCGCCGCCATTACATACACGCCGACCCCACAGGCAAACGCAGAGTGCTGGCGCTCCGCCGTCGCTAACGCGCGCCAGACCTCCACTGGCGTGACGACGTCCTACACGCAGGTGCAGCGGGATGCCAGCGCGCCGTCTACGGCACCGCCGTTTGCGGCACCGCCGCGCCCGGCACTTGGCGCCCGCGCGCAGACGGGGATTGGCGCACACCGCTGCCATTATGGCGCTCGCCTGCACCGACCCGCCCAGTTCCCAATGCCGTCCGCAGGCAACCTCGTGCTGCCGCTTCCCGTCCACGCCTTGTCGCCGTTCCCGCCGCCGTTCCCGCCGCCGCCCCCTGGTCTCCGGCGCGCCGGCGGCGTCCGCGGGCACTCCGGCGGGCATTGCTAAAGCGGTTCTCAGTCCTTAATCCTTCAGAAGGATTTCCATAATTTTTTATTGTAGTAATATTTTATCACTAGAATGTAAGATGGCATTATATTTCAAGGAAGGCAATACTCCTATTATTCTCGTATCCACGCATGGCGGACTTCGTAGACGAGGATTCACTATTACCGCCTATAAGTCTGCTGATAAAAACGTAAATAAGACATTATTTGCGATTGAAAAAGCACTCAAGAAAAAGAACCAAAAACCCTACATTGTTCTCTCAAAGATACATCGGTCGGTAGTGGATCTGAATCGCCCATACGAAGAAACTCATGGGGAAGAAGGCGGCAAAATATGGTCTCTCTACCACCAAAAACTAGATTCCTACATTCAAAATTGTCTCCATAAATACGGCAAATGTTTCATATTTGACTTGCATGGACATAAACGCAATCGCGAGGTACATTTAGGATACGGGTTAAATAATGCAGATATTCGCAGTGAGAATTGGCAGAAAAGTTCTGTAGCGCCAATCGCCAGAAGATTTAATATTCACCCCAAAGAACTTATCTATGGTCGCCATAGTATGTGTGAAAAATTAGAGAGAAAGGGAATACACTGCATCCCCAGTAATCATAGACGTACGGATCTCAGCAGATATCTAAATGGAGGCTTTATTACCCGCAACTATTCAAATAAATATTCAACCCAACCTATTGCAGTCATACAAATAGAATTGCCCGCTTTAATGCGACAACATCATTCTATTCATAAAAGCGGAAAACTATTAGCAAATGCTATACATTTCTTTGTCAATCAATCCGCTTTTAAAAAGAAAAAATATAAAAGCCGAAAAAAGGTAACCAAAAAAAAGAAACCACAAAGAACCAGAAGAACCAGAAGAACCAGAAGAAAGAGGAGATTAAATTGAGTTTAATATATATAATTTTTTTAATAATTTAATAAAAATGAGCGATCCCTATGAGTTAGTAGAAGTAGTAGTTCACTCTGCCGAATATCAGGATCCCACTATACCCACCAATAATGAGAGAGAACAGCATTGGAGGCACATCAATACACATACTACAACTGCTCCCTCACCCCTCGCATGCGAATATTGCATCCGCGGTATTAAAGATATAGAAAATGGACAGCCTATCTATTGCCAGTGCCCGGCAGGAAAAAAACAAAAACAACAACAAATAACACCAGTTCTCGCACAGATCGGGGAAAATATTATCCACTTTTTTCGAAATCTATTTTCCGATAAAAATTGAAATAAAAATAACGGATATTAAGATTTGATAATAATGACACTTACCAAGCTCCATTCAAACATGAACTATGCATCACGGGCGGGCGAGTACTATCGACAGCAGCGCGATAAGGGTATTTGTAAATATATCTGCCGACAGGAGGATTGCAGCTGCAGTTACTATAGTAAGGCGCAGCTTGACGCGCATATGTTGAGCCATAGTGGTGAAAAGCCGTATAAGTGTCCATCGTGTAATTATGCATCCCGTCAAAAATATCTTCTGGATTGTCATCGAGAAAAGGCACATAGCGTTCCGATGCCGTCTACTAGAATTAGCAGGGCGCGCGCGCGCCGGTCCGTTTCTGACAGATTCTTTTATGGTCGTGTCACAGCATTCACTGGACTAATGCCATCCCAAAGACGTGGTAATAATGGACTGCAGCGGCGAGTTACACTCTATAGACAGACCACTAATATCCGCGAATTACTAGAACCTACAGAAGCAGCCACCTTTATTAGTAGAAAACATTTCTCTAGTGATAAACGCCGCGGGTATATTCTAGATAGTTATTATATTGGCGAATTTGGCACTGGACGCAATTACCAATTTGGGAATTCCGGACGGCGATGTGAAAAAATGGTGGCTATTCTCAATCAACTGCATACAATTAAAACAATCAACTCAGACCCAACTCTAGAAGCCCGAAAGAAATATGAAGTAGAATTGGAAATCTTCAAACAAGATAACAAAAAAACACGCGCACTCATAGATACTTCGATACATCTTATTAATAGTCAATTCAAATAAAGAATAGAACACTTATTTTTTAATGGTAGAACCACACGAGATTAATATTATTATTGCCGATGTAATTATAGATCTCTTAGATAGCGCTACAATCTTCCGCGGATTTACGCGTCGACCTAAAACAATATTTGCACTCCAAGACTATCTCACCATATATCTCCTTCCGCGGACCACGCCTGATGTTCGCCGCAAGATCCAGGGTGACCAAATACTAAGTCATATTATTTGGCAAATGCTCATAGGCGGTCCTTTTTACACAAACGGCGCGCCTCGATTTTCACAAGCTTTTTTACTCAGTGAGGGAAAACTTGATTGCAAATATTATACCGATCGTAAAAGTATGCTTGATTTTATGAACAATCAATCAGATAAATGGTGGACAAAACTCTCCAAAATATGGATGAAAAAAACAGGCAATTATCTCAATCTACTTATCACAAAACATGCCACCATCGAAAAACAATACATGGCACTCGAACAACTCTTATTACCAAAGGATATTAATAGCCAAATCATATCATATATTGTTGGCCCCCAGATTGCACGCGCCCTATATGTACGATAAGAACGTTTTTTTGTCTCCCCTCTTGATATAAAGCATGCGTGACATACATAAAATTGGCGGGGCGGAAGTAATCAAAAATAAAACTAATGAATATCATTTGCAATTAGAAAATAATAATCCGGCATTTTGGAAACTTTTTCCATGGAAATTATTAAATGTTTTAAAATCAAAAGAAACTGCGAATAAAATAAATGTTTTCTTCAAGGCCGCTAGCGTAGAGACCTTGCGCGAATTTTTAACGCGAAAACTAAAGCGCATATCATACGATGATGCGCTACATTTATTTACCAATATAAATAAACAACTTGAATCTTTAGAGAAAAATGGTTTGGGTATTCCTGTTTTTGATATGAAAGATATTATCGTCGTGGATGATAGAACCTTTTTGTTTATTAACCAGCAAAATGTATTTACAATCGATAGTCAAAAAGCGATGACAATTTCAACACCTCTCCCCAAAACATTCTGCGCGCCCGAGATCTGCAGAATAAAGACATTGCCTGTCATAATCCCATATCAAGCGGGTTTATTCAGTATTGCCGCCCTCACCACATTTGCTCTTACTAATAGCAAAAACCCAGATTATAAAGTAAATCTTGAGTCTATCTGGCAAACCCCTTTGTATTGGGCACTTATGCGATGCTTGGACCCAATACCAGACCACCGAGTCTTCTTGATGATATAAATATCTTATCTATTTATATGTCTATTGCCACCTTAGCAAGAAAAATCAAAACAATAAAGGCACAAAGTATAAGGTCTCGCTGGGTAACAGCTACCACGCAAAGTGGAAAATGTGCCCCTTGTAGTGGCGGTGCACCTCTTCTGCAACTTAGTTTTCGTCAATTAATGAAGCAGAATACCAAAGCATTATATAGTGCCGCCCCACCGCCGCCTCAACCTGTAAGTGCATCAGAATATATAACATCAAAGATTCTTGGTCAGTTAAATTGTGATGCATCTAATAATACATCTCCTCCTCCTTGTGCAAATAATGGATGTAAAAAATGCTCATGTAGTTCTCTCATAGGTGAATCACTTTGTTGCAATGTACATAAAGATTGCACAATCAAGACAGCTGGAGAATATGTGAATTTCTATCGTCTGAAAAGAGTATGTTTTCCGTATTTGAATGTTTAAAATTATTTCTTTAACTAGTATATATGTCAATAAACGTACTAGCAAGAAAAACCAGAGCGATCAGGGGGAGACAACCCGGTTCGACCTTTCCGTCGTCCAAGGGAGGCAAGTGCTGTGGACCAGCCAATGGTGGGAGACCTATTCAGCAGCTCAGCACTCGTCAGCTCGTTAAAATTAAAGCGGCACAAGCGGCTATTAAAACGACCGGTAGTGGGTGGGGCGAGCGGTGGAGAAGTGCGAGTGAAAATACTGAGGTCAAGGTAATCGCTGAGCTCTTATGTAATAATGCTACGTACGATTATGTCGGCGGTGTATTCACTTTGCCGCTCGACGACTGCACGACGGATAAACCTACACCGAGCAGAAATTGCTCCTGCAATAACTGCCCAAAGTGTTCAAGCAGAATCTTCGAGCAACGCTGTTGTAATATCTATAAATTTGTTGGACCGCTTTCTAATAGTGAAAATATAGTAAATAAAATTGTGCTGAGAGCAGGAAGAACAATAGTAGGCAAAGTACCGGTAGCTCCTGACCCCACGCTCACCCTCATCACCGCAGCGGATGGTGTTGTCACGGCTCATACACTGGGCTCGTTCGCCTCCTACGGGGTGATTCCTGCGAACTGGAAGAATGGTGAAAACACCCTGACTGGACTTCGCATCGGTCAAGGCATTACGTCCATCGGGGAAGGCGCATTCGTGAATTGCTCAGGGTTGCTTGGAGACCTAGTAATTCCCAGCAGCGTGTTGGAAATTGTCAAGGGAGCGTTTGACAATTGCACATCACTTAACGGGACGCTGACACTTAACGAGGGGCTATTGAAAATCGGGGTAGAGGCGTTTGACAATTGCACATCACTTACTGGCAGTCTCACTATTCCTAACTCCGTGACTTTCATCGGCGCCCGCGCGTTTGACAATTGCACATCACTTAACGGGACGCTGACACTTAACGAGGGGCTATTGACAATCGGGATAGAGGCGTTTCAGAATTTAACGTCTATTACTGGCAGTCTCACTATTCCTAACTCCGTGATTTTCATCGGCGACCGCGCGTTTAGGGACTTTGGCACGCTTGTGCCCTTCGCCTTGGGGGCGCTGACCCTCGGGAGCGGCATAACAGACATTCCAGAAGATTGTTTCAGATTTAGTGCTTTCACCGGCAGCTTAATAATCCCTGCCAACGTGACTTCCATCGGCATCCGCGCGTTTCAAGATTGCACAAACTTCACGGCGCTTACACTTAACGAGGGGCTAGAGGAAATCGGGTCAGATGCGTTTAATAATTTAGCGTCTATTTTTGGCGACCTCACTATTCCTAACTCCGTGATTTTCATCGGCGTCCGCGCTTTTAGGGCATGGAGTTCAACGATTGGGACGCTGACCATCGGGAGCGGCATAACAGCAATCCTAGAAGGTTGTTTCAGATATAGTACTTTCACTGGCAACTTAATATTCCCTGCCAACGTGACTTCCATCGGGTACCGCGCGTTTGCGAATTGCACAGGGTTTGATTATCTGGAACTCGGTTCCACCCTCGCCGTCATCGGGGACGAGGCGTTTGCCGAAACCACCGGTTTGGGGTTAGACTGCAATTGTTACATACCCAAAACCACTATTGACGCAGGTGGCGATGTCTTCCTCTTAACCGGTCTTGTGGAAATCCATGTGCTGGCTGCAGATGCCACATGGACGATAGGTTTCCACTTTATTGGCGGGAAACTTATGGAAGTAATAAAAGACTTACCATAAAAGTATTTTGTAAAAAATAAATTGATAACGATATAAGATATTTATAATCTTATATAGTTAAGATGAACATCCTTTTGAAGATTGAAAATCAAAATGCTAAGCCCTTTTGGGAGAAGATTGCTGGTACAAGCTGGGGCGCGGACGGACAGCGCATCTTCTCGACGACTGCACCCGACTCAGGTTTGGATCTACCTTGCCCCGAGACTATAATTATACGTGCCGGTGAAACCAAAATTATAGATTTGGGAGTAAAAGCAGAAGCTTTCACATATTCCGTATCGCGTGGAATATCGGCGGCAAAATCAAAACATGCCGCATACTATATTTACCCACGTTCTAGCATCAGTAAAACGCCACTGCGACTTGCCAATAGTGTCGGGATAATTGATTCTGGCTATCGTGGTAACCTCATGCTGGCTTTAGATAATATTAAAAATACTGATTACACCATTGAAGCAGGGCAACGTTTGGCACAGCTTTGTAGCCATGATCTAAAACCTATTAATTTTCGCTTCGTATGCAGCAAGCTTTCCAAAACAACGCGCGGTTCGGGAGGCTTTGGGTCTACAGGGAAATAAAAATTTGTTTGCGAATATATCTATTACAAACGCGTTTGTAACGAGCAGCAACTGCTGGCTTTTTTTCCTTTACCTTTTGACATGCTTTACATATATAAGCGTTTATCTCATATATTTCTTTTCCCTCATGATATGTTTCAAAATATAGTTGATGATTAGTAATTGAATAACAGAGTATGCAACGTTGAAACCAGCCATCTTCTGGCAGACTATTTGTGTTGGGTTCCCTATAGATATAAATTTTGTGCAATGTTTTCATATTACATATGAAAGGTATAAAAAAATTTTTATTACATTTCCAAAACATTATAATAAATATAAATATATTGGTACTTTCAACCTATTATCCCTACTATATCACGTGCCAAGGTTCTCTACACTGAGGACACTTGCGCAATCCTCGCGCATTTACTTGATAAGCTTTTCCCATACATGCCCAACATACAGCATGTCCACATCCTGAGGGTGCAAATCCAATCTCGCCTTTTTTCTTCTCATCTTTGCAGATTGGACATGTTATAATCTGGGCTTTCTCACAAATGGGGCAACTATCTTCTATTTTGTCGGAACATTCTTTGCACATGCCTGGGCAATCATAGTGGATACATTTTACTTTATCTTTGAGAGTGAGCTTTAAACATCCAGAGCAATGTGATCTTCCAATAATAGTATGACTAAATTCGACAATATAGCGGCGCTTCTCATGGTCTTCCAAATGATTATTAAAAAGTGTTAGTAGGAAAGCGCGTTCATCAGGGGCTGGAAGATATACGGGATTGCGTTGTTGCGAGCGGGCGTGCGAATAGTTGCTGCGAGCGCGTGACTGCACTCGACCAATATATGAAGAAATCTGATCACGATATTTAATAAAATCAGGAGCTGATAGTTCATGGAAAGGTACCCAACGCCAGATATTATCTTGAACGTTAATACAAATTACGGGAATATTATCTTGCCCACGAAGAAAGGAGACGTTCCCCTCCCGGTCTACCGACGCGTGTCGGCGTACGCCGGGTCCGATATGTTCGAACTGCACATTCGTGTTCAGGCGCCTTGAACGCGTCATGTTCGCGCTCTGAGCTTCATCGATAATAATGTGCTGACGTTGTGCTGACGTATCTGGCCAAGGAAGCTGAAAGGGATTGCGCGTCACACGCGGTGGAGTTTGTGGAGATGCGGGTGCTCCTTGACCATGTAAATGTGTGGAGAGATTAGTATCAGGTGCAACCCGTGAATTATGCCCTGACGGCGTGATTGTCGAATCAGAACCCTCGGTTGTCGCCGATGTGGACATCGATGTTGCTGAATCAGTCGATGTCGTTGTAGAAGCATCAGATCCAGAACTATCTAATGATTCCTCGAGAGCTTGGCGTGCCAGCCCTGCAATGTGCACTGCCGCCTCCGCACGCGGCAAGGTCAAAATCTCTGCCACCTCCGCCGTGTTTTCCTCGCTTAAGGCGACGTTTTCTACTATTTCAAAAATAGCCGAAATGATTATATTCGAAGAGGGATCTGCAGCAGCTGACGAAGCTGTATCGGAACTCGTGGGTGTAGACATTATATTTATAAAAGAAATATTTCCATGATTTTAAATTCAATTTAAATATTATCTCTCATAAATGTATTATGTCAGATTTAGATAAATATTTCCTTATGCTTAAAACTCGTGTCGAAGGTGTGGGTATCAACCCACAATCATTAATTTCTATTGGCCGACATGCAATGGAAATTAGTGAAAAAAGCAAACTAAAGGGCGCAGATAAAAAGAAGCTTGTAATTTCCATGTTGACAAAGTTAGTTGCTGAAACAGAATTAAGCACAGAGAATAAAGCCGCATGTACAGCCCTGATAGATGGAGGCGTTGTGGAATCTACTATTGATTTAGTAATTGAAGCGTCTAGAGGTCATTTAAAGTTCAATAAGAAAAGTTTAAAACGTATTATAAAGACATTTGCGCCAATTTTTAGATGCTTGCGCGGCATTTTGGTGGTGCCACGCCGGCACCCACGCCTCCCGGTGGTGGAGGTGGTAGGACAGGTCTTGGAAGTGGTGGAAGTCCCGGTGGTGGAAGGGGGAGCTGGTAATAGTGCGGCGACGTCTGCAAGGGAGGAGGCTTCAACCGAGGAAGAAGTAGTCGCAGAAATATAAACATACTAACAGCTTTGATTAAAATACCATGCTAATTCATTTGTCCATGGGCGTTGCAATAATAAACGCAGACGTCGCGGACTATCGCCAATCTCCCGTAATCGAAAGTAAAAAAAAAAGTTCGTATACTCAGTTTTCATACTATGCATGCACATAGTATTAAAAAAGATATTCTCATTCAGGAATTCGCAATACGCTGCTGTGTTTGTTTTCGTCGTAGAAGCATAGTATCTAGATCTGTTATCTCCCCATTACTCAACTCAGCAATCAAATCGTATAATGCCTTAATCTCAGCATTCTTAGACTCAATCATTATCTTATACTCATTACGCAACTGAGCAAGCTGCCGCTCTGGTACTCCACCATTAGAGCGGATACTTTCCCTGTTGATGGGTCGCTTCCCATAATTTAAATAACATTTCCAATACCATGGATCATTATAAATAACTTTCAACTCTTTTCCTTCAAGAAGCTGTGCTTTAATATTATCAACTCGTGCATTTGCATTCCAAGAATCAAAATATATGTATGCGCGCTGGCATTTCTGGGCGATATGTATGTCAAGACATGCAATCTTACCCAGCTTAAGTCCCTCAAACACCCGACGAATGTGCGCTCGAGAAATATTCGAAAATATAAAAGGCACGCAGATGCTAGGACCAGTAGAGATTACCGCTGTCATATTGTGTTGATTAACATAATTAAACTATATGTTGAATCAATTTTATAAAGATGCAGTTTCCAAAATATAATTTTGATTTTTACAAAAAAGTGCCGAAATATACCAATAAAGCTGTACGGAAACTATACTAGTACCATCTGATAACTTTAAGTTAAAAAATTGAAACTTAAAAATATAATTATATTTTTAATCACAGCTATGAAATCCACACGATTCAAATCACTCGCCACTGAAGACGATAATATGAGTCAAAACACCTTTAAAACCGCTTCTTCTCAGAGTTCACTGCCCGCTAATTCTCGATGGAAGAGTACTGAACAGGATATGCACTCTAATCCTTTTCGTCGCAAGACCGATAATTTTACTAGCAGTTCGCCTCCACCTACTAATAGTCGATGGCAATGCGACGATGAATCTAATGAGCTAAAGCGCCCAAATGCTAGATTTCCGCATAGTGACCGACGAGGAAACGACGGACGCGATCGCCAGTCCGCGAAGCGTTTTACTAGCAATTCGCCTCCACCTACTAATAGTCGATGGCAATGCGACGATGAATCTAATGAGCTAAAGCGCCCAAATACTAGATTTCCGCATAGTGACCGACGAGGAAACGACGGACGCGATCGCCAGTCCGCGAAGCGTTTTACTAGCAATTCGCCTGTACTTACGAATAGTCGATGGCGTCGCGACCCGGCGGATAGGTCTGATGAGCCACGGCGCGCAACTTCTGGATTTTCAAATAGCTTTCGAGGGCGGCGAGGAGGAGATGAACGTGGGCGTGGTCGCCGACGGGGGGGCGGTAGGGACGCCTTTAATAGTTTTAACCGAAAAACGAAACGGGCTCCGAAACCAGTTTTTAATCTTGAAAATACTAATTTCCCTGTTCTTGGAAAGGTAGAGAGTCCCACATCATTACCATCAATGCTGAATTTTAGTAAAGCTGCTTCTAAAAACAAAGACCGCGCTGGACCCAAGCATATGACGCAATTTCCCGAACGAATGCCACGTACAAAAAAGGAAGTTGACGACGATCGCGATCCCCTTGATTGGAACACCGATGATGAGGAGGAGTCCAACCATACCGAAACTTGCAATGAGAAAGACCCTGAGCCAGATTGGCCAGCCAAAGGAGGCTATATTGATTAGTTAAAAATAGAAATCTATTATCAAATTATACTTCAATGGAGGATAATAATAGTGTAGATGATGAATATGATGCATTTTACAAAGACGCCGTACAAGCTGTACGCCTTATTTTTTTATATATAAATGAAAATCGCGAACTGATATATAGCAAAAAATGTATTCTACCTTTGGAAAATGAAATAATTACAAAATCTCAATTGCTTTATTTACTAAAACAACACGCTATCTATAATAATATAAAATTCTATCCCAAATATCTACTACAATATAACATTGAACTCGATACTGAGGATGTTCAACCATTTATTAAAGAACCCGAAAACTATAATTTTATGCGCGATGTCCAGTATCTAAATGGAATACGTTGGAAGAAAACTATCAAATTCTTTCATTCCCTTAATAGCCTATATATTATTATGAAGGAACGCAAAAAAACATCTAATGGTATCACCAAACGGATTTTTGTATCTACAAAGAAGCGCAAAACAAGACGCAAATACATTTAAAGAGACTTTTTAATTATTTAACTATTATGTCTCTTCTTCCTAGGCGTCATAAAATGCAATTTCGCTATGGTGAGAAAACAAACTTTGTCTATAATTGGAGCAATGATTTTCTATTAAATATTATGCATTTCTATTTTCAATTAGTGCGGTCTGGACATTCCCCCCTACATGAATTAGAAATACAATTAGTGAGGCTTTTGCAATATACAACCACAAACAAACAGCAAGGTACTTTTGTAGACGCGTGGATTCTTCTTTACCGACTCATCGGCTATACGAGAGACAAAGAATATGGGCGCGGCGAATATCAATTAGCATATATGCAACTTTTCGTTTGGTTCCATTTCTACCCATCCTTAGCCTTTTTTGCATTCATGCAATGTGTTAAGTTTTCAAAATATGGATCATGGAAAGATGTAAAGTTGTTTTCAAATTATATTTATCAAAGAACTGCTGATGATCACCATCCCTTTATAGAATTAATGATAGACCTCTTGGTTCAGCAATTAAAAGAGGATGAAGAGAAGTATAAGCAAGAGAAAAAAATCTCTCTTGCTGCAAAATGGACTCCGCGAGAGAAATCAAAATATGGGTGGCTTTTTAAGAAAATTGCCATAAAATTCTCTCCGCATTTGTTTCAAAATCTAAAGGGATCTAAGATACGCGCGGTTCGGAAGGCAAACATGATACTACGACGCTTTCTCTCAAAAATGAATAATTATACAAACAATACAGAGATGTTAATGTGTAAAAAGAATTATCATATGATAGATTTTTCAAAAGTAAGCGCTACCACAATCCATAAGAATATACTAGCATTTCAAAATATTAAAAACAATAATCAAACAAGATATGCAAAGTGGGATCGCTATATTGCAGCGGGAAAATTTAGAAACTTCATGGAACGAACAGAAGTTATTGCTGGCGCAGCACAAATTCAACTGGGTAATCTAGTGAAATCCGCAATATTCTCTACATTAGAAGAAAAGGCGGCAATAATAAATAAATTATGGAGCTCCCAACACGCACTCGAACATGCAAAGCATACTTTGGTACCCATCATCCCATTGGTGGATATAGGCGCTTCTCTCGAAGAAAATAATCTAATACCACTTTTTAATGCCATCGGCGTCGGAATACGTATCTCGGAAATGGCTCCACCACCTTTTACAAATCGTATTATGGTATTCTCCGCCTCACCACAATGGCTAATATTAAATGATCTTACCTTTGTAGAAAAAGCTACAGCAGTCTATAAAACCATACGTGGAATGAAAAGCAATATTGAAGGCGCCTTGGACACAATCAAAGATATCCTAATAAAAACCAATACAACACCAGAAGATATTAAAAATTTAACACTTTGCATCATTTCCGATATGCAATTTGAAACCTTCAAAAGAAAAAAATGTTGGCCACCTAAAAAACAAGCAATATATGAACTTATACGAGAAAAATTTACCTACAATATCCCCCAATGCACTCTTCCAAAATTAGTTTTTTATAATGTTAAACAAACACCCGGTATGCCACTTATCTTTGGGGAAAAAAATACTTATCTTATGGCAGGTTATAATGCAAAATCATTAAATATGCTTACTTCGCGCAAAAAGAAAACAAATAGAACACTATCCTCAACTATTCTTCAAGAACTTCAACATAAACGATATTTTCCGCTAGAATACTTCTTTAAAAAAATAATTAAATAATTTGTAAAAATAATTAAACATAGCTATTGCATATAAATATGGATGCTAGTAATAATTCTATTTACAATAATGTAAATGAAGAAAATACCGATGAACTTCCCCCACTACCTCCTCTCGATGCATCAAGGTTAATACAGCTAACACCAACAATGCAGTCGATGTGGTCGCCAATAATGACTACGCGCACCTTCGCGCGCAGCACAATCCCCATTTTATCTATGTTTGGACAAAATCCATTTATCACACCACGAGCAAATGATACGAGTAATAATCAAGCAATCATAAATCGATTAAGGCAGCAATTAAGTAGCAATATTATATATCAACCAAATGCGCTGATCGAACCTTATGGCGATGCGATGAATAATATTGTGCAGCAAAGTTTTGGCGAACCCGCGAATCTATATAAACGTATTATATCGAGAGAAGGAAAAGAAAAAATAGTATTCTCGTTGTTTAATGGAGAAACAGAGGAAATTTGCGCCATTACACGTTGCCCACTTGAGAAAGGCGAAGAAATAGCAACATTACCCTGTAAACATATCTTCAATAAAGAAGCTATTATGACTTGGTTAGAGCAGAAAAGTCCTGAGTGCCCCATTTGTAGATATACATTAGATGAAAAAGAAATAAAAAAGGATGTGGAGCCGCCGCCACTGCCCCCAATGCCCCCACTCCGGGGTGCGCGGACGCGCTTACGTAATGTACTTTATGATATGCTTGATAGAAGATTACAAGAAGATGAGGAAGAACGTATCCAGCGTGCAATATTATTAAGTCTTCGAGAGAGCATAGAAGGAGATGAGAGTATAAATCCTGATTAAATATCATCTATCATATCCGCTAACCAACTATCTTCCTTCTCAACGACTTCTGCAGCCGGCATAGCTTCAGGATCTAATATGTCACCCAAACTTTTCACCGCAGGCTCATCAGGAGCATCCTTCGAAAATATAAAACCGCCGTCATTCTCATGATCACCCTTATCTTGGAGAAGACGAGATTCAACATGCCCACCCTGTTTTATCTTAAGTTTTTGGGAGTCATTATACACATAAATTAAATCGCACTTTTCCTTTTTACCTGCAGCAACAACTTCAAATGCACGAAGCCCTACTAGGATAAAAGAATGTATTTTAGTATCATTATCTCTCCTATTACGCCCACGAAATTTCTTTCGAATAATACACAATCTGGTAACCCCATCATTACATAATACTTCGATCATACCATGCCCGAAGGTCTTCATAACCCGCGCAATCATCTCACCATCTTGACCGGGCAAACGAAGTTTAGTTGTTCGCTGGTGATTTTTAGCACCTTTACTTGCCATTTTCTTATGACTTCGTCCTCCTTTCTTGTTTTTAACCATGATTTATAATTAATCCTGATTAAAAAAAACTTATCAATTTTAATAAGTATCAAACCTTTTAATTTCATGATTATATGTCCCAAAAATATCAAATAACCACCGGCTCGGAACACATGTATCAATCGGACGAATACTTTTAAATTGCACTGCAAGTGTCTGTTCGTCAGGCTCATAGTCATATCTCTCACTAAATGCCTCGAAATTATCATCAGTCATAAAGGACATTCCAAATGTTGGTTTACGACGCACTGCTTTATAACGCACAAAACGTTTTTGCCATAGCGGAGAGAATGAAGCAAAATATTCCCATTTGAATCCTAATAAATATTTCATTGCAGGGTAGCGCGTATCAAACCGACATAAGTTAAAACACCCTATATTCGGAGAGATCGTATAGAGACGCTTCCTACCCAAAGTCCGATATAATGGTTTTATAACCTTCATATTAATATTTTTAATCCATACTATGTCGTTATGACGCGCAATATAATGCGTACTATCCAAATTAATTTCCTCTTCTGACTTTTGCAGATGCAGGATTAATGCAAGAATAATATGAAACTTATTCTCATATGGTATGCTCTCTAAAGTCTCCTTCGTGAGAGATAAACCTTGTCTCATCTTGAAATACTTACAAATGAGTTGAAATAGTACATTTGGATCTATTTTTTGTGAATAGAAGAGAATATCCGGAAATTGTTTGGCTTCTAGGGCGAGAACGAGACCTTTATATGACTCATCAAATTCCTTTACCCATCCCGGAATCCGTCCGCGGGGCACATAGTTATCCGATGGCGAAATATATTTGAACATAAAGACCTCACAATTAGCTCGCCTTTTAAATAAGTTCAATGTAACATGCAATATGTGAATAATTGATGATTGTTTGGTCCATTTAGCATATTCTTTTTGAAGTATACCTTCTAGCTTGGGATGTATTACAGCATAAAAATCATAAAATATCTTCCAAAGCAGTGACCATGTTTTGACGCGAAATCCGCTAAAATAGTATTCCGCGATCCAAAAATAGCATTTTCTGAGATTTTTTCTACGGAGCAGGCAATCTATAAATGAATATATCACTTCATCACTCATATAGAGATATCGCGTTAGCCCCATTGAATGATAGTTTTGAAGTTAGCATCTGGTTATAAATCTTTAATCAATTTTAAATTTCTCTCATTATTTTATAATGACAACATGGTTTTCACACGTTAAAAAAATAATGGCAATGCATCCTAAAAAGCCGCTGCGCGGTATCCTTCGGACTGCCACGCAGACATATAAAAAAAAGCGTACAAGGCATCATAAAACGCGCCGGCGTCGCCGACATCCTGCCAAAACCAGGCGCAAACGACACCACCGCCGCCGACGGAAATAATTATTACTTATCACGCTTTGTATAACGCTTTTCTAGTTTTAGAAGTTCCTTTTTATCCTTTAATACTACTCTGTGAAGCCGCTTTTTATTTTCTGATAGATTTTCTAGAATATTTTCGTAGTTCCCCACCTTATTCACCGCCGGATTATAAAAAAAGGTAGAAAACTTATCACGTGTATCTTGAATAGTAAGCCTCCGACTAGCATTAGGATGGATATTTTGCAGCAGTATTGTAGTAAACGCACTCACAAAAGTATTCTCGGTATATGCAACGCCATCTTCGGTTATATTTAAATAAAATAGAATGCGGAGATACATAATACTGAGTGCATAATTATCCCAGCTTTTCCAAAAAATAAGAAGGTCGTCAATCTGCAATGATTTCAAGCGATAGTTATCAAGAATTTCAACACACGCTGTTTCAAACTTTTGCAGAAAGGATTTTGAAAAATTTTGTATTAAGGGTGTATTTTCCTTCATATAGCGTTTTGCCATAGTAACCACATCTTGATACGTTGGTTCTGAGCTTTCGTGAAGTAAAAAATTTATATAATGAACCTCAAGAGGCCAGTAATAGTATTCAGGAATATAAACATAGAAATAATTAGAATAATTCTCAGAAGTCAGCGTTTTCATTGGTATTGATAACCCAAAATCAATAATAAGAGGTGTATTACGTGTTTGAGAAAATAAAATATTGTTTTCATTTAAATCAAAGTGACAAATAGCATTATTTACCAATAACTCTACAGAAAATAATAAATGTTGGTAACTATCAATTAAATTCAATAATAATTCACGATCATTCAACTTCTGAATGATATAATCACTATAAGAGATAATCTGTTTCTTATACCCAATAAAAGGCATTTTCAATAGAATAAAGGGAGTGGAAGTCGCAGAGGAACGTTTAAAGAGCCGACACTTATCAATATCGGTATTTTTAAACTCGCTGATATTAATATCACAATGATAAATTGCAGGCACAAAATAGTAATAAAAGCGAGGTATTTGTTTGATAATCTTGCCAATTTTTATTTCATTGTCAGAACTAAAGTTCTTTACCTCTATTTTTGAAATATAGTCGAAATTTTTTGTAGTTTTTCCTTTACATGTCAAATAAGGTAAAAAAACACAGCCATAACCTCCTTCGGATATCAACCCGCCACCTTTCATGTATATAGACTCTACATATTTTTAAAATGTTTGAAACAACGATTTTTATATGTTTTCTTTATCTTAAGGTCGATATAGTCCTCTTTAACATCCTTATCGAGAAAGGAGGTCTTTATATTACATATAAGTTTGGGATGTGCTTCCAAGAAGGCTTGAAAAGACTCTGAAGGCTTAGCGTATATCTCTTCACTGATATAATCATCCATAACATCTAGTGTAGATTTATCAAGTCGTATATACCCACGCCTTGCCTTGGGTTTTGCTTTTATTGTCGATTTATTTTTGAAATAATAGCGCACACTTTTATACATTTTGTCAGAAATATTTCCTTCATATCCGAGATTTGTCAAGCGGCGAGTTTCTCTCTGTACCATTTCATTATTTTGCATTACCCATGCACCCCATGCCTCCTTAAAGACATCGGGTTCATCAAAACGATGTACATTAATAAATACTTGTACTTTTGTCAAGTATACAGACGAAAATTTGTAGCGATATATCTCCATTGATTCTATTCGGATTTTCTTAATATTTATAATATTCAATTTATATAATCATGCCCGTATATCAACTTCGCGCAGTTGTCTACTTGGATAAACAAAATGAATGTTATAAAAAAATAGTTATTATCAACCAAAAACCGCAGGGACCCCTCCAATCACTGGTACGTTCACTACATATTCCCAAACCTTCCCCATTTAAAACTCCAAGCAATTGCTGCCCTTCCCCATATTGCCACCAAGCTATTATGCATCCAATTAAAACTAAAGAACTTCTTTGCATGAACGAAATAGCTGACTTATTTTCCTATCTCACAACCAATGGTTATACCATTGATACCGAAATAACCAAAATAATGTTGCAAGGAACAGAAAAAATAGATAAATTAATCTGTTTTATATCAATATA
>Ga0115002_10003013_pt1 | contig 21471 bp, 13 predicted proteins | sample ArcticOcean_MG_C_8_FD_89576 | JGI IMG/M metagenome (GOLD analysis project Ga0115002, IMG submission 89576) | Marine microbial communities from western Arctic Ocean - ArcticOcean_MG_CB11_86 | ecosystem: Environmental > Aquatic > Marine > Oceanic | place: Arctic Ocean: Canada Basin | collected... | reverse complement strand
TGTCCATCCGAGGTGGCCCTACTACGGTGGTCCGATATCCTCTGGGACGAAAAACGATTCGTCGTCACCAGTCCAAAGACGGCCCGATACGGCAAAGGGTCACGGACGGTACCAATCTTCCCTAGATTACAACCATTTCTCGACGAGGCATTTGAGATGGCAAGGGAAGGAGACAAATGGGTCATCCCCATGCTAGACGGCAACACTTCCAAGAACATCGGAACCAGATTCAAAAAGATCATCCGGCGTGCTGGAGTCGAAGGGTGGCCGAAGCCATTCCAGAATTTGCGGGCAAGCCTTCAAACGGAACTTGAGGATGCACCACAACTGGCGACCCACGTCGTCTGTTCCTGGTTGGGAAATTCGCCACGAGTAGCACAGAACCACTACTTAACGGTAACCGAAGAGCATTTCCAATTCGCAGTCTCTGACGATCTCCTAACTGGGGACAAACTGGGGATGCAAACGCCCGCAGGGGGTCGCACGGCAGCGCATGAAAAATCCCGAGTCGTCATAAACGCTCGAGAAACCTCGAGTTTCTCGGACATTGTGGATGTTCTTGAAAACACCCTAGTAGCGGAAGAGGGGCATCCCTGGGCCGGGAGCGGTCCTTGGATCCTAGGGCCGAAGCAGCGGGCGGCCAGGAAACGGTGGAAGAAAAGGTATTGGGGCCGCAAGCCAGCACGACTGTGGAGCTCGGAATGGAGCTGTTGGATTGGATCTGGGCCAAGCTGGACGACGCGGAGCGAAGCGAGCTAACGCTGCTCCTGGTGGAGTTCCTGACCAAACAAATCAACGAGCAGGTCATGAGCTGACTACGCCGAGGTGGTTAGGTGAAGTGGCATGTTTGCAGAAGAACCAAGCCGATGAGGTGTAGCTCAACAGAACTCGGATTTTCTCACTCGGGGTGGTACAACAATGGGGAGTAGGTCACAAAGAACTGGAACGACGCACAAGCCGTGATGGTCGGATCTTGAGAGCGTCATCGGACGTGATTGTCGCCTGAAGTGAGTGCTCAGTTGAAGTTCCTGCGTACGCAGAGTTTCGAATCGACCGGGGCTGAGTTGAAACGGTCGCCTCTTCTACCTGCATAGACGACGCTCGTTTTGAAGGCGAGTCGAATCACCGAGAAGTTTGCAAACGGGAGCCTCAAAATAATGGGAGAGACTGTCGCATCACCGTTCAGGGCGGTGGTGTGCTCATTGCCCCTTAACGTCGGACAGTAATGTCGTCAAAGCTAGCGAAGACATCAATGAGTGAGAATTACCAGAGGAGTTTACGAAGATATGCACTTCAAAGAGTTATTCAGTTGCATCGTCGTACTGGTGTCATGCGGCGGCGCATTCGGTCAGGACGGCTATCGCTGTGTTGACAATGGGCTTGACCTGGATTTGATCCACTCGGATCCGGAAGCCTTCTACATCAGCATGGACATGGACCCGCGTGGCAACCTTTATGTTGGTGGCCGCGACGCCGTGTATCTGTTTGAGGCGGATGAGGAAGGTGGCTTCAAGGCTCGCAGGACCATCACGACACTTCCGGAGCACACGTGGGCGTATTCGTTGCAGGTAGCGGGTGATGATCTTTACGTGCTGACCGTCACGGCGCTCTATCGCTTGCCAAATGTGATTCGCAATCCAGATAAAGTGACATTCGAACGTCTGGTCTGGGGCATTCCGCTTGGGCACATCCATCAGGGTTTGCATGGGATGAAGATGGGGCCAGATGGTGGTCTGTATCTCGCGTTTGGTGATCCGCAGCCTGGTCCGTTTCGGCGGAAGACCAACCCGGGGCATGTGTGGCACTGGACGTTCCTGAGCGGGCCAGACGCCAGGAAGATGCCCTGGACTGGTGTGGGCGGTGTGGTTCGATACGACCCGAAGTCGCACGAACTGACGACGATTTCGCGAGGGTTTCGGAATATCTGCGATCTCGACTTTGATGAGCACTGGAATCTGTTTGGCAACGACAACGACCAGGAAGGCAGTGCACTTCACTCGTTCGGACGATTGACTCACGTGACGGAAGGATCGCATTACCAGTGGTCCCGCGGGTGGCTCCAGGCGAAAGAACCGTACCGCAATGACCTGATCAAGACCATTGATCCCGGGCTGGGGCGTTTCGTGCCGTTTGGTACTTGTTACTACAACGAAGATCACCTGGGCGACGCATATAAACGGTCGCTTGTCGTTGCGCGTTGGGGCAGCCGGGAACTGGGACAGTTTCCACTGAGAACGCGTGGTGCGTCGTTCGCGAGCAGCCAGAAACCGCTGCTTGTGGGCAAAGGAACGGCGCGGCCGGTGGCGGTATTCACGGGTAACGATGGTCGATTGTTTGTGAGTGTCTGTTTCATGGAACGCAATGAGGCGTCGCCCGTGAAGCAAACGGACCTCGTTGTGATTTCGAATCCGAAACGTCCTTTGAAGCCTCACACATATGATCCATCCACGGCAGACATCAGCGAGCTCCTGGACGAAATTGAATCGACCTCGTGGAAGCGGCGATTTAACGCCCATCGGGAAATCATTTCACGCGACATGAGTGGCGACGAACTGGTTCGGGAGCGATTTCTCAAAGCGACTACAGGCGGTCCGGCCTGGCATTCTCTGGCGTGGCTTGCCGGCAGGCACGATGACGAACGTGTTGTCGCTGCGCTCACTGGGGCGTTGTCGTCAGTCGACGGGCGAACGGCCAGTACGGCGACTGACACGCTGCGTCGGTTTCGTCAGTTGAGCGAATCGCAGGTCAAGTTACTGCTCGCCAGTGAATCGCCTGTTGCGCAGCTGGCTGGATTACGGGCGGCAAATGGCTCTGTCACAAAGGGTAACGGCGGGCTGCGCGAATCCATCAGCCATCTGGCGACGAGCAGCGACAGTCTTGTTCGCCAGGCAGCTCAGCGATGGATTGGAAGAAACAGCGGCTGGCTCGAACTTGAGAAGCAGTTCAATGCGGGAGATCTGCCGTCTCGGCGAGTGACGCTGGCTGCGACGATGTGGAAGTGGAGCGACACGGTCGAGAAAGGCACAATTCCCGATGGCGTCACGCTCAGCGCGGCCGCCGCGAAGATGCTGAACGGTTTCGGTTATGTGGACGATTCCGACGCGAATCTTGAGACGGAAGCCAGGAAGCACGGGTTCAAAATCGGCGGCCTTCCCATGATGGACTGGTGGAAGCAGTCGGCGGCGGCGAATCCGGAGGCTCCGGAATTCAAGATGATCGAGCGAATGATCACACTGTCCATCCACGACACCGACGACTCACACCGCAAGACGGCGGCTGTCTTCGCCAACACTCTGGGAATGGACGACCTCGCGGGAAGAATTCCAGGTCTTGCTCAAACACGATCCATAAAAGCCGACATCGCTGAGGGCGCGACGCTGTCGGCCAACAAAGCGATGCCGCCGGCTTACCAGGCGATCGAGTGGACAACGGCGTGGAAGGAAGGGAACACGAAAACCGGCGCTGCAATCTTCAAGGAAAAATGCGTCGCCTGTCACGATTCGGGCCAGGGCGGCGGTGTCATTGGGCCTTCACTGGCGGGAATCGCGAAACGGTTCACGCCGCAGTACCTGGCTCAGTCCGTTGCGGCACCGAGCAAGGATGTCTCGCCCAACTTTCAGTCGTGGGCGATCGTTACCGACGACGGCAAAGTGCTGCTGGGATTCCTGTCAGGAGAAGATGAAAACCGTGTCACGCTGCAGATGATGGACGGCAGCCTGAAAGCTGTCGACAAATCACGGATCGACGAGAAAGTCCCCAGCACGACTTCACTGATGCCAATTGGCTTGATCAAAGGACCTGACGATCTGAAGCACATCGTTCGATATCTGATGACGCTGAAGACCAGCGGAACTGCTGGAAGCTTCATCGATCTGCTTGCTGGCGACGACTTGAAAGAACACTTCCAGACGACCGGCAACTGGTCACTCAATGAAGACGGTGTCGTTCATCTGCAGCCGCGTGAAGGTGAAAAAGACTGGACACGATACGGCGACTACCTGTGGCTGAAAAACGAATACAGAGATTTTCAATGCGAGTTTGAATACAGGCACGAGAAAGGCGGCAACAGTGGGCTCTACTTCAACGTCACCGATCGCCAAAAGGCCGTCGGGACAGTGATTGAAGTCCAGATTCGTGATTCGGCCGGCGAGAAAGAGTTGGATGCCCATGCCGTTACCGGCGGCATCCTTCCGAAAGTCGCTCCAAGAGCCAACGCGACAAAGCCCGCCGGCGAGTGGAATCACATGAGCGTGACGAGCGTCAGTGGTGAGGTCACCGTCAGGCTGAACGGTGTGCTGGTCAATAACGTCAAGCTGTCGCACCCGCAATTGAAGACCAAACCGAAACAGGGATTCATCGGATTCCAGGATCACGGTCTGCCGTTCTGGTTGCGAAACATCCGGATTCGTGAGCTTGAACCGGCGCCATCCTCGCCGAAAGCTCCCACGGCCGCAGCGGTTCCCGAAGATCCTGCTGCCCTCACCATTCAACGTACCATCGATCCGGTTCGGCCTAACTCATTCCCGTTCGCACCGACCGAGGTCAAGTATGTCCGAGTGGACGTTCTGGAAAGTTCCGGTGGGCAACCCTGCATCGACGAACTGGAGATCTTCTCTGGCGACTCGACGAAAAACCTCGCATTGCAGTCCAGTGGCGCAAAGGCCACGGCGTCGTCGCTTCTGAGAGGTTTCGAAGAAAAGCACCAGATCGAATTCCTCAACGATGGCAAGTACGGAAACGGCCATAGCTGGATCCCGAAGGAGAACACAGGCTGGGCACAGATCGAACTGCCAAAAGCCGCGACAATCGACCGGGTCGTTCTCTCTCGCGATCGTGGCGGAAATCTCACCCGTCGAGTTCCCATCTCCTTCGACATTCTCGTCTCCCTCGATGGCAAAGAATGGAGGCCGGTGAAAAAGGTGCGACCACCTGCGAAGAAAGCCGCTTCGCGCAAAGCCCCTGTGGCGAAGCCCCACATCAGTCAAGCGGGACACGTGCCGAACATCCTCTGGATCACAGTCGAGGACATGAGTCCAACACTTGGATGCTACGGAGACACCTTCGCACGCACTCCCAACCTCGACGCGTTCGCGAAGGAGAGCATCCTTTATACCAACGCCTTTGCCGTTTCCCCGGTTTGCTCGCCATCGCGATCCACTCTCATCACCGGGATGTACAACGCTAGCATGGGGACCAACCAGATGCGGTCCTCGAACCACATCCCGACAGGCGTGAGAGGCTTCCCGTCTCTTCTCCGGAAGGCCGGTTACCACACGTCGAACAACGTCAAGACCGATTACAACTGCGCAGAAAACGAGCGACTCATCAACGAGTCATGGGACCTCTCGTCCGCCGAGGCTCATTGGAACAATCGGGAGTCTGGCCAGCCATTCTTCTCAGTGTTCAACGACATGACGACACACCAGTCACGCACGATGGTCTGGCCCTATCCGGTTTTCCAGAAGCACGTCCAGTCCCGACTTTCGAAGCAGGCGATCAGCAATCCCAAAGCCGTCCCGCTGCCACCTTACTACCCGGACACTCCGGTCGTGCGCAGGACGGTAGCCCGGTTCTACGACTGCGTCTCCGTTATGGATCAAAACGTTCAGCGCCTCCTCGACCAGTTGGAAGAGGACGGGCTCGCCGACGAGACGATCGTGTTCTTCTACTCCGACCACGGCTCCGGCATGCCGCGGCACAAGCGTCTCCTCCTCGATTCAGGAATGCGCGTCGCCCTCATGGTTCGTTTTCCGAAAAAGTACCAACACCTCGCTCCCGCAACTCCCGGCACCCGACTGGATCGGCTCGTCAGCTTCGTCGACTTCCCGCCCACGGTTCTGAACCTGACCAAGCAAACCATTCCGGGCTACATGCAGGGAATTCCCTTCCTGGGACCCGGTTCGAAAACTGAGCGAGAGACGGTCTACGGTACCCGGGATCGAGTCGACGAGGTCATGGAGATGGCGCGATCCGTGCGGGACAAACAGTTTCTCTATGTCAGAAACTACATGCCCCATCTGTCTTACAACCAACCCAGCGTATTCTCCGACCTGGGCGCGATCCGAAACGACATCACCGGTGCGGCAAAAACCGATCTCGCCGCCCTCACCGCTCCACAACGGGCCTATGCCGGTCCTCGCAAGCCTGTCGAGGAATTCTACGACTGCATCGCCGATCCCGATAACATCGTCAATCTGCTCGCCGGCGAACTCAACCCAGGCCAGCGTGTCGCCCTCGAACGCCTACGCGGAGCCTACGCCAAAACCCGCAGGGAGATTCTGGATGTCGGCGCTCTCCCGGAATCCGTGATGCGCAACCACGTTCGCAAAGAGGGTGCGCCCATCCGCGACATCCTCGAGGGGAAGACCAATCACTCGCCCGATCTCGATGCCGCATGGGCAGCCGCCGATGTGGTGGGAAACAAGAACCGGGACGCCCTTGTCACGCATTTGAGGAGCCTGAACGCCGCGGATCGTTACTGGGCGCTCGTTGGAATGAGGGTCGATTTCGCGGACGATTCCGCACTCCACGATCTGGCCGCCGGCCACCTCACCGACATCGCAACCGATGTCCGAATTGAAGCCGCCTCATGGTTGGCCGAAACCTCCACGCGATATCGCGACCGCGCCCTCCAGAGCCTTATTGGCGACACCGCGCTCGACGACTGGTGGAGCGCCCTGGGCGCCTGCCGCGCGATCGAGCTATTGGGGCCGAAAGCGGAATCACTGCTTCCCCGTATGAAGGATCTCTACGCGAAGCACCGGAAGCAGTCGGGCGATCAAAGTTTCTTTCTCGCCTTCTCGTCCGGAGCCTTTCTCGAACAATTCGGTGCGGAGACGATTCCCTGGGACTTCGCGCCAGGTGCGGGCGGCTTTTCCGCCGATCCCGATAAAAAGAAGGAAGCGACAGCGGACGACGAGACTGGCTTCACCCCTATTTTCAACGGAAAGAATCTCGACCAGTGGGACCACCGCAAGGGCGCATGGAAGGTTGTGAACGGCGCCATCTCCTGCACCGGGCTTGAGAAGACCCGGAACTGGATCATCTGGCGCGGCGGGACGCCTTCCGACTTCGTCCTTCGCCTCGACTTCAAATATGAAGCCGGCAACTCGGGCGTTCAAGTCCGCAGCGATGACCAGGGCGACCACCAGGTTTTCGGCTACCAGGTCGAGGTCGCCCCGCAGAATAAGATGGGCCTCTGGCACCACTCGCTTCTTACAAAGGACGACCCCGCCCACAAGGCTCGCTTCTTCATGGCAACTGCTGGACAGGAAGTTGCGATCACGGCCGAAGGGGAAAAGTCCGTCAAGCAAGTCGCCACCAAAGAAGAGATTGTTGCTCACTACCGGAAAAACGGTTGGAACACCATGGAGATCATCGCCCAGGGCAACACTCTTACCCAGAAGATTAACGGCGTAGTCTTTTCCAAAGTCAGCGACGATGACAAGCGGATGTCGCGCAGAAAGGGTGTGATCGCCCTGCAGGATCACGGCAAAGGCTGCCAGGTCGCCTTTCGAAACATCCGTCTCAAGGTGCTGTCAGGCGACGGAAAGTAAAAACACCGGTCCGCATAGGCGTGAGACTCGACAGCCCGTAAAGAAGTAGGCCCTCAAGGACAAACAACCTAATGCGAATACTCACCTTACTGGCGTTTCTGCTAGTTGCCGTCGTGGTTACAGGCATGGCAAAGGCGAAAGAGCCTGCAAAGCGATCCAAGCCCAACGTCATCTTGATCATGGCCGACGACATGGGGTACGCCGACGTCGAACGCTTTGGCAAATTGAACATCCCCACGCCCGCGTTAAATCGTCTGTGCGACGAAGGTGTGAAATTTACCGATGCCTATGTTACCGCCCCGATCTGCGTGGCCTCACGAATGGGGCTGATGAGCGGACGTCATCAGCAGCGTTTCGGGGTGTACGGTAATTTCAATGCGCCAAACCAGCAGAAACTGGCCCTGCGCTCAACCGTTCTGCCGAGGCCGTTTCAACAGAACGGATACAGAACCGCCCTGGTCGGGAAATGGCATCTATCAGGTAACTCGAAAGATGACTGGCAACTGCCCGGCCCACTGACACGCGGGTTTGACGAGTGCGTGGCGATCACCGGGGGTGGCTCATCGTTCTGGGCCGGCGCAAGAGTCATACGGCAGGAAAAGTTCGAAAAGTCGCCGGTATACCTGACCGATCTCTGGGGAACGGAGGCGGCCGACTTCATCGAGAGAAACGCGAAGCGGCCGTTCTTTCTCTACTTGGCTTTCAACGCAGTTCACGCGCCGCTGCATGCTCTGGACGATGACATCGCGCCGTTCGCCAAGACGATCAAGGATCCGAACCGTCGTATCTATGCGGGAATGCAGCTCGCCATGGATCGCGCCGTGGGTCAAGTCCTCGACGAGTTGGACAAGCAAGAGATAGCCGACGATACGATCGTCATTTTTCTCAATGACAATGGCGGTGGCGGCAGCACGGAACAATACGCCAGTCATTCTCGCAACTATGCAAACAACAGTCCATTTCGCGGCCACAAGTTCGACGTTTTTGAAGGTGGAATCCGCGTACCGATGATGATGCGCTGGCCGGGGCATCTCAAAGCCGGTTCGGTCTATAGCAAGATGGTGTCGAGTGCCGACATCTATCGAACGGTGGTCTCTGCGGCAGAACTCGAAATGCCGGCGGAAAAGTTCGACAGCGTTAACTTGCTACCTTACCTGACAGGCAAGGAGAAGGGCGAGCCGCATGACTGGCTGTGTTGGCAGAACCGCAGTCGGCTTCCTAAGAGCGACGGCGGTCTTTACAAGCCCCGATCAAGGGAACACAACTGCGCCATAAGAAAAGGCAATTGGAAACTCGTGCGGTTGAATGAGAACATCGACTCGAAGAGTCATCCTCCCGCTTGGCAGTTGTACGACCTTGCATCTGACGTTGGCGAACAACACGACGTCGCGGCCAGGCATCCAGAGGTCGTTCGCGAACTCGGCCAGCTATTCAATGCGTGGCGCGCCGATATGCATCCGAGCATTGCTGCGCCGGCCCGGCGCAAGCCTGGCCAGCCAGTAAAGAAATAGAACGACTTCAGGACGAAGAACTCCATGGGAACGCAATATGAGAATTAACGCACTACTGATCGCGTTGGCAGTCATCGGTAATTCATGGTGCTGTTATGAGCGTGCCGCCGCACAGGAAGGCAGCCGCACCAAGCCGAACATTCTTCTGATTCTCGCTGATGATCTCGGCTGGGGAGATGTTTCGTGTAACCAACCGAAGAAAGGCAAAGTGCGCACCCCTGCGATCGACGCTTTGGCCGATGGCGGGATGCGATTTACCAACGCTCATGCGCCCCACGCGGTGTGCACTCCGACTCGCTACTCACTTCTCACCGGTCGCTATTGCTGGCGCACCTTCCTTCGCGAAGGCGTGCTTCCCGGTTACAGCAAGCCACTGATTCCTCCCACCCGAACCACGATTGCTTCGGTAATGAAGAGCAAAGGCTATGCAACGGCCGCCTTCGGCAAATGGCACATCGGCCTGGGCTGGAAACCGGTCGAGGGCGATCCTGGCGACTTTCATTTCGGTTCTCATCTCCACGGACCAGGTGGCGGTGCAGCTCTTGCAGAAGTGAGTCGTCGAGTTGACCATAGCGCTCCGATTACAGGCGGACCTATCGAACTGGGGTTTGATACTTTCTTCGGCACGCCTTCCAACTGCACCAGGATTCCCGTTTTCATTCGGAATGATCGAGTCATCAATGACCCTCAACGCAGCAAAACGGGGCTCATGTTGGATCCCGCCGTAGATCGCCAGACGGTCGATGACCTCTATGTCGATGAAGCGGAGAAGTTCATTAAATCATCTGTCGGATCCGGTAAACCATTCTTCGTTTATCTCGCATTGAACGCAGCGCATGGTGCGATCCTTCCTCCCGATCGCTTTTCAGGGCACACCGGAATCGGCGCCCGCGCCGATCGCATTCCCTGGGTGAATGAAAGTGTCGCCAGGGTTCGCAAGATTCTCGCAGATGCCGGAGTCGAAAAGGACACACTCATCCTATTCACCTCCGACAATGGACCGAAGCATGACCAACAGGAGCTTAGGCAACACAATCACGACTCCTCCGGACCCTATCGAGGCTACAAGACCGACGTCTGGGACGGCGGGACGCGTGTTCCCTTCATCGCGCACTGGCCCGGTCGGATCGAGGCGGGAACAGTGAATGACAACCTCCTCTGCCTGACAGACATTCTGCCAACGGTGGCCACACTCGTGGGTTATCAGCTACCGAAATGGGCCGCCGAGGACGGGATTGACCAGAGTGCCCAGCTTTTCGAATCCGAAGCGACTCTGGGGCGAGAATCAATGATCACTCAATCCTACGTCGGCATTCTTTCGATCCGTGAAGGCAAGTGGAAACTGATTTTCGACACGCAAGGGTCCGGCGGTTTCTACAAGTACTCAGCCGAGGTCGAGGAGATGGACACCCTCGCTCCGTGGCGTGTCGACTTGAGCCGGAGCGGCCAACTCTACGACATCGAGGCTGATCCATACGAACAAGAGAATCTCTATGACAAGCAACCGAAGGTCGTGAAGCGCCTCACTGTCAGGATGCGCACAGCCATCGTCTCAGGTCGGACTACCGAGTGGAAAAATGGAAAGTAAAGGTGCCGGGCCGCGTGGAAAAGCAAATCCCTCTCGGTAGGAAAACATGATAAGAACGTACTTTGTAATGCTCGTTATGAGCGGCAACTTTCGGACAACGAGAAACAGTTGCTCAGGGAGATGCGACGGCTTTGCCGGCGTCATCCCCGCTATGGTGTACCGCGAATCTACAAGGAATTGATCGCTGAAGGCTGGCGAGTGAATCGCAAGCGAATCCACCGGCTCTGGAAGCAAGAGCGGTCCTTGCCTCCCTAGACCGAAGCAGCGGGCGGACAGGCACGGGCGGAAGAAAAGGCATTGGGGCCTCAAACCAGCACGACGCCGGAGCTCGGGATGGAGCTGCTGGATTGGATCTGGGCCAAGCTGGACGACGCGGAGCGAAGCGAGCTAACGCTGCTCCTACTGGAGTGCTAGGCCGAGCTACCCGAGAGCGTGAAGGACGCCGTCAGGGCTCTCGTTCTGCGAAGTCGGCCGTAGGCGGACGAAGCAGAATGAAGATGGTCGAGGCTGCAGGCAGTATCCGGTGGCAAGCTAAAAGAAACCACCGCTCCGGCCCACACCGCGAATGCCATAATTTGGGTAGAGCAGTTGGAGCAGGTCGACTATCTGATGGTGTTTCGCTGCTGTCTGGCGAACCACGACCCTGTCATCGACCACATGGATCATGCAGCCACGCCGGGCGACATTCTTGATGCCGAGCAACTTCTGGATTGTCTCGGCCAGTTCAATTGCCGTGATTGGCTCCATCTTGCTACTCGCTGGAACAGGCCGCTCGTAAACCACTGTCAGCAGCGTCTGTGAACTTGAACGGCTGGCAGAGTCGGGCGTGGACTTCTGTTCATGTTGGGAAATCCCGTTGACCGTTGAAAGCAGACTAACGATTTGCGAGTGAGTTCTATCATCTTGTACGATCACCATGGCCGGTGGTTCCATGATCCGAACAATCATCCCGGCCCCACCAACATCTTCCCAACTGTCGGGGGCTACATTACTCATAATAACCTCGACCAGATGATCAAGATCGGTTGCATTTCCTGGCGACCTGCTGCGATTGCCGGAAATCAGCTGCGTCACAGGATAGACCCGCGTGTCGAGAAGAGACTCGACTCCCTCCTTGGAGGTGATGACGACCGCTCCAGCATGAATCTGCCAGCCCAATCCGCCGCCGAGGCTATCCAGGGCTCGTCGCGCCGACATGTTTGACAAGCCGGTCTGAAACAGGGCGGTCTGCACAACAGACAGACCAATATCCTCGAGCCCTCGTTGATCGACCAACACATTTTCCTTCGTTGCTTCAGAGAGAAAACCTGCAAACTCGTTGAGCGTCATTTGGGATTCCGGCAGACGAATCTCATGGCGAAGTGCAGCACGGATAGCCTGCTTGTCCAAGGCCGCGCCCGATCCGTAAAAGACCGGTAACTGCTTCCGGCTGGAAGTGTCATCTCGCAATTCCCGAAACACATCCAGTAGATGTTCTAACTGCTGATGAACCTTGTAATTCTGGCTGATAATAAGGGAAGAATTCAGGGAGTCGATCGTGCCAGCTCCTCCGACGTCCTGCCAGCTGTCCGGCTCAACCACGGAAGTCAACAGCGCCATCACAGCATCATGGGAAGCCGAGGATGAGGGAAACAAGTCACCCACCGGGTAGACACACGTTTGAAGATTGGATTCAACCCTTTCCAGGGTGGTAATTTTCACGTTCCCATCGATCACCATGTGGGTAATACCAAGTTGAGACAGCATCTGCGTGAGCAGGTGTTCCAACTGGAAGTTCTTTACCGAGAGGTTGACAGTCTCATCAACACCCAGGCCAACTTCAGCAAGCGATTGTTCATCGATGAAGACGGGATAACCAAGCTGCTCGGCGACAAAATCCATGGCGTCCTTGAGGGGTGTATCGACGAATTCACAATCGACCGTTTTTCTCAACGCCTCGGTTATTTCGGCATCGGGTAGATGACCCTGGATAACGGCGAGGGGTGCCAGGGCAACGCGATCAACGCGTTTTTTTCGTGTTGCCAACAACTGCACCCCGTTGCTCTCCTTGTTCGCCATCATTTCGGAAAAGCCGCCACCGTACTGTGACTGGGCAAACGTTGCCGGTGAACAGGCAGCCATGGCACCAATGAATGAGAACAGCAGCAGAAAACGATAGTGGAACATGGAGCTGTATCCCGACTTTTGTGTAGAGAAAGAGTCGAACATGAAACCTCCCGTGGCAGATCTGCGTGAGGCTCTTTAACTCTATGCAGAGCCCGAGGTGTATTCAAGAATCAATTTTCCGCTGCTGACATGCGGATCGTCAGCGGCAGTAATGACAACACCCTGATGATCTGGTCTGCCTGACTGCTGGCAGCAGACGGGGGAAAGAAGCGGGCCTCAAAAAACGGCGCAGAATCCGGCGAATTTTCAGACGTTGACCTCGAACTGTTGGCCGTGATCCAGGCCTGGGCGGACCTACCCGAGAGCGTGAAGACGGCCGCGTGCGGAGGTGGTCAGGGTGACGGCATCATCGAGATTAGTGTTTAAGTGTCCGTTAAGAAACGTTAAGACGCCACTTCCCGTTTGAATGAGATAATTCACGACCATTAACGCGTCGATCGGTGATACAGGCCGTCAAGAGGCCGCAAAGATTGGTCGCTTCGGTACCGATTTTCGGTTCGCGTTTTCGAGAGTAATTGCCCGGGAGTTAGAATTCCCAATTGCAGCGTAAGAATATGCCGTCGACGATTATGTCGGATTCTTCGCGATTATACGAATAGAAACTCGCAGATGCATCGTTGGTAATTGCCGTTCTGGCGCCTAGATTGAACCAACTGTTAATTTCGTAACCCAAGCGAATGTCAATAGTGCCGAATTTGTGGCCTAAACCGACTGTCGCACCGAGTACGGATAAGGGTTGCGTATATTCATCGAAAACGGAATTAACCACGTTGCCCCCAACGCTCGGAGTACGTGTGTTTACCGTGGTGGTCGTAACTCTATTGAGCAAGAGCGATGATTCACCCGCGGCGAATGCATAAGACCGATCGGTTATTTCCCAGATTCCCTCACCGCCAATACGAATTCCAAATCCCGTCGAATTAGTTTCAGACGCAATATTACTTAAGGGTGAAATCTCATCGATATCAAAGTAGTCTACGCGTTTGGTACTGTCATGATCGGTAAATCGCATACTGCCGAAGATTTTTACGTTACGTTTTCCGCCAACGTCAACCTGTCGACTGATGTAGAGATCATAAACTCGTTGTTCAAAATTTGATGAAGCGTCTGCACGGCCTATTTGTGTGTCAAATTGAAATGGATTCGTAAGCGTTGCATATACTAAACCTGAGCCGGCAACGACAGTTGCATCTTGGTTTGCAGAGTACGTTGTGAGCCCGAATGCAATATTCCAATCGTCATTGATTGATCGACCAAAGAGTAAACGAAACCCAGGCTCAGATTGATGCGTTACTTCGTGAAGAATTGCGTTGTCGATTCCTCCGCCGAGATTTAGATCGCCGGATATAGCGTAATCAAGGTCACTGCGTCGTATTTGCCAGTTCAGGTACTCCGTTTCGAGAAAATAACCCGCATCCCTGAATTTCGACGCCTTATGAGATGTATTTTTTTTAAGGGGGTTACGGTAGAGAGAGTGTTGGTTGGGTAGCGTCGACACGTTGCCGAAAGTGGGTGGTTGAGCCTCTGATCGTGAGTCGGAAATGCTATGGGGCCGTCTCAGAATTTCCGCTGTCTCGAAAGCTGTTAAAATTCCACTGAAACACCCAGAAACTGCAATAACGGTTGCCAACGATATCTGTTTCCACTGCATAACACGATCCAATTCAAACGATCCAATTCTATGACACGTAGTATTAGGAATATCGGCAGAAAGTACTTTACTGGGCGTATTGATTGTATGGATTGGCCAAATGCCACCGACCAGATTATTGCCAAGCTGCGCCGAGCTGAACTGGAGCTGGGCTAGGGAAAGACGGTTGCGGACGTCTGCCGACTGCTGGAAGTCAATGTGCTGACGTACTATCGCTGGCGTGATCGGACTACGCAACTCACACGACAAAACCTTCCCAGCCGGGATCTGTGTAGGGTCGTGCGTGCTGGTCTGTGACAACCTGATGTTCGCCGGTGAAATCACACTGGCCCGTAAACATACTCGCTTCATCCGACGTGACCTGCCACAACTCGTTTGCGACTGCATCGGCCAATTCAAAAACCTCTTCGCCACGCAAGAGAGTCGCACGCCCGTGCAGAAGAAATCCCGATTGGTTATAAACGCTCCCGAAAAAGGGTCGTTCAGTGTAAGAATTGACCGCTTTACGCGACTTTGCTACAAGCCGGAAAGAGCTCTCCAGAGGTTAGTCTATACTCAACTTATTGCCGTGTGGCCAATCTCCGGTTCAATTGACTGCGTCATAAACAAGAAGATGATTTTCATGGAAATAAACCGAATTCTTACCATAGCGTTAATCCTCCCAGCCCTGCTGTTTGTGCACGCCGCCTTTATGACTGTCGCCGAGCGATCCAGTGCGGCGCCGGCGACCGCCGTATCCACGGAAGGCGAGACCGATCATTTCTGGTATCGACTGGCGCCGGCCGACCCTTACATCGACTCGCAGCGCGATAATAAGGCCTTCGGTTTCAGCGACGGAAAGATCGTTTTGTCTGAAGATAACGCCCGGACCTGGGCGCACAGCTCGGAGTTTCCCAACGCGAAAAACATCACCTTCAGTTGCATCTTGAAGAACGGGAATATCCTCTTCGCCACGCGAACCAGACTGTATTTGAGCACCGACAATCTGAAGACACACAGACAAATCATCGTCAAGGATCAGGACGGTCGCGATTACCTGCCCCACACTCCGGCCAATCCGAGTCGGCCCGGTTGGTACTTCCATTCACTCGACGGCGTTCACACGTGGGATGTCGAGGGGAAAGAAATGCTCGTATGGGGCAACTACTGCAATGTCCTCGGCGGACCGGTTCCGGTCAATATTTACTACTCCACCGACCAGGGACAGACGGTGAAGATTGCGTATGCCTTTGGACACAATCCTAGCTTTCACGATCGAGACGCAAAGACCGGAGCGCCACTGGGTGACCCCAATAACCCGGTTATCTGCCGACATATTCATTCGGTATCATACAACCCCGCCGAAAATGCGTTTTACGCATGTACCGGCGACCATGATCGAGGGAATCATCACGAGTGCCATTGGCTGCGAGGCACCTATGACGGGAAAGAAGATTCGTGGAAGTGGAAGATTCTCGTATCGGTCAACTCAAACTCGCGATACAAGTCAGGCGGCATTAATTTCGTGGATGGCCAACTCTATTGGGCCTCGGACGCGAACGGAAACAATGGCAAGTTGCCACACGACCGTGGCATCTTTCGTTGCGACCCGGCGGATCTTGCAGATCCCAAAAAGCACACCATGCTGTTCAATTCGAAATACGAATCAGCGAACATGATCATTGAAGATGGTGTAATTATGTCCGCGCATTATGCACCGGCGTCGCCCTACCACACGGGATTCATTATCTCGACGGACATGGGCAAGACCTGGGCACAGTACGACCTCAAGCAATTTGGCCGCCGCTCGCCGGTTCGGTTCCACAAGAAGAACAGCGATGGATGGTTTCGAGTCGATTTACGAACAGGATGGATCGGGCGCGGCGAGATCCTTTTCATAAAACCGAAGCAGTCACTTGGAGATTGACCGGACAACTCACGGAACACATCCTATCTGTATCAGATGGTGTACACAGCACTACAGAACAACCTTCCTGAGTTGGTTCCGGCAGCGGAAAAACACGCTGCTGGCATTACAAAAACAGGGCTTAACGGGATGTTTGAGTCTCCTGAGGTGCCTCTTAGAAGAAAAGCCCTCCGTGTAATCGCGCGGAGGGCCTAGTAGCGGAGGAGGGGCATTCCTGGCCCGGGAGCGGCCCTTGCATCCTAGAGCCGAAGCAGTGGGCAGCCTCGAACGGGCGGAAGAAAAGGCATTGGGGCCTCAATCCAGCACGACGACGGAGCTCGGGATGGAGCTGCTGGATTGGATCTGGGCCAAGCTGGACGACGCGGAGCGAAGCGAGCTAACGCTGCTCCTGGTGGAGTTCCTGACCAAACAAATCGGCGAAGAGTTGATGCGCTGAGGGCTGGGACCAAGTTGAGTGAAGTGTGGTGCGGTGGCGAAGGAAACTGAAAATGCTGCCGACACATGGTCGCTACCTTCTGACCAATGCACTCTTTAACGATGACGAGCGGCTGAGGCTCCTGCTGGAGGCCTGGGCCGAGCTACCCGAGAGCGTGAAGGACGCCATCATTGCCCTCGTCCTGCGAAGTCGGCCGTAGGTAGACGGAGCAGAATGGAGATAGCGCACAGCTAATAGCCACGCTCAAGAACAGTGTCCTGGCGCGGGGAGGGACCGGTCGACGAGATCTCTCCAGATTGCAGGAGTACTTCGGTATGCGATATCTGCAGTGCGACGAGTGGAGAATCAAGCTCTTTGAAAGCAGTGATGACCCTCTCGCTATTCAGTGTGTGGAGGATCGTAACCGGTTGTGTGCTCTCCTCGTCCATCTGTGCCAGCGCCTGAATTAACTGGTTCAGCCCAGCCTCGGTGATGTCCGTGGGCCGGATATCGATAAGGAAGATGTTCGGGAAAGACTCCTTGACGTCGCGGATGATCTCGACCGATTCATCACCCGCATCATTCTCTGGCCAAAACCAGATGTGCTGGGGCTCGTATTCTTTCGTCTCATAGTCAATCAGTCCTTTCAACTTGTAATCCGCTATCTCACCGCCAACGGTTCGCAGGTTCTTAAGGACCGCAATCTGCTGCTCAATCTCGACCATCTGCTCATTCATGGAATCTCGATACTCTCCCGGCTCCATGGCGGCAATCTCTACCTGCCGGCGCTGGTGGCGAAGTCTGCCGATCGCCCTGTAATCACCTCCCAGGCAGACAAGGTTGCGTTGGCTTCGCTCCACCAGGTTCCAGCTGCGGAAATAATGGGGGTGAACATCGAGGGGAGGAGTCTGCCAGTCGTCTCCCGATACGGCGGAGAGAATAAAGCCCTCGGGCGTACCGTAATATTCCAGCTCGGCGGACCCATGGGGGACCTGGATCGCTGCCCCGTTCATCCGGAGCCTCAGTTCGTCGATGCTGGCTGGATAGTGCCCTTCCCTGGCCCGGTAGTCTTCCAGGGCGAGTTGCAGCTCTATCAGGTAATGTTTGTCTCTCGTAATCAACTCGATGTGGTGGTGCACCGACGATCGCAGGTACACGGCCATGAACTGAAAGAGAAAACGGTCGGCAGTGGAGCCACTCCAGGCCCGCACTGTCTGCAGGATGTGACGTTCGCGTTCCTGGACTGTATCGCCGGGCTTCATGCCACGGACAAGAGTGTCGATCCAGGCATTGGCGTACCTGGCATTTTCATCCCAGTCAGTAAAGGCTGCTCGCAGGTGGGATTGCCAGACGAGTTCAAAGTGGATGGGGTGATCCAACTGGGTAGCGCGTTGCAGGTAAGATCGCATTCCGTTTTGCTTGCACGACTGGAAGAAATCGAGCAACTCGAGACGGAGCGTGGTGTCGATATACTCCGACCCGGCGGGAAAAGGCGTCAGATTCTTCAGGGACCTGTGCAGTTGAGCTCGCAGTTCGGGCTGGTCCGCAGAGTACTGAATCAGGATCGCATAGGCGCCATAAAAAGAGATATCCGTGCGATGACAATTCGCGGGGTTCAAGGCCTGCCTTGCCCAGCGGCGCAAGAAGTTGTGGAGTTGAAACAACGTGGCCACCCACTCCTCTGTCCTCTTCTCTCCGATCATTTGCATCGTCTGTAACCGCAGGATGTAACGTAACTGGTGAATAATAACCTCAGTGAAATCATCGTTCTCCATGAGAGCTATCAGGTTCTCCCCCTTGAGCGAGTGCGATGGGTACCAATTCTCCGTGAGCGGTTGATAGGATGCCGCGTAGGCCGGTCGGGCAGCAGCCTCCAGCAGGCCATGGAAGAAGATCGTGCCGTTGTAATCGAGATAGTTGGCGACCATCGGGCACTGTTGGCGGGTCCAAGGCTCGGAGATGGCATATTCAAACTGGGCATGAAACGTCTGGGTTGCCATGACGCCTGGTTGATGTTCGCTCCAGGAAGAACCCAGCATTTGATCGAAATAGGGTGCCATAAATTCATCGATCCAGGTGATCGACTCTGGATCTGGAGGATCGGCCCACTGGAAGCCTGGGTGCCCCAGCGGCACTTGGCGAGACCAGGCGAAATAGAATACGTCCGGTCGTAGAAAAGGATGGAATTGTCGTTCCTTGAAGGTCCTGGCAGCGGGCAAAGCCGCCAAAACCTGGTAGCCATTCTCAGCTTGCGGAATGGAGGCAAATCGCTGTTGGAAATGCCGTAGGTAGCTGACATGTCCCGTCTCATCGAGTGGCTCGAGAAGGACGGTGATATCGGAGGCCACCGTGAGCGGGCCTGGCGGAAAGAGCAGCGGTAGCAGGGTCAGCGAAAAGCAGCCGCTGGCAATAGCCCAGCGTTTCTTGAGGGGCCAGTCAAGCATGCGCTCACAAGCAGCGGAAGGGAGGATAAAGTTACGGGTCACGTAACAGGCTAACAAAAATGGAATAGATTATCCTGTTTGTGGGTGACATGATGGGAGAGTGACAGATGCCAGAAGACTCGGTTAGCCCCGAAGCGATAGTCAAGCAGCGGCCTCTCTGGTGGCGCGTGCTAATCCTATGGCTCTTTCGGCTCGCCCTTTTCGTTGTCTATGGAGCGGTGCTTTGGAATGGTCTTCGTGATGTTGGGGACACGGTCGGACTCGTAATCGTGATTCCGGCAATCTCGTTGATTATCGCCGGTTTTAAATCCCGTTTTTCCTTTGACTGGATCCTGGCATTGCTGCTGCTGGTGGAATTGGGCCTTACCCAAGGCGCAGTCGACCTGGAATGGGTCGCCGCCCCACTTCCCATTGTCTGGATTCGCGTGCTGGTGGTGCAGGCCGTTCTTTTCCTGGTCTTCTTTATCAGCTCTTCGATTTACCGGGCTGTCAAAAAGCGGTTCCAGTATTCCCTCTTCGCTACCGAACTGATGGTCCTTGCCTACTACCTGGTCATGCTCAAGCCGCTGGGGATTAGCTTCTGACCTGGTAAGCAACTCACTTGACCGCACTTTGCGCGGATTTCGGACGAAATACACACCTGAGTTCAATTCAGTTGGACTTTCCGTTTCGACCGAGCAGAATCGCCTCAATGAATTCGTTGGCGTTCCGGTACTTGTCGGACTTGGAAACCTGTCCGTTGCCAATCAGCAGATGGCACTCCATGCCGACTTTGTCCGCCTTCTGCTTCATTTTGACTCCGTAGACCGGATGGTGAATTCCGTGTCCAGCATTCTTTGAGGGCAGTGTCATGTCACCGCCATACGACATGAACAGCGGCGGGTCGTCCTTGCTGACATGGTTGTATGAAGAGAACTCGACATAGAGCGGGCTGTGCTTTTCATAGTTCTTCAGCGCACCCTCAATAGTCGGTTCGCCTACTGCCATGCTGATCATGGGATGCTGGAGCACCATCGGTCCCAGCCACGGCTCGATCTGCTTTGGATCGATCGACGTCTGTCCACCATTAACTGCCGCTCCGGAGACTCGGGTCGATTCACGGAGCACGGGGTCTTTCGCTTTCGGATCGGCCAGGTCGTCATGACACAGCAACCACATCGATGTGCAGGCTCCTGCACTTCCACCGGACAAACAGATGCGGTCCTTGTCGATGTTCCAGTCACCTGCTTTTGATCGCAGAAACTGAATCGCTCGCGCCGCGTCATGCACAGGTGCCGGCAACGAAGCCTGTGGCGTGTGGCGGTAATTGATTGCCGCGTAGGAGATTCCTTTTGCGAGCCAGTGCTTCTGAGGATCACCTTTACTGGACTTGTCGCCGCCGATCCAGCCTCCACCGTGAATATAGACATGAAGTGGCCGCGGTCCGTCACCTTGGGCGATCCAGATGTCGAGAACGTTCGGCTTGTGAGGTCCATAGGCGACATTCGCGTGAGTCGGCGAGTTGTCTGACTTGTCGTCTGCCTGCAGCGACGAACTGGCCGCGAACGCGAGAATCATGAGGACTGGGAGAAGCTGTTTCATGTGTTGTTTTCCGGAGCTGCTGGCTTGGTCGAGACTGACGGCAAGCCATTGTACTGCCCGACAGTCGAATACCAGTCAATGAACTTCAAAGCCAGCATCACGGAGAGCGAAAAACCATAAAAGCCGACGAAGAACTGGCCGAGCTGATGGGCAGTGCACTCTCTGGCGGTGACGAGCGGCTGAGGCTCCTGCTCGAAGCCTGGGCCGAGCTACCCGAGAGCGTGAAGGCGGCCGTGCTGGAGATGGTCAGGGGTTACTCGTCTTCCGGCTCGTAACGCAGTTCCTTGGCCCTGGCGTAGTCGGCGTCAGCTTACACGTCGTTGCCCAGCCACTGGTAAGCCGCGCCCCGGTAGATGTAGGCGTTGGTATAGTCGGGGTCGAGTTGGATTGCCTTGTCGAAACAGGCAATCGCGGTAGCCCAATCCTTGCGGGCAGAAAAGTCGACACCCTTGTTGAATTCCGCTACGGCCTTGTCGCCATCGCTTGCCCCGCACCCCACAACGAACAACGACAGCAACAGGCAGACAAGTAGTCGTTTCATGGCAGCACCTTCAGCAGTCAGTTAAGAGAATCCTCGTGGCTCAATCATAACTGCTCCCCGCGACTGGGGACAAACTGGGGATGCAACCGGAACCGACAACACGGTAAATGGC